>Ga0233425_10003260_pt1 | contig 29866 bp, 23 predicted proteins | sample Watercolumn_Towu_2_FD_181712 | JGI IMG/M metagenome (GOLD analysis project Ga0233425, IMG submission 181712) | Freshwater microbial communities from Lake Towuti, South Sulawesi, Indonesia - Watercolumn_Towuti2014_140_MG | ecosystem: Environmental > Aquatic > Freshwater > Lake | place...
GAGGCCGATACCCTGAGGGGGATCGGCGACCTCGAACGCAAGCTTGGCCGCAACGAGGAGGCGCGGGCCGCATACGACAAGGCGCTGCCGCTCTACCGCGCGGTGCAGGATCGCCTCGGCGAGGCCGATACCCTGAGGGGGATCGGCGACCTCGAAAGCAAGCTTGGCCGCAACGAGGAGGCGCGGGCCGCATACGACAAGGCGCTGCCGCTCTACCGCGCTGAGCAGAGCCGCCTCGGCGAGGCCGATACCCTGAGGGGGATCGGGCGGCTTCTTAAACTGGAAAACAATCCAAATGCGGACACGTATTTTCGTGATGCGCTAATCATCTTCAAATCTATTGGCATGCACAAGGAAGCAAGCGCGGCCGAGGGGATGTTATCTAAAAAATAGTCGTTGATACCAGCGCGGTAGGTTGGGCTGAACATGTGAAGCCCAACATTCCATGAAGCCCAATGGCAAGAGGTAACGCGGGATAAACGTATGAGATACCGGCGGGCCAAAACCGCAGGCGGGTATTATTTCTTTACGGTGAATCTGGCTGACCGGAATGCGGACATGCTGGTGGAACACATCGCTGCCTTGCGGGCGGCTATCCTGCGCGTCAAGCAAACCCATCCCTTCTCGATTGTGGCGATGGTGGTATTGCCCGAGCACCTGCATGCCATATGGCGCCTGCCGCACGGCGATGCGGATTACCCGATGCGCTGGTCACTGATCAAATCGGGTTTCTCACGGCAAATGGCACGGGTCGAACGGATACGCCCCAGCCGCCAAACCAGAAGGGAACGCGGCATCTGGCAGCGGCGATATTGGGAACACCAGATCAGGGACGAGGGTGATCTTGCGCGGCACGTGGATTACATCCATTACAACCCTGTCAAACATGGTTATGTTCAAAGTCCGCACGACTGGCCATACGGATCATTTCGTCGTGCAGTCGTGCAGTAAAGCAGGGATTATATCCGGCAGATTGGGGAGCAAGGGAGCCTTCAGATATTAGTAGAATGAATTTGGAATAGAATTATCTTCGGGTTGGTGGATTCGCTCCGCTTAATCCACCCTACCCTTTCTGATAAAATAAAACAATCTGAATATGATTCTCATATTTTTGGAATATTACACTTAACAAAATGCGCTATTGTCGTCATTAACCATAGCTGTTATTATGTGTCTTATGGAAATGATGCAGAAACGGAAAACAATTGCCGCAATCGCCACACCCGTGGGCGAAGGCGGCATTGGGAAGATTATTGTCTCAGGGCCGGACGCCTTGAGTATAGTTCATGAGATTTTTAAGGGAAAGGGGATTGCTGATCTTCGGCAAGCTGCAAGTCAAAAGCTCTATTACGGGCATTTTTGCGATAAAGGACAGTGGGTCGATGAGGTTATCCTCCGTGTTATAAGGCAAGCAGACAGTTTTACGGGAGAAGACACGGTAGAAATAAACTGCCACGGCGGTATACGGGCGGTGTTGCGTATCTACGAATGTTTGCAGGCAGGAGGCGCTGAAGGCGCCGAATGGGAAGCGCTCCTTCTGCATTCCTTTGAAAACAGGAAAATCGACCTTATCCAAAAGGAGGCGATTCAGACAATTATCAAGGCACAGACACAGCTCGGAGTAAAGGTGTTGTCAGATCAATACGCAGGGGCATTATCCGGTGCGCTGAAAAAGGGACTGGAGATTGTCGAAGGAATCGGACACTCTTTGAACTCTAAAAAAACAACAAACAACGCAGTCCGTTCTCCGCAAGAGGCGGGGGTAGGGGGAACTGCCCCGTGTTCCTCTCTTTCTACCCTTGCAAACCTTATCGATGAGTTGCTTGAAACCGCTTCGCTTGGCCTTGCGCTGACCACACCGTGTGTACTGGCAATTCTGGGCAAGCCCAATGCAGGAAAATCAACCCTTATAAACGCCATCCTCGGAGAAGAACGCATGATTGTCCACCACGAACCGGGGACAACAAGGGATTATGTAAGTGAGATGGTTTCTGTTAAAGGGGTTCCCTTTGAACTTATAGATACGGCCGGGATGAGGGAAACGGAGGATGCGGTGGAATCCCTGGGTATAGAAATGACACGGGAACAACTCCAACGTTCAGACGGGGTGCTGGCCGTATTTGATAATTCGAGGCCTTTTGACCGGGAAGATGAGGAAATACTGGGTGTATTAAAATCCTGGCTAATGCAACCGGAAGCCAGCGGTTCGCAACAAAAAATGCGGAAACGCACGATCTTCCCCATAATCAATAAGTGCGACCTCCCTGAAAAACTAGACCGGCAGCGGATCGAGTCGTTCACCGGTCAACCTGCATGTCACATATCGGCCAGAAACAGCGAGGGGCTCGATGATTTGTACAAAAAACTTTTGGAGGGATTGGATACGGAGTACAAGCCAGGACGTCCTGTGCTATTTACCATAAGACAATACAACCTGCTGGCAAGTGCAGACGTTCTGCTCAGGCAAAACGAAAATTATCTGAACACGGGGAGTCCGCAAGATACGGTGCTCCTGGCAATAAACGCATTGCGGAATATTTTTGCGGAGTGTCTGCACGGGGCTTAAAACCCGGTCTTCGTCTGCGGCTAACAATCAGGTTTGGCTTTGGAACGCATTTCATCGAAAGGCGCTTACTACGCCAGAACAGATTTCTCTTTGAGCAGCGGCCACTGTAGCGTCTTGCGCAATTCGACATAATTTTCCGCGCACCGCCTTGCCAGATTTCTCACCCTTCCGATATAGCCGGTGCGCTGGGTAACTCCGATCGCTCCCCGCGCATCCAGAAGATTGAAGGTATGAGAACATTTTAAGACGTGATCATACGCCGGCAGTACCAGGTCTTCCTTCAGAAGCCGTTTGCACTCCTTCTCATACATTTCGAAGAACTGAAAAAGCATTGCCGTATCCGCCACCTGGAAATTGTAGGTAGAAAACTGCACTTCGTCCTGTTTGTGCACGTCTCCGTATGTATAGCCATTGACCCACTCAAGATCAAAAACAGACTCTTTTTTCTGAATAAACATCGCTATGCGTTCGAGTCCATACGTAAGTTCGAGTGTGATCGGTTCCAGTTCAAAGCCGCCGACCTGCTGAAAATAGGTAAACTGGGTAACTTCCATTCCGTCAAGCCACACCTCCCAGCCAAGCCCGGTAGCGCCGAGCGTGGGGGATTCCCAGTCGTCTTCCACGAACCGAACGTCATGTTTCACAAGATCGATGCCCAGTGACCGCAAACTGTTCAAATAAATATCCTGTGCGTCATCGGGAGCGGGCTTGACCACTACCTGGAACTGGTAGTAGTGCTGCAGCCTGTTTGGATTTTCGCCATACCGCCCGTCGGCAGGGCGTCGTGACGGCTCTACATAGGCGCATTTCCACGGTTCCGGCCCCAGCGATCTGAGGAATGTTGCGGGATTAAAAGTGCCGGCCCCCTTTTCAATATCGTAAGGCTGCCACAGTATACACCCGTAATCAGCCCAATAGTTTTGCAGTTTTAAAATAATTTGCTGAAAGTTCATAGTTTATTCCCAAATCGATGTGTTAGCTCAAAATCGCCCTGTTTAAAATTTGTCTCTTTTTACAAATATCTCCGGCTTATAAAACCGTGCCGGATCCGTGTCTCATTCACTCCTCCGCGATACAGCTATTTAAATCAAGCAGGTTACACGGAGTTTTGCAATGTATCACAATGCACGTATCGTGTCAAGCGTGAACCTTACGCAAAACCAGTAAACATTAGGAAATCGGGCACATTAGATAATATTGACAATGCCATACGGATTTGTTACTTTTTATAATTGTCATGAATATGCCGGGTATCGTCCTTTATTAATCATCATTTTCGGAGTTTTGTATGAGTGAAAAGCTTAAACAAGAAGAGAGTTTTGAGTTTCAGGCGGAAATAAAGAAATTATTGAACATCCTTTCCCATTCGTTGTATACGCACAAGGAGGTTTTTTTAAGAGAGCTTATCTCCAATGCGTCCGATGCGCTGACGAAGATGCGCTTTTACTCCCTCACCAATATGGAGCACGAAGGGAAAGACCTCCCCCTTGAAATCACTATAGATATGGATGAAAAGAACAATATCCTGACGATCTGCGACACCGGCATCGGGATGTCAAAGGATGAGGTTATACAAAATATCGGAACCATTGCAAAATCGGGCTCACTCGAATTTATAAAAAATCTCTCTGAGGAGGCGAAGAAGGACTCAAACGTTATCGGTCAGTTCGGCGTGGGCTTTTATTCGGTCTACATGGTGGCTGATGAAGTCAAAATCAGGACAAAATCATACAAAGCCGGAGAGCCGCCTCTCGAATGGCGTTCAGATGGCACCGGGAAATATACACTCCTCCCGATTGAAAAAGACAAACGGGGAACGGAAATCATCATTCATCTTAAAGCGGAAGAAAAGGAATATACCCAAAAAGCCAGAATACAATCTATTATTAAAAAATACTCAAACTTTGTCAGCTTCCCTATAAACGTCTGCGGCGAACGAGCCAACCAGATTACCGCTATCTGGAAGGAACCGAAAAAAACCATCTCTGACGAGCAGTATAACGAATTTTACAAATTTATTTCGAACACCGAAGAAATTCCGCAATTTCGTCTGCATACATCTGCAGAAGCGCCTATCCAGTTTTCCAGTATTCTGTATTGCCCGGCCACAAATTATGAAACCTACGGCTTTAAAAAGCTGGAACACGGGATACATCTTTACTCCAACAAAATCCTGATTCAATCCGATTGCAAGACGCTCCTGCCTGAATATCTGAGATTTACACGCGGCGTGGTTGATTCATCGGACATCCCGCTGAATATTTCAAGAGAAACTTTTCAGGATAACCGTATAATTCATAAGATCAAAAGCATTATCGTCAAGCAATTGCTGGCGCTTTTGCAGGAAATGGCCAAAAATGAGAAGGAAAAATATGAAACATTCTGGAGGCAGTTCGGCAGAATTCTGAAAGAAGGGGTGCACTTCGACTTTGAAAATCGGGATGCCATTGCGCAGTTGATGCGGTTCAATGCATCGAAGTGCAGCGACTCGCAGGGGTTGATTTCCCTCAAAGAATACACGGAAAGAATGAAACCGGAGCAAAAAGAAATTTATTACATAACGGCTGTAAATCGTGAAACGATTGAAAAAAGCCCGTACCTGGAAATATTCCGGAAAAAAGATATCGAGGTGTTATATTTATTGGACCCTAACGACGAATTCCTTCTTTCCGGTCTCGGAGAATTTGAAAAGAAGCCCCTCCGTTCCGCGGACCAGGCAAACCTCGATCTGCTCAAAGACGCAGAAAAGAAGATTGTCGATACATCGGAAGAGCCGCAAAATTACGAAGAAATATTTAAACACCTGTTAAAAACCATGCGGGTAGTCTTGGCGGATAAGGTTGTCGACGTTAAGGAGTCACACCGGTTGAGCGACAGCCCCTGTTGTCTGGTCAATCCGGACGGTGTGCCGAGCGTACACGTACAGAAACTTATACAAATGGTTGACCACAATTACAAAATAGCCAAAAAGATAATGGAAATTAACCGGAAAAACCGGACGATTCAGAACCTGGCGCGGATGAATGAAAACCCCGCACAGCAATCATTGGTAGAAAAGATCGTTCAGCAGCTATTTGAGAATGCGCTCATGCAGGACGGCGTTGTTTCCGATCCTGTATCCATGGTGCCGCGCCTGAACGAACTCATAGAAGAATTGACAAAGGCTACGATCGGGGAAGGGAAGAGGATTATTGTTTAGAGCTACGAACTTTTATCTTCGATACTGGCCCCGACGGATCTTGTGACTTGCATACGGACTGTCCAATGAGTTCCTGAATCCACTTTACATCGAAACCCAGGCACTTCATACACTCTACCGCATTCTCGGACAGCCTGCTAATAGGTAACCCTATGGCCTGTGGCCTACCATCGGATTTGCTATTTCAGTAAAAGTACCGGCGGCAGGGTCTTCATGCATCTGCTGCATAGCTCAAACATGCCTGAATATCTTCCTTCGTCAGGTAGGGAAAATCTTTTAGTATTTCTTGTAGAGTCATACCGGCAGCCAAATATGACAATACATCATACACCGTGATGCGCATACCACGAATACACGGCTTACCACAGCGTTTGCCAGGTTCAATTGTTATAATCTCTTGATATTTCATATTGAGCTTAAAAATTAAAGACTACATATAACATGATGTCATGTTATATGTAGTCTATTCATCTTTGTCAAACTAAAAAAGCCATGTGATTTTCGTCACATGGCTTTATTAAAATGACCCCATGGGGATTTGAACCCCAGTTCACAGATCGAAAATCTGTTGTCCTAGACCAGGCTAGACGATGGGGCCATCGAGTCTCGCAACCACATCTATTATCTATTCGCGGAACGATTTGAAGCAGATTTATCCTTTTGGGGACAATGTTCCGCTTTTTTCCTGTGGTAACTTTTTCAAAAAGTATGAGGGCAGATGGACTCGAACCATCGACGCCCGCCTTAAAAGGGCGGTGCTCTACCAACTGAGCTATGCCCCCGATTATATCATCCCGTTATTAAATTGCACGGGAAAAAACGTTCTGCAGAATTTACACCTTCATTATTTCTTCTATCTTTTTCTTGACCGAATCGTTGAGTTTTCCCTCGAACTCATGAATAATCTTTTGTATCTCGTCCTTGGTTCGCTTCGCATCGTCTTCGGTCAGGATACTGTCTTTCTCCTCTTTGTCTACCTGTTTGTTGGCTTCATGCCTTATATTTCGCAAAGACACTTTCGATGATTCGCCAAATTCTTTTGCAAGGGAAGAAAGTTTTCTTCGTCTTTCTTCGTTCAATGCCGGAATGACAATTCGGATCACTTTTCCGTCAATCGAAGGGGTTAAACCCGTATCCGACTGTAATATGGCCTTTTCTATGTTTGGAATTACCGAGACATCGTACGGTTTAATTAATATCGATTGCGCATCGGGAGTCGAAATTACCGCCAACTGCTTCAGTGGCGTTGCTGTCCCGTAACACTCTGCTTTTATATTCTCTACTAATCCGGTATTTGCCCTGCCGGTCCGCAGCCCTTTCAATTCTTCCTGTAAGTGGCTGGTGACTTTTTCCATCTTTGCCCTTACATCTTTGCATATCGAATCTTTCGACATATCGCTAATCTCCGATATATGTCCCTACGGACTTCCCCAGAACCACCTTTTTAATATTTTCCCGTTTGTTCATATTAAAAACAACTATCGGCAATTTGTTTTCCATACTTAAAGATATTGCTGTCAGATCCATCACCCCTAATCGTTTATTCAAGACTTCCATATAGGTCAGCTTTCTGTATCGTTTTGCTGATGCGGTTTTCTTCGGATCGGCTGAATATACTCCGTCAACTCCTGTTGCCTTCAGCATTACATCGGCATTGATTTCAATTGCACGCAGAGCTGCCGCCGTATCTGTGGTAAAATACGGGTTCCCTGTGCCGCCCGCAAAAATTACTACTTTTTTTTCCTTAAGGTAACGCAGGCAATTTCGCACGACAAAGGGTTCTGTAATATTTTTAATATCGACTCCACTGACGACGTGAACCCCGACATGAAATCCTTCTTCCAATATATCCTGCAGAAGCAATGCATTAATCGTTGTGGCAATCATCCCTACCTGATCCGCATGTATCCTTGATTTTCCCTCTCTGCCCAACCGTGCCCCGCGGAGAATGTTACCGCCGCCAACCACCACCGCCAATTCAACACCCAGCCTCGCTACTTCGCTTATATCTTTAGCAAAGGCCATGAACCGTTCCATCTCAATACCGCGCCCGCCTTCGTTGCCAAAACCCTCCCCACTAATTTTTAACAATACCCGCTTATATTTACAGTTGCTTTTCATGGGCATGGCGGAACGTGATATTTTCAACCTGTTAACACTCGCCAACCTCAAATCGGACGAAACGACTGATTTTCATATTTTCGCCTATTTTAGCGATGTTTGCAATTAATAAATCCTGAATCGTTTTTGTGTCATCTTTTATAAAAGGCTGCTCCAGGAGACACTTCTCTTTGTAAAAACTCTCCATTTTCCCCGCAATGATCTTTTGTACTATATCTGCAGGTTTCCCCTTTACGCTTTCCATAAACAGCTTTTTTTGCTCTTCTATAATAGTATCGGGAATATCTTCTCTTTTAACAGCCATGGGTTTTGTTGCAGCCACTTGCATGCATACATCTTTTAAAAACTGCTGGAAAACCTCGTTTTTTGCGACAAAATCAGTTTCACAATTCATTTCCACCAGTACACCCAACTTCCCGTTTGTATGAATATATGTTCCGATTCTCCCTTCCGATGTTACCCGTTGTTCTTTTTTGGCCGCCTTGGCAAACCCTTTCTTTCTAATAATCTCCAATGCCTTTTCAAAATCGCCCTTTGTGTCATCCAGGGCATTTTTACACTCTAAAACACCCGCCCCTGTTAACTCTCTCATTTTATTAATACTTGCTATATCAGCCATTTACAACCTCCGTATAATAAGCTGCCCTTGCGTTTGCTTGTTATAAAAATCCGACATGAAAATCCCGTGAAATGTTCGTAAAGGCAGAATTCAGACTTGCGTTTTCATTTTTAAGGAATAAGGAGATATACGCACCCCGCGAGAGGGGATGGTTTTCCAAGCCTACGGTTTTCCCTTATCTTAACCCTTCGCTAGTGCAGCCTTATATTCCTTGGCAGCTAAAACAGCATCGGCTGTCTTTGTCAGAAAAAGCTCTACCGACCTTATTGCATCGTCGTTTCCAGGAACACAAATGTCTATCATGTCCGGATCGCAATCAGTATCGGCAAGACAAACAGTCGGTATACCTAACTTTTTCGCTTCACTCACGGCGATATGTTCGTGTTTCGGATCGACAACCACGAGCGCTCCCGGAAGAGAAGCCATATTGCGGATACCCTCCAGGTTTGAAAGTATCTTTTTGCGTTCCCGGGTAAGAGAAGATATTGCCTTTTTGCTGAATTGTTTGATATCTCCTGATTTTTCCAGATTTTCCAGCTCTTCCAAACGCTCCAGACGTTTCCGAATAGTATCAAAATTCGTCAGGGCGCCGCCAAGCCACCGTTCGCTTACATAGTGCATTCCGCAGCGCTGCGCTTCACGTATTGTGATATCCCGTGCCTGCCATTTAGTGCCGACAAATAACACATCCTTGTTTGTTTGAACAAGGCTTGTCAGAAACTTGCACGCAATAATAAGCCCCTTTACCGTCTCGCGCAAATTGATAATATGTATAAGGTTCCTTTTGCCAAAGATAAATGGTTTCATTTTGGGATTCCACCTGCTTGTTCTGTGGCCAAAATGAAATCCTGCATCAACCAATTCCTGAACGTTTACAATAGACAAATATTCTCCTCTCTCAATAAATAATCGTTTGCATAAAATGTAACAAAAAGATTTGAAAGTTTCAAATTATATTATTTATCAATAAATTGTCAAGGACATTTTACTCCTGCAATGCATTATACAAAGTCATTACTCTTTTAAATGTGCCCATATAGTAATTATTTGACATGCGGCAGCACACGCCTAATTCTTGCGGTATTCCAGACAAAAGAACCCCTCACGGAAAATACAGCACCTTATTTAGCATGGGAATTCGTTAGGACATTTGGTCGAGTTTTTTGTAGATGGCCGTCTTTACGTCATTATATTGAGGCGAAACTTCTATAGGAAGGTTGGCAAACCGCGGAGTCACTTCTTCCAGTTTGCTTTCATGATAATGTATTTTAAATTCAGGAAACTTTAAACCATGCGCCGTAGAAATAACGACAACCCTCTCACGGGGGCTTATCTCTTTTCTTTTCAATAATTTTGCCAACACCGCAAGGGCAACTCCTGTATGTGGACAGGAAAAGAGCCCTGTTCTGTCCGCTTGCGCAGATGCATTGGCCAGTTCATCCTCCGTTGCCTGTTCCACAATGCCATTAAAGGCCTTTAAAACGTTGATGGCCTTTTTATAACTCACGGGATCGCCTATCTGGATGGCATTGGCCAGGGTTTTTTGTGCTTTTATGGGTTTAAATTCTTTAAAACCGCTCAAATAACTGAGATAGAGGGGGTTAGCCTTGGCTGCCTGCGCACATACGATGCGGGGCTGCTTGTCAATTAAACCCAGTTCCTTCATCATGAGAAACCCCTTCCCTAACGCAGCCGTATTGCCCAAATTGCCTCCCGGAACAATCACGACGTCGGGTACCGTCCAGTCAAACTGTTGAACTATTTCGATGCTTACCGTTTTTTGTCCCTCAATACGAAGAGAATTCATGGAGTTTGCCAGGTAGATATTATTTTTACTGCATATCTCCCTTACCAGTTTCATGCATCCATCAAAATCAGTGTCCAGCGATAAAGTGAGCGCTCCATTTGCAATAGGCTGAATAAGCTGGGCGTGAGAGACCTTATTCTTCGGAAGAAATACTATGGCAAGAATACCCGCAGCAGCACAATACGATGCCAGCGCCGCAGAAGTATCTCCCGTAGAGGCACACGCTACAGCAGGAATATTCTTCCCTTCAGCAATCATCTGTTTGACCATTGAAACCAGCACGGTCATCCCGAGGTCTTTAAAAGATCCGGTGTGGGCATTTCCGCACTGTTTGATCCATAGATCTTCAACACCAAGCTCTTTCCCAAGCCGTTCCGCCCAGAAGAGATTGCTGCCGCCTTCATACAAAGAAACGACATTCTCGTTATCAACGTTTGGGCAAATCCACTCCTTCTTGCCCCACACAGAACTACCGTAAGGCCACGACGTGCGCCTGTACCGCTCGTCAAATAATTTTTTCCAATGTGACGGAGCATGCCTGCGGAGTCTGTCTAAATCATGCTTTACCTCCAAAAGATCGCCACATTTTTTACACTGATAGACGACCTCATTCAGTTCATATTTTTCATCACAACCCGATATACATTGAAACCACGCCCGATATGGCATGAACTATTCCCTTTCCCATTGACTCTGTATAAACGCACCAATGTTTCTTTACAATTTCCCGGATATCTATGATTCTTGGTCTTTTGTCCCTTTCGAACAATTTTTTATTATAGGTAGACAAATAAACAATTACAAGCAAAATGTCTCTGCCGAAAAATAAGGCCGCCTCCCCTTCCCTGCCGCAAAGACCTCTGTTTTTTAGATGCTAAATTCCTGACATCTGCACGCCAGGGGCATTTTCATTTTGACAAAGATGTTGTCGTTTTGATAAGATTTTTGAGCACATTTATGCATGAACAAAATTTTCTATCAAAACTAATCTCACTTTTTCCCAAAATAAACGGGCAGCTCATCCGCCAGGAATTCAGACATGCCTTTAGCACGGAAACGGCGCAGGAACATACCACGTTGAGCGAAAAGGAGCGCGTTCTTATTACAAAACTGGTGACGATAATCCGGAAAAGGAACCTCGCCCTTCCGGCTGCGATGTTTCTTGAATGCGCACAGCCCCTTAATTATATCGGAAGCCAGATGATGGTCTTCTTCAGGCCATTTTTAACCTTTTTCTTTTCACCCGCAGAATATGACGTACTGCAGAATATCCTTGAGAAAAGGGAAGGTATTAAAAGCATTATTGAGGAATTGGAAAAGTCGCCCCTTACCGGCAAAAAAACTTAAAGAACGACCTTCCGTTTATGAACGTTATTATTGCAACAGACTGCGGCAGCACGACAACCAAGGCCATTCTCATTGAAAAGAAGGATGGGGTATATCGCCAAACTTTTCGGGGAGAATCACCTACCACGGTAGAAGCGCCTTTTGAGGATGTAACCCGCGGCGTACTCAATGCATTTGCAGAAGTGGAGGAACTCTCCGGACGTAAAATCTTAGACGGCGAAAAAATCATCACTCCCGCGCAGGGAAATGTCGGCGTAGATATATACGTTTCCACAAGCAGTGCCGGCGGCGGACTGCAAATGATGGTGGCGGGCGCCGTAAAGACTATGACCGCAGAAAGTGCACAGCGCGCTGCACTCGGAGCTGGGGCAATAGTAATGGACGTCATTGCATCCAACGACAAACGCCTTCCGCACGAAAAGATTGACCGCATTCGGCATCTGAGACCGGACATGATCCTCCTTTCCGGCGGAACGGACGGCGGCACAATTACCCACGTAGTAGAGCTTGCTGAATATATTTCCGCCGCTAATCCAAAACCCCGGCTCGGCATGACGTTTCAACTCCCGGTAATCTATGCGGGAAATAAAGAAGCCTGTGGAAAGATCAAAGAAATTTTGGAGCAAAAAACCTCCCTACATATTACGGAAAATATCCGCCCCACACTAGAACGGGAAAACCTTTTCCCTGCCCGGCAGGAAATCCAGAAACTCTTCCTTGAGCACGTCATGGCACAGGCGCCGGGTTACAAAAAACTCATGTCATGGACAGGAGCGCCTATTATGCCGACACCGGGTGCAGTAGGACTCATCATGCAGACAATCGCCAGAAAAAACAATATTAACGTCGTCGGTGTAGACATTGGCGGCGCAACGACGGACGTCTTTTCCGTATATGGAGAAATATTTAATCGTACGGTGAGTGCCAACCTGGGGATGAGTTACAGTATCTCCAATGTACTCGCCGAAGCCGGGCTAAATAATATTCTCCGGTGGGTGCCCTTCGATATTGACGAATCGGACCTCAGAAACAGGATCAAAAACAAAATGATACGCCCCACAACAATTCCACAGACGCTGGAAGAATTAAAAATTGAACAGGCCATATCGCGCGAGGCCCTCAGGCTTTCCTTTGAGCAGCACAAATCTCTGGCTGTCGGACTCAAGGGCGTACAGCGCGAACGTGACATTTCCGAGGCATTCAAGCAGGAAATCATGGGTGAAACCCTCGTAGATATGTTACAACTGGATTTATTGGTAGGAAGCGGCGGGGTCATTTCCCATGCACCGCGAAGGTCGCAGGCGATGCTTATAATGATTGACGCCTTTGAGCCAGAGGGGGTGACAAGGCTTGCCGTTGACAGCATTTTTATGATGCCGCATCTCGGTGTGCTTTCGTCCGTAAATGAACAGGCCGCTACAGAAGTTTTTATAAAAGACTGCCTGATTCACCTCGGAACGTGTGTCTCTTTAACCAAAGGGAGCACCGGAAAGCCGGGAGGTGCATGCATTTCCTACAAAGTACTGATGCCGGATGGTAAAAAAATAGAGGAATCGCTTCCGTATGGAGATATACGCGTTTTACCCTTAGGAGTTGACCAAACGACAGAAATAGAGGTTATTCCCACAAAAAATTTCGATGTGGGGGCCGGGAAGGGAAAACCCATTACAAAAAAGGTTTTCGGGGGAGTTGTGGGGATCGTCATCGATACCCGCGGCAGACCCATTGCATTAGCAGAAGATAAAAAATCAAGGGTAGAGCAACTGAAACGGTGGACAAAAGTTATCGATGCATATCCGGAATAATAAATTAATTCGTTTGAAGCAATAAACTGAGAATACTAATGTTTGTATTCAGGAGCACCGCCATAAAATCCTAAATCCGAAAGACCTAAATTCTAAATAATATCTAATGACAGAAACCCAAAATGCAAAACGATACGATTTAGAAGACAGAACACTAAATTTTGCAAAACATACTATTGAATTCATTAACAAATTACCGAAAATTCTTACAAATGTTGAAATTAGTAAGCAATTAGTCCGGTCTGCCGGTTCGGTAGGAGCAAATTATACAGAAGCGAATGAATCTTTAAGCAAAAAAGACTTTATAATGAGAATAAAGATATGTCGCAAAGAAGCAAAAGAAAGCTGTTATTGGTTAAAGCTAGTCGATTGTAACAACACAAAAGAGCCCGGAGAAAAGTCTTATTCAGGAATCCACAGAACTTACAAGGATCTTTGGTGCTATACTTGAAAAATCAAAATAAGAAATTGTCTGGTACACTTGCTCATTATTATTTCGTGATTCGTTTAGAATTTAGAAATTAGGATTTGGGATTTTTAAAAGTTATGACTCACGCTTATACACCGGGTTTACGAATATCTGAAAAAACAACGGTTGCAAACCGGCGTTCCCTGCCGTTACTGGGAGAGGTTATTGTCAAAAAGGGCGCTGTATTAAAGGCGGAAGATATCGTAGCAAAAACCTATTTACCAGGAAAGGTTCTTGCCGTTAATGCAGTAAACCGTTTAGGTATCCAGCCCAAGGACCTGAGAGAATACATGCTGAAGAAGGAAGGGGATCCCGTCCAAAAGGACGAAATAATCGCAGAAACCAAACCATGGGTCAAGATGTTAAAGTCGGTTCTGCTCTCACCGATCACCGGTACGATAGAAACGATATCCGCAGTAACAGGACAGATACTCATGAGAGAACCGCCGAAACCCATTCAGGTATTTGCTTACGTTGACGGCACCGTTACAGAGGTTATGGAGAAGGAAGGGGTGGTTATGGAAACAACCGCCACCTTTGTTCAGGGCATCTTCGGAGTCGGCGGTGAAACCGTTGGTGAACTGGCGATGGCCGTAGATACACCCGACGACATCCTTACAGCAGAATGTATTCAACCCGCACACAAGGACAAGATTATTGCCGGCGGATCCTTCATCCGGCACGATGCCATTGATAAGGCAAAATCGGTTGGCGTCAGGGGAATCATTGTTGGCGGGTTTGATGATGAAGTCCTGAAAAAACTCCTCGGCTATGATCTTGGAGTAGCCATTACAGGCACCGAAGAAATCGGCATCACCATCATCATTACAGAAGGTTTCGGCGAAATACCTATGGCGCAAAGAACCTTCGAACTTTTAAAATCCCGTTCGGGGGCAAAAACCTCCATTAACGGCGCTACACAGATCAGGGCCGGTGTGGTAAGACCTGAAATCATTATTCCATTTACCTCAAATACCTCCGGGGAAGGGACTGACAAACAAACCGACAGAGGCATGGAAATCGGAGACGCCGTCCGGGTTATCCGCGTGCCCTATTTTGGAAGGATCGGCAGGATCAAGACGCTCCCCTTTTCTCCACAAACCATAGAAACCGAAGCAACAGTACGCATACTCGAAATCGAATTTCCCGACGGTTCCACAGCCATCGTCCCGCGGACAAATGTGGAGATGATTGAGACGTAAACAAAATTTAAAATTGTACCTATTTTGTAAAATCTTAATATTGAGATATCTGCCCGCCCTGATACCAAAATTTCCATTTATCATAATTCTTAGAGAATTCTGGAAATAGTGGACCGGTAGCGTAACCATAATTCCCTGTATAATCTCCTTCTCCAATTATCTCGTGAAAAACTAATTGGGCAATAGGTACACCAGGATAAAGGACTATTGGTATTTCTCCTTCATTGATGATTTCTAATGTAATACATCCTTTAAATCCAGGATCAACTTTGGTAGCAGTTGCAATAATCAATCCCATACGACCCCAGCTCGATTTTCCAACAACATAGCACATCAATTTTTTCGGAAGACTTATATATTCTAATGTACTTCCAATAATCAATCGATTGGGGTGTAAAACAAACTGCTCACCATAGTTTATTCTAATCTTTTCATGGTACTTTTCAATTCTACTTGGTAGTCCTTCTTTATCGGCAATATCTAAAATAGGAAATGATTGTTTCTGCATAATAATAAATTCACTACCTAACCTTACATTGACAGAAGCAGCATCAAATGATTCAGAATTGTCAATCAAAGGAGTAACAATCAAACGTTCTCTTATTGATTTTCTTTCCATGTATTCTTTGATCTGTGACTTTGCGAGTGCAGTCATAATTTACTACCTAAATATCTTAATTTATTTTGAATAATAATCCCTGTATTCTTTTTCGAGATTGGCATATTCGATTGCCTTTAGAGTTAGACGATTCATAATGTCACGCTTTTTACAAATATTCTCATCAAAACAACCATTTTTATTAAAGATATCATCTTCCCAAGATATTTTGTGAAACCATGCTGCATTTATTATTTCCACAATAGTTGCAGGTTCTCGATCATCTATTGAATTTTCATCCGCATTTGGTGGTATTCCATTGTCGATTCTGTCTATAAAATGAGACATTCTTTTATATAAAATAGAGGGTTTTATAATTAAATCTTTTAATTGTTCTTGATAATATTTTTGTGCCTCAACAATGTTTTCGCCTACTTCTTTATACGCTACTTTTAATATAGGGTCATTCTGAATTTTTTCCCTGTCGCTTTCGTCTTGTACGATGTTTTTTATTGCTTCAAACCTTTTATTAACACTATCCGCAGTTTTTACTGTAAAAATATTTTTTTGCAAAGGAAAAAATTCTTGAGAAGAATTCTGAATTACTTTTAGCATTTCACGAAGGCGCAATCTCCACGGTGGATAGAAATTATTTGTTAAATCTGGTGGACGATCCATATCATCTTGGATTGCCATTTCTAATGTTGAAAATAACATGGCAGGGCCGAATAACAACACTCCGATAATGTCAGATAACAGTTCCTCCAGCCCTCTCTCCCATGCATTTTTTGCTCTTGTTAATTCTTGCGTTATTTTAGTTTGTATATGAACCGGAGCAAATAAAGATTTTTGCCCGGGAACCATTGAAAATGTACTCAGCACAATATCATTAATTCTTTTCCAAATCTTATTTACGAATTTGTCACGACGGTCGTTATTAAAATATTTATTTGAAATTAGATGTCCAATCTCATGGCTAAAAAGACAATGAAGTAGAATGTTTTTTCTTTCTAGAGAAGGAAAAGATATTATGTGAAATGGTTTGTTAAAATCTTTAAATACTTTCTCTAAAGAATATTCTTCTACAATGTCCTTATATTCATATAGGTAGTCATTATACAATTCACAAATATCCGTGGTTATAACTGAATAGTTGTGTTTCCATTGTACCCTTAACATTATTGTTTTTTCTGGTATAAGCGATTGTATATATTTTTCAATAGGTTTAATAATACTCCAAGGAAGCTTTTGGGTTGTCGCTCCGTCTACATAACGTACATGAGCCCCAAGCTCACAGATACGGAAATCAACACCTTGTAATTTAAGCAGCGATGCTTCGTTTTCCTTGTCGGAGACATTTTCCCAGTTAATAGATTTGAAAATTGATTTTACTGCGGCCTCTAAATATAAACATATACTTATAAGAGTTTTAGCAAGTGATTTTGGTGTTTGAGAAGTAAAATCCTGTGACAAAAGCCTTTTACACTTCTCTTGGATGGCTTGTGAGCGAGAAATAATTTCAAGTGCGTAAACTTCTACTAATTCACGCGAACGATGGGGCATGGGAAAAGTGTTGTCTTATAATAAATTCTTCGTTTGATTGTGTATACTTTTCTTTAACAATATCGCCTCTAAAGGCCTTACCTAGCGCCCAAAAAAAATCCTTTAGAAAAGTTAATTTTTCAGGTTCGACTTTTTCCCCACATCTAACACTCTTTAATTGAGATAATATGTCTACAAAGAATTCTGTAAACTCCTCAATTTTATTTGCCATACTTAGTGCTTCTATTGTTGAAAGGGCGTATCCATACACAGATAAACCCTCTTGTGTTGGTGAAAAACTGTCAACCTTTTTTCCTTCGACAAGAATTGCTCCCTCAACTATTTTTTTTATAAGAGCTTCACCCCTTTCCATAATCTCCTGCTCTTTTTTCCCTAAGACAATATCTTTTCCACAATTTAACAAGACTTGAAATATTTTTATAGACAGTAATTCATATCTAAAAGTCTGCCCCTTTTCTGATAAACCTAATGATGTCATCTTAACCTCCTCCTTTTCTGTCCTAAAGTTAAGAATCTCTTTTGTTCTTGTACTCGTCTGGGTAGAAATTTACCCCAATTAAAGCTATTTTGTCAAGTAAAATACTAGGAATGAACATTTTTTTCATTTAAGCGCTTTTTTCAAAAACCTCCCCGTATAAGACCTTTCCGCTTTTGCAACCTCTTCCGGCGTGCCGGTTGCCACAACCTCGCCGCCATGTATACCACCTTCCGGACCTAAATCAATAATGTAATCTGCCGTTTTGACGACCTCCAGATTGTGTTCTATGACGAGCACAGTATTGCCCATATCAACCAGCCGGTGCAATATTTTGAGAAGATGCTGTATGTCCGCAAAGTGAAGCCCGGTAGTGGGTTCGTCCAGGATATAGAGCGTTTTCCCTGTCGCAACCCTGGAAAGCTCTGCGGCAAGCTTCACCCTCTGCGATTCTCCGCCGGAAAGCGACGTGCTGGATTGCCCCAAGGTAATGTACCCCAGGCCAACTTCCCGCAGTGTCCTTAAAATCCGCTCCACTTTGGGAATATTTTTGAAAAACTGACAGGCCTCCTCGATGCGCATATCCAGCGCATCCGATATATTTTTGCCCTTGTATGTAACCTCTAAAGTCGCTTTATTGTATCTCTTCCCTCGACAGTCTTCACATAAAACGTACATATCAGGCAGAAAATGCATCTCCATTTTCTTTGTCCCCTGCCCTTTACACGCCTCACATCGTCCTCCGCTGATATTGAAGCTGTATCGTCCCGACGCATAACCGCGGATCTTCGCCTCCTGGGTCTGTGCGAAAAGCAACCGTATCAAATCAAACACCTTGGTATATGTTGCCGGATTCGAACGCGGCGTCCTCCCGATGGGGGACTGATCTACCTCTATGACCTTGTCTATGTGATTGATGCCGACAATTTTGTCATATTCTCCCGGCTGCACAATGCTGCCATGCAGCGACTTGGCAAGCGCACGGTGCAGAATATCATTCACCAGCGTGCTTTTCCCTGAACCGGAGACGCCCGTAACGCAACAAAAGGTTTTTAAAGGGATTTTTACCGTGATGGATTTCAGATTATTTGCTCGGGCCCCTCGTATTTCTAAAATATTTTTTCCGTCTATAGCCCTTCGTTTGTTAGGAATTTCTATCCGAAGCGTTCCATTGAGGTATTGCCCGGTTAACGATTGCCGGTTATCCATAATCTCTTTCAGTGTCCCCTGAGCAACAATGCCGCCGCCCCGATCTCCCGCACCGGGTCCCAGGTCTATAATATGGTCAGCACACCGAATTGCGTGTTCGTCGTGTTCCACAAGGATAACCGTATTTCCGTTCTTCTGAATAGTTGTAAGGGTTTTCAGGAGACGGTCGTCGTCGCGCGGGTGAAGTCCGATTGTAGGCTCATCAAGCACATAACATACGCCAACGAGACCAGAGCCTGCCTGCCTTGCAAGCTGCGTCCTTTGGGCTTCCCCTCCGGAAAGGGTGTCACTGTTCCGCCCTAGTGTCAAATAACCCAGTCCCACATCCATCATAAAATGGAGCCTGCTTTGAATTTCCTTTAAAATTTGCCTTGAAATAAGCGCTCTTTGCCCTTCCGGCTTCAGTTCTTTAAAAAAAGAGACCGCATCTTCTACCGTCTTGCTGACAATCTCGTGAATAGATTTACTATCGATCTTTACGGAAAGGGCTTCGGGTCTTAACCGTGCCCCACTGCACGTAGCGCATGTTCTGTAACTCATATAGCCGGTAAGACGCTTTTGGACCCGTTCGTTGGTTGATTTCTCGTAGATTCGCCTGAGATTCGGTATCACACCTTCAAAATCCTCTTTACCGAAGAGCAGGGCCTCCACAGCCTCTTTTGGCAATTCAAGAACCGGCATTTTCATGGAAGCCGGATACATTCCCGAAAACAACTTGAGTTGATCATTATAGTGCGATTGCGTTAGTAATCCCCAGCTATGCCAGGCACTAATAGCCCCCTCCCTGATAGTCATCTGCTTATCCGGAACGATGAGTGCCGGGTCAAAATCAAAGGTGCTTCCCAGTCCATCACAACCAGGGCAAGCGCCATAAGGGCTGTTAAATGAAAACATCCGGGGGGACAACTCCTCATACCCCGTCCCGCAATTCGGACAGGCGTAACGTTCACTCAGAACAAGGTCTTCCCATGATTTACCCTGTTCATAGCTTACCACCGCAATCCCTTCCCCCAATTCGAGACACGTTTCAAGAGAATTATACAGACGACTCTCAATACCTTCTTTCAAAACCAATCTATCTATAACAACGTCAATTTCGTGAGTCTTATACCGCGCCAGTTTCGGGATGGTTTTGAGATCGATAACCGCATTGTTAACGCGGGCACAGACAAATCCCTTTTTGAGAATCGTTTGAAATACCTCCCGATGTTCACCCTTTTTCCCCTTTATAAGCGGCGCAAGCAGTATAATCCTTGTTTTTGGAGGGAGGAGCATGACTCGTTGCACCATCTGGTCTATCGTCTGGCGGGAAATAACACAATCGCACCGATGGCAGTACGGAGTGCCTATTCTTGCATACAGAAGGCGCAAATAGTCGTAAATTTCCGTAACCGTGGCTACCGTTGAACGTGGACTTGACGGGCAGGTGCGCTGCTCTATAGCAATAGTAGGCGGAAGGCCTTCGATAAGCTCAACATCCGGCTTCTGTATCTGATCTAAAAATTGCCGGGCATAGGAAGAAAGGCTCTCAATATAACGGCGCTGTCCCTCGGCATAGATCGTATCGAAAGCAAGGGATGATTTCCCGGAACCGCTTATCCCGGTAATCACAACCAGACGGTCACGCGGAATATCAATATTAATCCCTTTCAGGTTATGTTCTCTTGCGCCACGTATGGAAATGACATCTTCGGGAATATTATTTTCTGAAACCGGCATAAAAATGATGAATGAAAATGATAAAAGAAAAGGCTGTTCCTTTGCGACTCGGCATGAAAACAACCAGTATGAACGGCAGGCTGTGCCAGTTTCAATGTGAATACAGCTTGAATTGCGGCTTCTTATTCATGGTTCTTGGTGAATTCTGAAACGTGCTTTACGTTGATTTTACTGCCTGAAATACCTCTGCACCGAAATAATCATTTTTCTTTTTTAAAAAAGTGTGTCCAATCCCGAATTAACTGCACAAGCAGTCTGACTCCAACCCCTGAAGCACCTTTCTGAATATAAGCATTGTTTTTGTCGCTCCAGGAAGTTCCTGCAATATCCAGATGAACCCACGGGTATTTTTCCGTAAACTTGCTTAAAAAACAGGCCGCAGTTATAGCTCCTGCAAAAGGCCCTCCGATATTTTTTATATCAGCAATCTCGCTCTTGATCTGTTCCTGATACTCTTCCCAGAGAGGCAATTCCCACACTCTTTCCCAGCTTTTCTCGCCGGCGCTTCTGACTCTATTCTTCAAGATATCGTTATTTCCCATCATACCGGTAACAACATTCCCCAGTGCAACAACGCAGGAGCCTGTCAGCGTTGCAAGATCTATTATAGCATTTGGCTTGTATTTCTCCGCATACCCAAGCGCATCAGCAAGGATCAGACGTCCCTCAGCGTCCGTATTTGCAATTTCGGCCGTTTTGCCGGAATAGAATTTAATCACATCACCCGGCTTAAGCGCAGAGCCGCTGGGCATGTTTTCGGCGCAGGGAATAAGACCTACGACCCGCTGGGGCAGTTTCAATTGAGATATAGCCTTCATAGCTCCTATTACGGCGGCGCCACCCGACATGTCGCTCTTCATCTGGTCCATGTCTTTGGCCGATTTCAAGCAAATGCCGCCCGCATCAAAGGTAATCCCTTTTCCCACAAATACGAGGGTATCCTGTTTTTTAGCGCGCGGGTTATAATCGAGTATAATAAATTTCGGCGGTTGTACACTCCCTTGCGAGACTCCCAGCAATCCCCCCATTCCAAGCTTCTGAATCTCATTTTTTGACAGGATTTTACAATGAATGCCCGTTTCCTCCGACATTTTTTTTGCAGTATTCGCCAGAATAGCGGGGGTCTTATCCTGTGCAGGGGTGTTAATCATGTCCCGTGCAAAAGAGACCGCAGCGGCCAAAGCCTCTCCGGTTTTAACCGACTCACGGGCAGTTTGCAACGAATTCCTGCCGGACAACAGAAGCGTAAACTCCTTGAGTTCTTTCTGCTCGGAGGCCGGGACGTGTTTGTATCTTTGGAATTTGTAGAGTGCAAGCAAACCTCCTTCAACGAAAGCCTGGTATCGCTCGCCCGGCTCTGCAGAAAGCATTTCTATGGAATCCACCACGCCGGTAAACCTGTTAATTCCCATATCGCGCACTGTGCTTGCGGTAATACCCGCTGCTTGTCGTACTTTATCCAAAGTCTGTTCTTTTTTCTTCCCGAGACCTACCAGCAGAATGCGCTTCGCAGGAATTTTCCCGAACGTCGGAAGCATCAACGTCTTGTTCGGTTTGGCTACAAATTCTTTGCTCTTTATTAAATCGGAAATATAATTGCCCAGTACTTTATTACAAGAAGCCGTTAAAGCGCTAAGCGTCTGAGAATCCTCATATAGATAAAAAACCAATACTTCTGCCGGTTCTTTTACTGCATCGCCAATTTCTACGTTGATTTTCATGTGCATCCTTTGATCAAATTTCCCAAAAATACGAAATCTACACCCATAACGTTTTTCCCTAATTCGTTCAGGCTGGAAGATAAAAATTATGCCTCGATACCTTGCAGATGATGTTATTTGGATTGCATAAAATTTCGCGGGGACAGGGTTGCGGTCATTGTATATTTTCTAAACATACAAGATATGCTTAAAAATTATAAAACCCTCTAAAATTGTTGTCAAGAATTCTTTTCGACCGCGGGAAACAACTTCGTCTGACATGCAAAAAACAAGAAGGGCAATTTTATAAACTGAAGGAAGAAAAACGGAATGTACTATTGGCAGGTTTCTTTATATTGAAAATTTACAATGTGCTGTATGTAATCTTTCAAAATCTTTGCCTGGTCTGCCGTCTCTAAGGTACGGTAGGATACAAAGGCATCGTTGATCCAAAAACAGGTATTTCTGACAAACATGCTGAGGTGAAGTATTCGGATGAGGTGTTTTACGTGATATTTCGAAAAATCAACTCCAGTTGCACCTATCGATTCCAAGAATTTTTCCTGCATGTCATTTTTCTTTCGTTTAACGAATCCTTATCAAATATAATTTATGCTTATAGCAACTGGTAGTTCTCTTATCGGCATAACCGGGAAATACTTTAACAAAAATTCGGGATGCATTGTCCGGGCCGTCATAAACACTGTGCAAGACTTGACATTCCTGACATAAAAGAATATATTGAGATGAATAATGTCACATTGCGAAATACATTTGGACAGGAAAGGAAAAAGACGTGTGGGACTATTCAGAAAAAGTGAAAGACCATTTTTTCAATCCGAGAAATGTCGGTGAAGTTGAAAATGCCGATGCTGTGGGCGAGGTTGGCAGTTTGGCCTGCGGAGATGCCCTGAAGTTGACGCTAAAACTCGACACATCGGGACGTATTGCAGAGGCCAAGTTTAAAACATTTGGGTGCGGGAGCGCCATTGCATCCGCAAGCGCCTTAACCGAAATGATTAAAGGAAAGTCCCTGGACGAGGCATCCAGAATTACTGATAACGATATTGCTTCTTATCTGGGCGGACTGCCGGAGCAAAAAATGCATTGCTCTGTGATGGGGCGCGAGGCGCTTGAAGCGGCAGTGGCTAACTACCGGGGAACGAAGATTGAAAAACCTGTCGACGAAGGAACCATTGTTTGCAAGTGTTTCGGCGTCACGGACAACAAGATAGCCCACGAAGTCCGGGAACACAAATTAACCACCATTGAACAGGTCACAAATTATTGTAAAGCGGGCGGCGGATGCCAGTCTTGCCATCCGCAAATCCAGGCAATAATTGATGAAGTATGGCAAAAGGAAAAAGAGAAGGCCATGATCGAAACAGCCAGAAAACCTCTGAAAAAATTGACAAACATTCAAAAAATAAAACTGACACAGGAAACCATCGAAAGGGTAATCCGGCCTACCCTGCAGTCGGACGGAGGCGATATCGAGCTGGTCGATGTAGACGGCGACCGGGTCATGGTTTCCTTTCGGGGAAGTTGTGCGGCATGTCCCAGTTCAAAAGTCACTTTGAAATCTACCGTAGAAGCAAAGCTCCGGGAGCTCGTGACGGATTCACTTATTGTTGAGGAGATAGCCTCATGAAAAATGTATACGCAGATAATAATGCCACAACAAAAGTCGCTCCCGAGGTAGTGGAAGTCATGTTGCCCTACTTTACGGAATACTATGGAAACCCTTCAAGCATGCACACCTTCGGCGGTCAGGTAGCCAAAAAAATTGACTATGCAAGGCAGCAGGTAGCAGACCTTGTCGGCGCAGACCCTTCCGAAATTATATTCACCAGTTGTGGAACAGAAAGTGACAATGCGGCGATATGGGGTATTCTCAGGGCAAATCCCCGCAAGAAACATATTGTAACCACACGCGTGGAGCATCCGGCAATCCATAATTTATGCAATTATCTGGCTCAAAATGGCTACCATGTAACAGAGCTGGGTGTTGACAGCCAGGGTATGCTTAACCTGAATGAGCTTGCTGATGTAATCAGAGAAGACACTGCCGTTGTGTCAATTATGCATGCCAATAACGAGACGGGGGTAATTTTCCCCATCGAAGAGATTGGCAATATAGTAAAACAGAAAGGTTCTATCCTGCATACCGATGCGGTACAGGCTGTAGGCAAGATACCCATAAACCTTTCCAAAAGCACCATTGATTTATTGACTCTCTCCGGACACAAATTACATGCACCCAAAGGAGTCGGTGCATTATATATCAGAAAGGGAATTACATTTTCCCCTTTCATAATTGGGGGACACCAGGAACACAACAGGCGCGGCGGCACAGAAAATGCCCCTTCAATCATAGGACTTGGCAAGGCATGTGACCTGGCAAAAAAATATATGGCCGAAGAGATATCTCAGGTGAAACGGCTGAGGGACAAGCTGGAAACCGAGGTACTGAAAAGAGCGCCGGACGCAAGGGTGAACGGACACAAAGAATACCGCCTGCCGAATACGACCAATCTGAGTTTTGAATTTGTGGAAGGAGAGGCTATTTTGCTGCTGCTGAACGAAAAAGGAGTGTGCGCCTCATCGGGTTCTGCCTGCACTTCAGGTTCACTGGAACCTTCTCATGTTCTGCGGGCTATGGGTGTCCCCTTTACCGCTGTACACGGATCTGTGAGACTCAGTTTATGCCGCTATAATACCATGGAAGAGGTTGATTACATCATTGAACACCTTCCACCCATTATAAGAAGGTTGCGGGAAATTTCGCCTTACGGCAGAGAACCTGCGGCAAAGGAAGCGCCCAGGATATCAGCGCGGGCATAATAAATACAAAGGGGCACAAACAACAGGGGCGATCATGATGATCGCCCCTGTTGTTAATTTAATATATATTATGAACAGTTACTTTCCCTTGGTTTTGACAATAACATAGCGGGAAAATGTCCCTCGTTTTACGAGTAAAAGAATACCCTTCTCCTTGTCTTCCGCACTTATCGCTTTTTTAAACTCCGCAACATTGCCGACTTTTTTCCGGTTCACCTCTTTAATGATATCTCCTTCCCTTATATCTGCGGCAGAAGCGGGACCATCCGGCTGAACTTCGGTCACAATCACCCCGCTGGTATCCTCAACACCAAGACGGCTTGCAAGTTCTTCCGTAAGATTCTGCACTGTCATACCAAGGTCCTTTTCTGATGGCACGGCTCCGGGCACTGCTGCAAATAAATCCGCCGGCTGCTCGCTAATCTTGACAGTCAGTTCTTTTTCTTTGCCATCCCTCACAACCTTGACCTTGACTTTTTTCCCGGTCTCTGTCTGAGCAACCACGTTCCTCAGGTGATTCACATCCCGTATCGGTTTTCCGTCATACTCAACCACAATATCACCGCGTTCCAAACCGGCTTCCTTTGCCGGTGAGTTCTCCTGGACGTCTGTTATCAGCACACCTTCCGTTGACGTCACATTGAAGGATTTTGCCAGGGCAGGGTCTACATCCTGAATAACAACACCCAGCCAGCCACGGGTAACCTTCCCCTTTTCGATAAGGTCTCTCATAATAACTTTAACCATATTTACAGGAATGGCAAATCCAATACCCTGATAACCACCACTTCTTGTAAATATTGCTGTATTGATACCGATGACTTCTCCCCGAATATTAACCAGCGGCCCTCCGCTGTTGCCCGGGTTTATTGCAGCATCGGTTTGAATCATATCCTCATACTGTGCAACGCCCACATTTGCCCTCCCGGTGGCACTGATCACGCCAATAGAAACGGTCTGCGACAAGCCGAAGGGGTTCCCTATGGCAATTGCCCACTGTCCGACCTTAATGGTATCGGAATCTCCCAACTTTGCCTGCGGCAAATCTTTTCCCTCAATTTTTATTATAGCAATATCCGTCTGCGGGTCTGCGCCTACGACTTTTCCATCATATTCCTTTTTATCCCCCATCGTAATTTTAAGCTCGTCCGCATCTTCTATCACATGATTGTTCGTTACAATATATCCCTTTTCTCCGTCAATAATTACTCCGGAACCGAGCCCCTGTATTTTGTATTCCCCTTCCGGAAATCGAGGCTTAAAAAATCTGTCGAAAAAATCGTCGCCAAAAAACTCTCTGAAGTCCCGAAACTGGTCTCTTTCCTGCTCCTGATTGGGACGACTATGGTAGGGATCCTGCGGCATACTTCTTTGCTTCTGCTGTTTATGCTTAAAAACTTTTACTGAAGTAATGGAAACAACAGCCGGCTTTACCTGGTCAACAACCTGTTCAAACACTTTTTCAAAATGCAGCGCAGAAGCCAGATCTTCAGAATTAACGGCGCTTTTTTCGATGGCGTAAGACGGCGCCGGATGGAATAAAAACAGACCGATCCCGACACAAAAGCCCAGCACCAATAAAGCGTGAACAAACACCTTCTCTGCTTTATGAATCATGACGAAACTCCTTTGATTAAGAAAATATAAACTCTTTAAAATTTAGATTTTAATTCTATTCCAGACATACTTTTTTGTCAATTACAAACCGAAAAGCCCAAAATAGCGCCGTCCTATAGTGCTTGCATTCTCTCCTTTCCGCTGTTAAAATAGCCGTCAACCACTATAGGGGATATAATGTATGGTAAAGGTTTTTACTATAACAGGAATCCATAAACGTTTGTTCCTCAAAAATGACCAGGAAAGGGGATTTATGGGCCAACGGAAAGTTTATCTGGCTGTTGTAACGGCATTTGTAGGATTATTTCTGTATTTCCATGAAACAGCATGTGCTTCGAATGCCTATTTTTCACCCGCAGAAATAAAAAAACACCTTTTGGCCGCAATCGAGGAATCCCGAGAATCCATAGACATCGCCATAGTGAATATCCACTCAAAAGACATTCTGAATGCGCTTTCCAGAGCACAAGAACGTGGCGTAAATATCAGATTGGTAACCAGCAAAAAACAAATATCTACAAAAAGACCTCTGCCAAATTTCCTCTCAGGCAAAAAGTTTGCGGCAAGAATATACCCCCACAAAGGACTCATGCATAATAATTTTGCCATTTTCGATTGTAAATTGCTGGCAACGGGCTCATATTACTGGGTCGACCGAGTAAACAAACCTCATTGCGACAACATCCTTTTTACAAACGAGACACATGCCCTGGTAAAATATCAAAAAGAATTCGACCGTCTCTTCCAGGAGGCTGCCGCTCCTGATACCGGAGAGGCGGCATATTCCTCTGTTCAGAAAACAGGGAAAAAAGATACAGAAACGGAAGCGGCGGCACTAACAGCCACAGACCAGGGAAAACAGGTCATTGCAGCAAACTTTGGGGTTGTTATCAAGGAAGCACCCGATGGTTATATTGACATGGATTTCGAACAGTTCGACGAAATTTTTGGTGTAGCAGGCGACCTTACGGAGGAACAAAAAGACGCCCTTTGGAACCGGTGCACCGGCAAAAAAGTACGATGGAAAGGCCGGGTAAAATATATCGGCTGGACACTGATGACCGGCTGGTTAATGAGCGTCACACAGGGAGACACCCATGTTGAGGTAAAACTAGATGCCGAGAAAAAGTCTCATTTTTCCCATGTAAAATTCGGAAATACCGTTACCTACACGGGAAAGCTCGATACCCGCGTAACAAAAATCTTTCCTTACTCCCTCAACGCCGGAGATGTTATTGAAACTGTGGAAACTCGCCCGGAACAACCGAAAAACAACGATTCAATGCTGCATCCCTATATAATGCCCGTTTCCCAGGGGCCAAAAAAGATTTTTATCATAGAATCATTTGAAGACCTGGAAAATATTTTTGGCAAAAACAGCAAATTATCAGACGCACAAAAGGAAGAAGCCTGGAAGAAATATGAAGGGAAATATGTCAACTGGGAAGGACAAATTGCCTACAAAAGTGTTAGCGATCCTTCGGACTTTCGAGTCGGGATAAAGCACCCCACGGGAAAAATGAACATTGAAGTAAAATTCAGCCCAGCCAAAAAAAATAAAATATCAAAATTTCAGGAAGGGGAGACTGTGCTTTATTCTGGAAAACTGACGACACGGCTTATGGATAACACTCCTCTTGCTTTAGAAGACGGTGACATCGTAACCTGGAAATAAAAGCTTTGCGATTCCGTTCATAACTTCTCTGCAAATCTATCGCGCATACTACGTAGTCCATAATTTATGTGTGCAGGCGTGGGGATGGTATGGACAAAATTGGTTATCCGCAACTGTCTTACCTCAAAAACCCTTAATTCCAGACGTATTTCATTTAATATACGGAAGGAGGCAGCAATGATCAGAAAAGGAATGATTCCGCTGTTTTTTGTCTTCATTGTTGGACTAAACAGCGCCCTGATAGCAGAAGATAAATATGAGGCCATAATAGCGCAGGGAAATGTTCTCATTCGCAAGCAGATGTACCAGGAAGCGCTGGCCATGTATGAAAATGCCATTCAAATAAAACAAGACGGCTCTGCTGCCTGGTATAACAAAGGTTCGGTGCTTGATTATCTGGGAAAATATGAAGAAGCGGTTGTTTCGTTTGAAAAAGCAATTCAGTATAAACCGGATTATTATGAAGCATGGTACATGAAGGGAAGGGCGTTAGACCATTCATCCAAATATGATGAAGCCATCCAGTCCTTCGATAAAGCGCTGGAAATAAAGCCGGATTATCTCGCGGCTCTTTACAACAAAGGGAACGTGCTTGACCATACCGGAGACATACAGGCAGCAGTTGAAACCTACGACCTTATTATAAAAATCAAACCCGACGCCCATGAAGCATGGAATAACAAGGGATTGACGCTTGCCAGGGTTCCCGAGAAGCGATATGAGGCTTTGGAAGCTTATGACAGGGCAATCGCTATTAACCCGAAATATTACGAGGCATGGCTCAATAAGGGTAACTGTTTTGTGCGGCTGCGCAAATATGCCGAAGCAGTCGCAGCATACGACAAAGCAATTGAAATAAAACCTTCAGAACATGCCGCGTGGGCGGACAAGGGGTTTACCCTTGCAGACCTTGGGAAACACGAAGATGCGGTTACGGCTTTTGATAAGGCAATCGGGCTGAAACCAGATTCGTATGCAGCATGGAACGGAAAGGGTCTTGCACTGGACGCCCTGGGTAGATATGCGGAAGCGCTTACCGCGTACGAGAAAACAATCGATATCCAGCCGGATTCATACGGAGCATGGACAAACAAAGGACTTGCCTTATCTCACCTTGGGAAGCATGCAGAAGCCGTAACAGCTTACGAAAAAGCGCTCCAGATCCAGCCGGATTCATACGAAACATTAACGAACAAAGGCGGCGAATTATATCAACTGGGAAAATATGAAGAGGCACTTCAGACGTTTGATAATGCCACAAAGCTCAGGCCCGACTACCCTCAGGTTTGGAACAACAAAGGATGGGTGTTTTTGCGGATGAGAAACTTCAG
>Ga0233425_10003261_pt1 | contig 29864 bp, 23 predicted proteins | sample Watercolumn_Towu_2_FD_181712 | JGI IMG/M metagenome (GOLD analysis project Ga0233425, IMG submission 181712) | Freshwater microbial communities from Lake Towuti, South Sulawesi, Indonesia - Watercolumn_Towuti2014_140_MG | ecosystem: Environmental > Aquatic > Freshwater > Lake | place...
CTTCGTGAGCTTCTTCAGCAGCAGGGACAGCACGCCGCCGCTCCCGGCGACCAGGGACCTCGGGCCAACGGAGTCGTGTCGACTCGAGCTCGAGAGCCCGCTCGAGTCCGTGGGAGTGGCCCTGGCCGAGGAGCGGGCACCTGTCCTGAAGGACGTCGGCCCGTGTCTCGAGGAAACCGTCGGTGTGGGTGATTCGCAGCCCGACGCCGCGGGGTACGGCGCAACCGACCTGTCTCCAGGGCCGCCGAGCGCCGAAGCGGAACGGGCGGTGTCGAGCTCCCGCAGGAGGAAGCGGTCGAAGAGAAACTCCGAGATGCCGCACGCGGCCTTCGGCCGGGCCGTTACCGACAGGTACGAGATCCAGGAGGAGCTCGGGGAAGGGGGGATGGCCGAGGTGTTCCGGGCCAGGGACATCACGCTCGGCCGGATTGTGGCGCTCAAGTTCCTGTCGCCGGAGCTGATGGGCAACGAGGCGGCGATGCAGTTCTTCAGGCGCGAAGCACGGGCCGCGGCCATGCTGAACCACCCGTCCATCGTCACGATCTACGACATCGGCGTCATCGGCGGCCGCCCGTTCATCTCGATGGAGTACGTCGAGGGGACGGACCTCGCCACGAGGGTCTTCGAGGAGGGCGCGCTCCCGCCGTCGTTCGCGATCGGGACCGGCATCCAGATCGCCAGGGCCCTCGAGTTCGCTCACGACAGGAACGTGGTCCATCGGGACATCAAGCCGGCCAATGTGATGCTCATGAGGGGCGGCGGAATCAAGATACTCGACTTCGGCCTCGCCAAGGCGATCCAGTCCGACAAGAAGAAGCAGTCCGTCGTGGCCGGCACGCCGGAGTACATGTCGCCCGAGCAGCTCTCCGGACGAGAGGTCGACGGCCGGACCGACATCTTCGCGTACGGCGTCATGCTGTACGAAGTCCTCACGGAACGGCTCCCGTTCGACGGCGCCCTGCGGACGCGAGACATCCTGCCGCCGAGCGCCCACGTCCCCGATCTCTCGTTTGAGATCGATCGGATCGTGCTGAAGTGCATCGCGCTCGATCCGGGCGAGCGCTTTCAACGCGCAGGGGAGCTGGTGAACGACCTCCGGACCGTGCGGTTGTGACTGCCGTGCCGGTCTGGACATTCGCTCGACCCGCGGGCATTCTCCGAGACATGAAATGGAGGGTGTCGCTGATCCCGGTGCTCGTGCTGGCGTGCACATCAGCGGTCCACGCGGAGGAGGGAGACGAGCGAGCCAGGACCCTCTACGACCAGGGCAGGGCCCTGTTCGATCAGGGGGAGTACGACCACTGCATCCTCTTGTGGCGTGAAGCGTTCGAGCTCAGCCAGCGCGTGGGCCTGCTCTTCAACCTGGCCGAGGCGGAGGAGCGGGCGGGGCGGTTCGAAGACGCGGTGAGCTCGCTCGAACGGTACCTCGCGTCCGGCGAGGCCCACGCGCGAGCCAACCGGGCGGCGATCGCGCGACGCGTCGCCAGGCTTCAACGCGAGGCCCAGCAACGTCCGGCTCCGCCTCCTCTCGTCCAGCCGGAGCCGGAGCCGCAGGTCGCGCCGAACCCCGTTCCACCGGTGGAACCGCACCCGCAGCCCGAGCCCCAGCCCCAGCCCGAGTCTGAGCCGCGGCCCCGGATCTGGACGTGGGTCACGATCGGGCTCACGGGGCTCTTCGCCGCGGCGGCGGTGACCACCGGCGTCCTCACCCTGACGCGCACCTCGGACCTCGAGGAGGCGTGCGGCGGCACCGAGTGCTCCCCCGATCGGCAGTCGGACTGGGACACTGCCTGGGCGCTCGCGATCACGACCGACGTGCTGATCGGCCTCGCCTCGGCCTCGGCCGTGGCCGCGATCCTCTGCATCTTCCTCGAGAACCGCGGCCACCGGACGCAGGAGGCGACCCTGACGCCCTGGATGGGAGCGGGCGGCGCCGGCCTGGTCTCGACGTTCTCGTTCTGATCCCTCGTGATATAGTTCCCTCATGGCATCGGTCACATGCCCTGAGGACCTGCGCGTGAGCCGGACACGCCCGCCTCGTGCGCTGGATGTGGTGTGGGACCCCGCGCCCGAGGAGATCGGAGCCCGGGTCGACTGGACGGAGTGGTACCTGACGGACGAGGACGACATGGGCGAGGGTGGCGAGCAGGAACAGATCATCTGGGTGCTCAAGCAGGTCCTGACGCAGTTGGCTCGCGAGCGAGGCTGGCAGGACGTGCACATCGGTGCCGATCAGTTCTTCGCGTGGGTGAAGCACGAGCCGCTGGTGCGGGTGTCGCCCGACGTGTACCTGCTGGACCATCCCCCGCCTCGTCCGCTGCCCGCGAGCTGGCAGACGTGGCTGCCCGGTCACCGCCCGCCGCGCCTGGCGTTCGAGATCGTGAGCGAGGAGACGTGGCAGAAGGACTACCGCGAAGCTCCGAAGAAGTACGCCCAGCTCGGGACGCGGGAGCTCGTGGTGTTCGATCCGGAAGCCGCGGCCGGTCGGGCGGCGGCGGCTGAGCGCGAGGCGCTCCAGGTGTTCCGGCGAGAAGCCGACAGCGGGTTCGTCAGGGTCCATCACGGTGCCGGTCCGGCACGGAGCGAGGAGCTGGAGGCGTGGCTCGTGGTCTTGCGCGAGGGTGAGGTGGCCACGCTGGGGATCTCCCGCGACGCCGAGGGCCGAGACCTGGTGCCGACCCTCGAGCATGCCCGCGAGCAGGCCGAACATGCCCGCGACCAGGAGCGCGCCGCCCGCGAGCAGGAGCGCGTCGCCCGCGAGCAGGCCGAGCGACAGCTCGCCGCGGCCCTCGCCGAGCTGGAGCGGGTCAGGCGAGAGCGGCCGTAGTCGACCCTCACCGGGGGGTGCCCCTCTTTATTCGGCTCCCCTTCGGGGAACGATGTGCTGGAACCCCGGGGTGGAGCCTCCAATAGCCCCGTGAATCACCAGGGGAACCCGGGAGTGAGGGCTCACAGGCTCGTGCGTCCGAGGCGTCTGAGCTGGTCGAGGCTGGCCGCGACGTCGTCGGGCCGGAGGTCGCGGAAGCGGAGCGACGACCGGCTCGGTGACGATTCGTCGAACAGGAAGCTCCGTGGCCGGACGCCGTCCTGCCGCAGCACGTCGGTGACGAACCGCACCCGTTCCTGATCGTCGGCCGGCTCGAGCAACGACCGGTGCCGATCGAGCACGTCGGCCACGTGCTCCTCGATGCGTTGCCTGTCGAGGTCCGACTCGGCCACGCCCGTGATGAGCGGGATGAGCAGGTGCGCCTCCGACAGGGGCAGGTACAGCCCGCGCGAGGTCCGCGCCACGGTCCTGAACACCTCCTCGGCGCCCGTGTAGTGACGGAGACCCGGGAGACAACCCACGGCGTGGATCGTGACGCCCATCTCGCGAGCGCTCTCGGCCTGGGCGTACCAGTGGTGCCCGCAGGGACACCCCGCGGGGAACCCGTCCCCGCTCGGCTCCACGCCGTGGGGCGGCGCGTCGCCGACCCAGACGACGACCCGCGCTGCTCGCCGGCGCCAGTCGAGACGGACCACGTCGAAGAGGCCGTCGGTCACCGCCTCCGGGCCGTCGCCGCCGCCCGAGGCGGCCATCGCGTTCACGCCCCGAGCGATCGCGTCGATGTCCTCGGTGAGCGGGACCACGCGGCTCACGAACGTCATGTCCTGGGGCGGGTGATCGCGGTAGCTCACGAGCCCCAGCCTCAGGCTGCGGCAGAGCGGAGCGGCCCTCAGGACCTCGATGATCTCCATCAACCGCCGCTTCACCTGCTCGATGTAGGGCCCCATGCTGCCGGTCTCGTCCACGAGGAACACGAGGTCGAGCTCCCCGACGTGCCGGCCTTCGAGGTACCTGAGCATCTCCGGCGTGTAGGGGTCCACGTTCACCGTCGGTTGGTGAGGCGGCGCAGGAGACCAGGGCTCCGGCGCAGGCGCCTTCTTCGTGACATGGTCGATCAACTGCCGGGCCGCGCCGGCGATCCCGCCCTCGCGCGAACGGGCGACCGCGCCGCCGGCGACCTCCTTCAGAGGGGGAGGAGCCATCCGTGGCGAGCATGGCATCGGTGGAGGTCCGGCTGGCGCGGGCATGCTGTGCATCGGTGCCGGCGGAGCCATCGGGCGCGCCAGGGCGACGGGAGGTGCGCCCGGCGCCATGAAGGCGGGGGGCATGGCGACCGATCGAACGGTCCCCGCACAGGTCTTGAAGCCCGGATCGTCGTCCTCCCAGTCGGAGGGCGCCTCGGCCGCGGGGACTTCGAAGCCGGCTACCCCTGCCGGACGGGCCTGCCGGGCCGGGGCGGCCTGGAGCTCGGCCCGATCGTCCAGGGCGAAGTCGACTCGTTTCGCCTCGCCCTTCACGCGCCGTTCGCTGTCCTCGGCGACGAGCGAGGTGTACGGGCTGAGGAGCGAGTGGCGGAGCGCCAGGCCCAGCACCTCCAGGCGTACCTCCGCGGCCTGGTCCGGAGCCGTCTCGCGCCGCTCGACGAGCGCATCGATGCGCAGCCTCGCCCACAGGCGCTCGAGCCCCGGGATGTCGTTCGACGCCTCGGGCAGGACGACCTCGACCTCCTGCCGGAACGGCTCGTCCAGCGCCGTGGTCCCGGTGAGCACGAGGCGGCTCGGGCCCACGCCGTTGAACCGCCCGAGGAGCTGGACCGTCTGGCCACCGAAGAGCGGTGGGATCGGGCTGGGGTAGACGTCCACGGGCAGGGCGTCATCCCACGACAGCCTGAGGTCCCTGAGCACCGGTCCAGCCTGGCGTACGCGGCGTGCGAACCGGGGCACCACCGTTTCCACGTCTTCGGTGGGCAACAACACGTCGCTCGCGCCACCCCCCGCGCGAGCGAGCCGCGCGACGAGGTACCGGTTGACCGCGGGCCCGATACCGAGCACATACAGCCGCGCGTCCGCCCCGAGGAGCTCTGGCACGCGCCTGAGCAGGCGGCCCTCGTTGCCCACGGCCGCATCGGTGACGAGCACCACGACCCTCGCGCGCCGGTTGCGGGCGGGGAGCTTCACCGCGTGCTCGATCGCCTTTTCCAGCTCGGTCCCGCCCCGGGGCTCGAGAATGGCGAGGAACTGGTCGATGCGATTGATCGTCACGGTGTCGAGGGGCAGGTACTCCTCACCTCGCTCGTCCACGGCCTTGCGGTCGTGGTCGAAGGCGAAGAGCTGGACCCCGTCGTCCGGACCGAGGTGGTCGAGGACCATGCGCACCGCTCGTCGAGCTTGTGCCAGGCTCGCGCCCCGCATGGAGCACGAACGGTCCACGAGGAAGACGACATCGCGCGACATCGCGGCCCGGCGCGCCTGCTTCTCGCTCGACGCGGCCACCACGGCGCCGCACCACGAGCAGCGGTAGGCCGGTCCGATGCCTGGGACGTCGTGCACGGCGGCGGCGTTCTCGAGCGCCCCGCCGCAGTTGCCGCAGAGCACGGGGCGCCACTGTCCGGAGGCGGCCTGGTGCGGCGCGAGGGTCTCCTCGGCCAGGGGCACGGCCGGCGGCGTGACCGTGAGCAGGAACGTGCCGACCCTGTCGAGCGTGCGTTCGAAGCTCACCTCGGCCCGGACGCCTGGGCGTGGATCGCCGTAGACGATGACGAGGTCGCGGTTCGGGATCGAGTCGGACGCGCGAAGCCGAACCGTGTAGGCGCCCTCGGCGACGGAGACGACCTCGACGTCGTGGGACGGCGATCGCGGGGCCGTGATCGGTGCGCCAGCCCGGATCTCGACGTTGACCGCCACGTCAGGCCGCCGCTGGCTCGACGCTGGTCGGGGAGGCCTGATGCGGCCGGCATCGAGCACCTCGTCGGTTGAAGACGTCCCCCTGCGCGAGACCGCGCCCACCGGTGCGCCCGGGTGGTAGCGTTCGGTAGTGACCATGGGGAAGACGAACCGCCACTCTCCCTCGTCATACGAGACCTTCTCCTGGTACGAGAGCGTGACCTCGATCGCCTCTCCGGCCGGGACGTTGGCGACCGAGAGCGTGAAGAGGTTCGGGCGGTCCTGTTCGAGCAGCGTCGCGCTCCGGCCCTCGCGCAGCGCGGCCTGATAGGCACGCCTGGCTTCTTCCTTCTCCTTCACCACGGCCTTGACGACGCGCTCGCCGATCTTGAACGCCATCCGGTGGACCGATGCCTCGTGGGGTAACGGGAAGAGGTAGACCGCCTCGATGGGGTCGCTCGTGTCGTTGCGGAACACCTGCCGGACGTCGATACTGGCAACCGGTCCGGTGATGACCGCCGCGACGTCGGTGTGCTCGAGGGGGAGCGGCTTCCCGGCCGTGGTCTGCAGGGTCCCCTGGGTGATCACGCCTTCCATGAAGAAAGCTCCTTGTCAGTGGAAAACTACGGAAGCGTCGTGCGGGCGAACCGGCCGTCAGAGCCCTGGGCGTATCGGTCGCTCTCGAGTCGCTCGGTGCGGATGGGGCACGTCGTCGCCGCCAGCTCGGGGATGCCGGCGTCCAGGGCCGGCCCCGCGTCGAGATCGGTGTTCCAGACCTGGACATAGTGACAGGTGCCCGACCTGGCGCTGTCGAGCGCCCGGACTCCCGGCCCGAAACGCTGGGTCCTGTTCAGGGTGATGAACAGCGCGTCGTTTCGGGTCTCACGGGCCTGCGACGCCGCGATGATCGACGGACATGGGTCGGTGTCCATCGGCTGCTCCGTGTAGACCTCGGCCTGGAAGACGTGGACAGGCAGCTCGCCCGGAGTGGTTCTGATCAAGTGGAGCCAGCGTCGTTCCGTCGCCCCGTCGAGGCTGCCACGCGCGGTGATCTCGATTTGAATCAACGTCGGGTTGTTCGAGTTGATCGATCCCCAGAGCTCCTGCCATCGACCCACGGGGCCTATGTCGAGACTCGTCGTGGAGTCCCCCGCGTTCGAGGTCGCGACCCTCACCTGCGTGTCGTTGGCCATCAGCGCGATCGCACGGGTGCCCGAGAGCGTCAGCTCGAGGCTCTTGCTCGCCAGCACCACCTCGTTCTCCCGCACCAGAGGCCTGACGTTGATCCTCAGGCTCGTCGGCACGCGAGAGACATCGAGCACCTCGTGCCTCGCGCGCTCGAGCTCGGCCTCGTCGAGCCGAAGCGAGGGGACCGGGCGGGCCACGCCCTGGAGCGCGGACGCGACCCACTGCTGGCACGACGCGGACGTCCGGGCCTCGACGCCACCGCCGGCCCAGTCCGGCCGCAAGCTCACCTGCTCCCTCGTCTCCTGACAGATCTCCGGCACGCCGCTGAGATCGAGGTCCTCGAGCCACATGGCCCCGCGACGCGAGACGGCCCGCGACACGTTTCCGAAGAGGCAATCGACGGAGGGTTCGTGCCCGGATTCGTACGTGACCTGCCTGGCCAGCAGCGTCAGCTCGGCGAGCTGGCGCGAGACGAGGAAGATCTCGGTGCGCTCGAAGGGAAACGGCGTCGCTCGGGACCCGACGTTCCACCACCCTCGTGTCGTGACCTCGACCACGAGCCCCGGTCGGCTCGGCCCCAGTGTGATGCGCCGGATGTCTCCGGTGATCTCGCCGAGGATCTCGTCCTGGCGCTCGCGCTCGCGTCCGTCGGAGAGGACCACGACCTCCGGCTCTTCACCACCCAGCCGCACGAGGAGGAGCGGGAAGGCGCCCTGCGCCGAGAGCCCGCCCTGGTCGGCCATGATCTCGTCCACGTCGCGGGACCTCTCGAGGAGGGCCACCACGTTGACCTGTGCCGCCCGGCCGTCCGACTCGGGATCTTCGAATGCCCGGCCGATGATGGGGCAGACCGCGGCGTCGCGTGCCTCGGACCGGCCCGACACGTTGGCCACGAAGGGATCGCCCTCCGCTGCGGCGGGCTGGCAGGTCACGTCCTCGGGGGGCTCGATCGTCCCGGCGTCGGGGGCCGAGAGCTCAGCGAGCATCTCGACCACTGCCTGGCTCGGGCTCACGGCGACGGACTGCCGGTACGCGGCTTTCGCGGCTTCGATGTTGCCCGCGGCTTTCTGAGCGTTGCCTTGAAGCAGGTGCGCCATGGCCTCGAGCGCCGCCTGGCCGTTGGCCTTCTCGAGCGCGGCGCTCGAGGCGGCGATCGCGCAGGCGGAATCGTTCGCGGCGAGGCACGTCCTGGCGAGCTCGGCATGGAGCCAGCCCTCGTCGGGGACCGCGTCCCGCGCCGCCTGGAACGCCTTGACCGCGGCAGCGGGCTGCTCCTGCGACACCAGGTGCCGCCCTTGCCCCAGGTGCCTCAACGCTTCGAGCCAACCCGGCGGATGAGCGGGTGCGGGTTGCGGAGCTGCGTCACCGGGGGTGTCGGCATCAGCGTCCGGCGATGCATCGGCCGTCGGTGAGGGAATCTCCGCCACGGGGGGAGCCTTCGTCGCGGTGTCGACGGGTTGACCCGGAGTGGGAGCCACCTGCACGCCGCGCACGTTCTCGGAGTCATCGTCCCCGCAGGCCGCGGCGACGAGGACCAGCGCGAACGTGGCGCCTCGGAACCAGGGCATGTCTACCTCCAAAATGATTCACCATGGACTGGTTGCCGACTCTACCCCCACGAGACCTCGGAGAGAAGAGCGCTGTTTCGAGCACGGTTTCATCGAGCACGGTAACGTGACACACCGTCGTGCGGTATCACGGACGCACCGGGAGCCCGATCAGCATCGTGACGAGGATCCCGAGCCCGACTCCCAGCGTGAGGGTCAAGACCAGGACCAGGCTCCACAGGACCCACGCGCTCGTTCTCGGTCGCGCATCCTGAGGTGGCGGCACGCTGGGCTTGGTCACGCGGTCGACCTGAATGCCCTGCTCTCGGAAGAAGCCGCAGGCCTGGTCCGCGAACCTGTTGTAGGCCCCCTTCGGGATGTCGAGGGGCCGGTTGAAGCGTTGCTGGTAGCCCTCGGACACGACTTCCCAGCTCCGGAGCTCTGCTCGTCCCGTCGAGGAATCGGCCCAGCCGATCACCACGGACCTGGCGTCCGTGTCGTCCTCGGGCACGAGCGTCAAGTTCTGCCGGGACATCTTCCCGCCACCGGTGCTCGGCCCGGGCGGAGCCATGAGCCGCGGCTGGCGCCGTGGCGTGCCCGGCAGGCGGGTCTTTTCGAAGATGGCGTAGAAGAGCGCGCTCAGGTGGATACCCTGCGCGGCAAGCGCCGTACGGAGCGGGTTCACAGTTCTCCTGGCTTCCCCCGTCACGACGCCCCTTGTACCAAACCCGACCCCGGAGGGCCAGGAGCACTCGGTCCGATACATGTGCTGAAATCCAGATGTGAGCGTGAGCGTGAGTGCGTCTCTCGGAAAGAACGCCGAAAAGTCGGCGGCCGGGTCAGTCGGGCGTCCACCTCGAATCGAGCTCGGGCCCGCGGTCGAGCCAATCCCGAGCGGCCTTCACCCCCGCCTCGTGCATCGACAGCAGCGCCTCGCGCTCGAAATAGAGGTACGAGCCCGCATTGAACGTCGACCCCGATCGGGGCCGGATCGCCCTGAACAGCTCGACTCGAACGAGGTCGTCGTCTTCCAGTCTGTCCGCCAGGGCGTTGCGATCGAGCAGGAGCTTGCGGTCGTTCCTGTACGCGTTCTCGAGGAACGTATCGACGACCCGCTCCATGCCCTCGCCGAAGGTGTCGAGCATGACCTCGGCGGGCGGCGTCCTGGACGTCACCAGCACGGGTACGATCCGCCGAGCCCCCAGCGCCACGGCCGGCGCCAGCGGCGAGTTGACGAGGATCCCGCCGTCCCACAGTTGCATCGAGCCGATCCGGACCGGGTTGAAGAGGAGCGGGATCGCGGCGCTGGCCAGGATCATGTCGAAGGTGATCACCGGCTCGTACCGGTAGTGCCTCGACGACGACCGCGGGTGCTTCTGCGGCGGGTGATTGACGAACCGGACGACCTTCCCCGTCCGTGCATCGACCGTGTTGATCGCCAGCCGGACGTCGGTCCCCCTGATGTCAGGAGCGCCGACGGCTCGTTCGAGGTGGTCCTTCAGCTTGTCCACGCTGAAGACGTACGGCGTCGGGATCTGGGTGAGGACCGAGCTGACCACTCCGTACCGGGCCGTGAACCAGTAGGCCGCGACCATCGCGTCGAACCCACCCCGCAACCACCACCTGTGACGCCGGAACAGGTCGCTCAGGAGACGGACCTCGCGCGCACCGCCCACCAGCCCAGGGAACGGGTACAGGAGCAGGAGCTTCGAGATCGCCCTGTGTACGGCCTCGAAGAACGTCTCATTGGCGACCACGGGCGGGTCGTCGGCGATCCGGAGCCAGAACTCGAGCATGTCGTCCGGCGAGACCCCGGCTGCGATCAGCGCCGCGTTGATGGCGCCGCACGAGGTGCCGCTCACGACGTCGGGCTGCGTGCCGAACCCGCCCGCCTCCTCGCGGAGCACCTTCCAGACGCCGACCTGGAAGGCGCCCCTGGCGCCGCCCCCGGAGAGCACGAGCCCCACGGGGCTGTCGGGCTCGGGTCGCAGGCTGGATCGTTGCGGGATCATCGTGGGCAGGTCGTTCGACATCTCCCCATTAGTACGAGCTTGCCGAGCCGGGCGCCACATCTCGGCGCGACCGGGTCGCGCGGCCCTCGGAGACCAGGCGGTAACAGCGGTGCGCGAGCTTGCCTTTGAAGTCCTCGGGAGTGGTCGCCTCGGTGATGTCCTCGATCCGCGCGCGCGGGAGCGCCTCGGTGTCGAGGCGGAACCGCCGCGAGTTGGTGGAGAAGTACACGACGCCTCCGGGCGAGACTAGCCCGATGACGCGACGCAGGAGCTCCCCGTGGTGCGCTCGGACGTCGAAGTGGCCCTGCATACCCTTGCTGTTCGAGAACGTCGGCGGATCGACCACGACGAGGTCGTACTCCTCGTCACGCCGCCCAGGGTCGGCCAGGAATCGCAGCACATCGGCCCGGATCAGTCGATGTCGCGGCCCGGAGAGCCCGTTCAGCTCGAGGTTCGTGCTCGCCCAATCGAGGTACGTCCGCGACAGGTCCACGGTCGTCGTGGAGCGCGCGCCGCCGGCCGCCGCGTGCACCGTGAATGCGCCGGTGTACCCGAAGAGGTTGAGCACCCGCTTGCCGTCGGCCTCGCGCCGGACCCGGGCGCGGGTGAGCCTGTGGTCGAGGAACAGACCGGTGTCCAGGTAGTCGGAGAGGTTCACCTGGAATTCGAGCCCGTCCTCATGGACCACGGAGGTGCGTCCGTCCGTCGCGACGCGCTGGTACTGTTTGGAGCCGACCTGGCGCTCCCGGGTCTTGACGAAGACCTCGGATCGCTCGACGCCCAGGGTCTCCGCGATCATCCGGAGCAGGGCATCGAGCCAGCGTTCGTGCTCCTCGCCGGTCGGGGCCGATCGAACGTCCCGCGCCGCGGCGAACTCCGCCACGTGGACCTTGCCCTCGTACCACTCGATCACGAGCGGGACCTCGGGGATGTCGCGCTCGTAGAGGCGGTAGCAGCTCACACCCTCGCGCTTGGCCCATTTCCGGAGGTGACGGACCCTTTTCCTGAGGCGGTTGCCGAGCATCTCGGCCTGGATGGACGTCGTGCTGCGATCACCCACTCGCGCGAACCCCGAGCCAGCGGACGAACGGCATCATAGCGCGGGATTCACGCGGCGACCATTGTGGGGTCGGTGGGCGTCTTGTACCGCCAGTGCGCCGAGGTGCCGTGCATGCTCTCCCAGTGCATCTGCTCGGTCCGGATCTGGAGCTCGAAGTGAGGTCTTCCGCCATCGAAGAACGTGACGTGGAGCGACCTGTAGCCGTTGGCCTTGGGCAAGCAGATGTAGTCCTTGAACCGCATGCCGCGTTCGGGCCACCTCTCGAGGACGCGCCCCAGCACTTCGTAGCACTCGTCGTTGGTGTTGACGATCACGCGCGCGGCAAGGAGGTCGTGGACGCCGTCGATATCGACCCCGTAGCGCAGCATCTTCCGCCAGGTCGATGCCGCGGACTTGACGCGATGCTCCACTCGCGCGGAGATGCCGAGAGACCGGAGGATGTGCCTCAGCTCGCGCACGATGTCCCGCACGTCTTTCTCGCGATGCGCCACACCCAGCTCGTATTTCTCGAGGAACCCGACATCAGGGCTCATGAAGCCCCCCTCCGCGTCGAGGTGTCATCGTCCATGCCCCCCCTTCTCACGGTCTCGCGTGTGTATGAAAGCCATCATGCCACGACCGTCCAACCCGAAACAATCGCTCGTGTTGTGACATGCCGATCGCAAATCACGCTACACGCGCCATCGCTGCGTGGTTCTCATCCTGTCAGTTGCCGGCAGTGACGCCGACGTTCATCGGTTTCCTTGTCCCGCGGGTTCGAACGCGCGACACCACCGAGTTGTTCCCTCGGGCACGGACAGGACGAGCCCTCGCCCTCGAGGCTTGCGCAGAACGTGCTGTGTGGCTACAAACGCCGCCCATGGTTGAGCCCGCGTGCCAGACCATGACCGGTGGCGATCGGGGCGTCTCCATCGTGATCCCGGCATACAACGAGGAAGCCGGGTGTCTCCCGGTGCTCCGGCAGCTCGTCGCCACCATGGAGGACAGCGGCCTCGAGTACGAGGTCATCGTCGTCGACGACGGCTCGACCGACTCGACCCCCGAGAAGCTCCGCGAGATCGAAGGCGCGATCACGGTCCTGCGCCACGAGCGAAACATGGGGTACGGCGCCGCGCTCAAGACGGGCATCCGCCACTCGTCACACGACCTCATCGTCATCACGGACGCCGACGGCACCTACCCCAACCACCGTATCCCCGAGCTCGTCGACATGATGGACGGGCAGGCCATGGTCGTCGGCGCGCGGATCGGCAAGTCCGTCAAGATCCCCCTCGTCCGACGGCCGGCGAAGTGGGCGATCAACCGGCTCGCCGACTACCTGGCCCAGACGAGGATCCCGGACCTGAACAGCGGCCTCAGGGTCATGCGCCGCGACGTCCTGCTCCGGTTCCTGAAGCTCCTTCCCCAGGGGTTCTCGTTCACCACCACCATCACCCTGGCCATGCTCACCAACGGCTTTCCCGTCCGGTTCGAGGCGATCGATTACGAGCAGCGTGCCGGACGTTCCAAGATCCGCCCCATCCGGGACACATTGACCTTCACACAGCTCATCATCAGGACGGTGATGTGCTTCGAGCCGCTCCGGGTCTTCGTCCCGCTGAGCATGATACTGGTCCTGGCGAGCGCGATCGTCCTGGTCGCGAGCTGGATCCAGGGTGAGGTCATGGACGTGACGACGGTGGTGCTTTTCGTGGCCGGGATACAGCTCCTCGCCACGGGGATGATCGCCGATATCATCGACCGGCGCCTGGGCTGAGGAGACACCATGGAAGACCTGCGACACGTGTACGCCGAGAAGGGGCTGGCGGGCATCCCTCGGCTGTTGACGTTGATGGACCGTAACGACTTCTCCCCCACCTTCGGCTGCATGGACCGCGAGTACTGGCTCTGTCGATCGACGGACTTCCCGTCGTCGATCGCCCAGTTCGGGGTCCACGCGCTGGCGCTCGCGTACGCCCACGACATGCCGGGCAACCGCTACTTCCGGCAGCCCCTCCTCAGGAAGTGGGTCGTCGCGGGCATCGACTACTTCACAAGAATCCAGAAGTCGGACGGGTCGTACGACGAGTTCTACCCGAACGAGCGCGGGTGGGCCGGACCGACCGGGTTCCTGCTCTACGCGATGTGCAACTCCTACCGGCTGATCGGCGGCGGCGAGGCGCTGACGGGCGAGCTCGACTCCCGGTTCCGCGCCGCCGTGCGCAAGGCCGGCCTGTTCCTGTCGGACCGGGACGAGCACGGCGTGCTCGCCAACCACCACGCCATGGCGGTCTTGCCCATCTACGAAGCGTACGACCTGCTCGGCGACCCCGAGCTCCTCGACGGGTTCAAGGTGCGCCTGGACCACTTCCTCACCTTCTGTCACGACGAGGGCTGGTGCCTGGAGTACGACGGGGCGGACCTCGGCTACCTCTCGGCGACCGTGAGCTTCCTGGGGAAGCTGCGCCAGAGGGGGTACACCGACGAGCGCGTCGAGCGGGTCATCGACCGCGCGGTGGAGTTCTCGTCGCACTTCGTCTATCCCGACGGCCACTACGCCGGGACCCTTGGCAGCCGGCAGACCCTGCACTTCTACCCGCACGGCTACGAGCTCCTGGCGAGCCGGGGCGAGGCTCGAAGCGACCTCGCCGCGGCCGTCGCGCAGCGTATGCTCAGGGGGCTCGCCGATGGCAAGCTGGTCCCGCCCGAGATCATGGACGATCGCTACTTCGTGTATCGCGTCCCCGAGATGCTGCTGAGCTGGGTGGACTACGGCGGCCGACCGGCCGTCCTGCCGCCGCTCCCGTACCAGCAAGAGCCAGGTTACCGACGTTCGTGGCCCGGCGCCCGGATGGCGGTGGATCGCGGCGAGCGTCACTACATCTGCGTCAACCTGGCGCGGGGAGGGGTGTTCAAGCTCTTCGACGCCGAGGACGAGACGCTCCTGTGCTCGGACGCGGGGATCGTGGCCATGCTCGACGACGGACGGCCAGTCACGTCCCAGTGGATCGACGAGAGATACCACTGCCACACGAGGTCCGAGGGCGAGCTCGACCTCGTGGTCGATGGCGACATGCACTTCGTGACCACGAAGCTCTTCTCCCCGGTCAAGATGATGGCCTTCCGGGCCGGGATGCTCGCCCTCGGGTGGCACGCGCGTCTGGCACACGAGATCAAAGGCGGCATCAGGCAGGCCCTGACCACGGCCGCCCGGGCCGCGCCGGTGCACTTCACGCGGAAGATCGCACTCTCCGGGGGCGCGCTCACCGTGACGGACACCGTCACGCTCGAGCCCGCCACCAAGCTGGCGAGGCTCCACGTGGGCGGGGAGTTCGCGGCGCGCTACGTGCCCCAGTCCCGGTATTTCCAGGTCCACGAGCTCGACTCGCCCGGCCTCGACGTCCCCGAGGATCGCCTCGACCACATCAACCGCACGGGGGCTTTGACCATCCGCAGGACCTTTACCGTCCCCGGCGGGAAGACGACCGTGGAGTACGTCGAGGACCGCGCCACCTGATCTCGGGATCAAGCGCTCACGCTCACGCTCACGCTCACGCTCACGCTCACGCTCACGCCTATTCGCGTGGGGTGGGAGGGAGCAGCTCGGCGAGGAGGGCGTGGAACACGTCCATGTTGGCGTCGACGACGTCCCTCCGTCTCGTGATCTCGCCCCGCAGGCTCTCGCGCGCCCTGGCTTCCTCCTCGGGCGTCAGCTCCACCAGCACGCACTCGCCGTCACCTGCTCGTCCCTCCCCGGGGAGGCTCGAGCACTGACGGATCGAGTGCTCCGCGATTCTGATCTCTCCCTCGTGCTCCAGGGCGTCGAGCCTCGACCACACGGTGTTCCGCAAGGACATCGGCGATTCCACGAGCCGCGCGAGCTCGGTCTCGACCGCGCGGCTCCGGGCGTCGCGCGTCAGCGCGGGCAGGCCCGGCGCCCAGGCGACACACGGCTCGTGGCCGAGCTGGATCTCGGTCCTCGTGCCGATCGCGAACGCTGGTGCCTGCTCGTCGGTCCGGACGTAGACCACACGGAGCCCACGCTGCGCGACGTCGTGCCCGTCCGTCGCGTAGTCGAGGACGATCCCCCACCCCTGGTGCATGGGGATCTCGCCTGCCGAGACGAACAGGCCCATCAAGTCGGGGGAGTGCTCGGTCCTCCGGAACGCCCCGATCTCGAACCACTCGGTGCCCGGGACCCTCGAATCGACCACGGACCTCGACGCGCATGCCCGCTCGTCCACGTGAGGGCCGCACCACCGCTCGCGGACGACCTCGCCGGCTTGTGCTGGCGCCACTCGCGTCCAGCCAACCATGCGCTCGATGTGGTGGCGCCTCAGGTGGATGAACCGATCGCGCTCGCGGTGGCTCGTGAACACCTCGCGTTCCATGTCGATGGGCCCGAACGGAACATGAGGGCCCGGTCCGCGTTGATGCAGTGGGACGACGGGGTGTGCCTCGGCTCGGGAGACCCGGCCATCGTCTGGCTGCGCCGAAGTCGCTTCCGAGAGCGGCTCGCGCGAGCACGAGCCGCTCGAACACCCGACCCAGCCGAGGAGCGTTATGCTGAACGCCGCGGCGCAGCGCGGGCTCACTCCACGACCGGTCCTTTCACGATCTGGGCCTCGCCGCACCTCTTGCACGTGAACTTGAACAACCGGTTCACGACCGGCGCGCGCTGCACGGCGTGCAGCTCGCCGCAGACCGAGCACAGGACGTGGAACTCGTTCGCGCTTCGTTCGAGGCCTGTCGCGCCGGGCCCCGTCGGTGTAACGTTCCCGTTTCGAGCCGCTGTTGCTTCATCCCTGTCGCGCCCCGTGGCTGTCTCCTCGACTTCCCCGCCATCGTGTTCGTCATCTCGCCTGGCGGGCTTCAGGGATCGAACGATGAAGATCGCGCCACATGCCTGGCATCGCATCTTGAAGTCCCCGACGCTGACCTTCGACCGGCTCACCACGAACTTCTTGCCGCAGGCCGAGCACTCGATCCTGCACTTCTCGGCGTCACCCGGCAGCGGGATCGGCGCAATGGACGGGTGGACACGAATCGCGGGCGCCAGCTCCGTGCCTGGTGGACGAGGTGTCACGAGCGGTAACGGACCCGGCTTGACGGGCACGGAGGTCGGCGCGTCCGTGGGGACGTCGTTCGGCGACGAGGCGACGACGATCGAGAGCGGAGCCACGGGCGTCACGTGTCCGATCGGGGGAAGCTCGCGCGAGATCGGCTCGGACACGCCCTGGAACCCCGTCGCATCGGGGGTCGGTGGCGTTGAATGTGCCAGCGCCTGACGTCCGGATGGAGCCGTCGTCTCGACCTCCGCCGCAGGTTTCTTGAAGACGACCTCCCGGAGCTCGGCCCAGGAGTCCCGCAAACTCGAGTCGATCCGCCGTACCGGTCCGGATGGCGTCGCAGACGATGACGCGATCGTGGTGTGGGCCCGGCCGTGGCCGCGCCTCTCGAGTCCGATCAGGAATGCGCCGACCGACTGGGTCCTGTTCGCCGGATGAAACGCCAGGGCCGCCTCGAGCGGCAGGACCCACCGGGCCGGGAGCGCCGGGAACATCGAGGCCAGCCCAACCGGGGGCGAGGGCGCCTGGCCCGCCATCATCCGCACGAGGTCTACCCGAGCAGCCGCCAGTCGGTCCCGCGCCGGCGCCGGAGGGCGTCCGACCAGGAGCTCGACGAGCGACACGGCCAGGGAATACACGTCAGTGGCCGGCGTGACCGGCGTGCCGAGCACCGTGGACAGGATCTGCTCCATTGGCGCGTAACAGTCGCTCGACCGGTCCAGCAGGGCGACGTCCTGGTCGTCCAGGCCGGAGGTCCCGTGCGTGAGCAGGACGATCCCGCCGTCCAGGCGGCGGAGGATGCTGCACGGCCTGACGTTCAGGTGCAGCAAGCTCTGACCGTGGAGCTTCTCGAGAGCCGTGCAGACCTCCCGCGCGATCTCGAAGACCCCGTCTTCCGGGAGTGGCTGGCCGCGCCTCGAGAGCTCGGCGGCCAGGCTCCTGCCATCCGGGAGCTCGGTCACGAGGTAGGCCGTACCGTTCTCCTCGAAGATGGCAAGGACCGAGACCAGGGCCCGCGTACGAACCGACGCGAGCCCCCGTGCCGTCCGTAGGAAGTCGTTCTTCTCGTTCAGGAAGCGCTGTTCCGCCTGGACGCGCACCACGAGCGTCTGGTCGATCGGATGCCGCCCCGTGTACCTCGGGAAGAGCTCGGTGACCGCCACGTGCTCGTGTGACGCCGTGTCCAGGGCTCGATAGGTCACGGTCGTCGCGTCCTGAGACACGACCGTGTCGATCCGGAAGGCCCCGCCCGAGAGCAGAGACCCGCCGGGCAGAACCCCGACTCGCAGGACCGGTTGTCTGGCGCCGCACCGCGGACAGACATCGGTCGTGATCCCATCGAGCTGGCAGTTCGTGCACCGCGTCATCGAGCTTCGAGCCACCGCCGACATTGGTTCAAGACCGCGGCCAGGTCAAGGTGCGCCGATGCCACCGGGTGTGGTCCCTACTGACTTGTGGACAGTGTGGACGCGGTGGACCGAGTGGACGTGCCCGGATGGTCGCTGCTGGTCCACATCGTCCGCCAGGTCCACTTCGTCCACTCGATCTTCGAGGTGCCAGGAGCTGATGCGCCCGTTATGATTGCCTGACATGTCCGAGCCCGAGCCACGAGTCGCCCTCGTCACGGGCGCGGCGCGCCGCGTCGGCGCTGCGATCGTCCGGCGGCTCCACGAGCACGGGATGAACGTCGCCGTCCACCATCGCGGCTCTCACGAGGCGGCCTCGGAGCTGCGAGACGCGCTCGAGGCACGCCGTCCGGGATCGGTCGAGCTCGTTCGAGCGGACCTCCGTGACCCGGGCGCTCCGGAGGCCGTCGTCGAGGCTGCTCACCGGCGATGGCGGCGGCTCGACGCGGTCGTCAACAACGCATCGGTGTTCGTCCCGACTCCCGTGCACGCGACCACCCGGGAGCAGTGGCACGAGGTCCTCGGCGCCAACCTCGAGGCCCCGTTCTTCCTGAGCCAGGCCGCGGCGCCGTATCTGAGCGAGTACGGGGGGGTCATCGTCAACCTGACTGACATCCACGCCGAGCGACCGCTCAAGGGGTACTCGGTCTACTGCATCGCCAAGGCCGGCCTCGTGATGCTGACGAGGTCCCTCGCGCGGGAGCTCGCCCCGGCGGTTCGCGTCAACGCCGTCGCGCCCGGAGTGGTCCTCTGGCCCGAGCTGGGCCCGGACGAGCCTGCGAGGCGCGCGATCGCCGCGCGTGTGGCGATCGGTCGAGAAGGAGACCCGGATGATGTCGCCCGCGCCGTGCTGTTCCTCGTCGCCGATGCCAGCTACGTCACGGGCCAGGTGCTCACCGTCGACGGCGGCCGGAGCCTGATGCCTTGAGACTCTGTCCGGCTTGCGGCATCCTGGGACCATGGGATGTCGGGTCGGTCCGGTCGTCCTCGTGATCGTGTGGAGCTGTGCCTCTTGCATCCTCGACCCGTTCGGTCGGGGAACGGCCGACTCTGCTCCTGACGGTGATGCCGACACCGACGCCGGGAGCGATGCCGACTCGGATGTCGATGCGGGCCACGATACGGACCTCGATTTCGAACCGGATTCGGAGCCGGACGACGATCTGGACGACGCAGGCGTCTTCGACGTGGACGAGGAACCGGACGAAGAGGCCGACCCCGATGAAGGCGGCGACATCGATGTCGAGCCGGACATCGAGCCGGACGTCGAGCCGGACGTCGAGCTGGACACGGATCCAGACATCGACACCGACGAAGACTTCGATGAGCCCGACGGGGGAGGCGAGGGCGGGAGCTGCTTCACGGACGACGACTGTCCCGCATCCGCACCGCACTGCGTGCTCTTTGCCTGTTACAACGGGAGCGAGGGCGATCCGTGTGACCCGACAGCGAGTGACTGTGGACGCCGAGCACCGCTCTGTGTCATGGACGCATTCGCGCTCTGGCATTGTCACGACGGGAGCGAGGGCGATGCGTGCTTCACGGCGGCGGACTGCGGTCCCGGCGCACCTCACTGCGTCTGGGACGAGATCGCGTCCGCGCACTGCTACGACGGCAGCGAGGGAGACCCGTGCACCACGGCAGCGGACTGCGGCCCGAGCGCACCCGAGTGCGCGTGGCGAGATCTCCTGAGCTGGCGTTGTGCCCGCTGAGAGTGGCCGCATCCGTGCCACGGCTTCCGGTGGGCAGGGCCGAACTGTGCCAGGAGCCACGAAGGAGAGCCGGTTTTCAACGGGTTGTCGGTGCGGTTCGCCTCTTGCTAGTCTTCCGTCCGGAGGTCTGACATGAACCCGCGCGTCGTCATCGAGTCACTCAGGAGCCTGTGCCGTGACCTGGACGAGGGTCGAGCCCTGGACCGGATCGCGATGCGTCGCCTGCTCGTGCCCCTCGCCGTTCCGGCGGCCGTGGGGCTCGCCGCCGTGCCCCTCGCGTGCAGCTCGCACACGACCCCGGAGCACGAGGACGAGATCTGTTCCAACGGGGTCGATGACGACGGCGACGACCTCGTGGACTGCGACGACGAGGACTGCTTCGGGTGGTGCTCGAGCGAGTACGCGGCGCCCTTCGAAGCAGAGTGCGACGACGACGTGGACAACGACTTCGACGGCGACATCGACTGCGAGGACGACGACTGCGCGGGCACCGAATCCTGTGTCTTGCCGCCCTATGCGATCCCCTTCGAAGACGAGTGCGACGACGGCCTCGACAACGACAACGACGGGAGCGTGGACTGCGACGACGATGACTGCATCCCGTGGTGTTCGGAAGATTACGCGGCGCCGTTCGAGGACTGTCGTGATGGCAGGGACAACGACCACGACGGCCGGATCGACTGTGACGATCCGGACTGCCGGACCGACGACTTCTGTAACGAGTCGCTCCACTGCGACGACGACCGAGACAACGACGGCGACAGTTACATCGATTGCGCTGACCCGGATTGCTGGGATCAGGATCCGTGCTTCCCCGTACCGCCCTACTCGGTCCCCTTCGAGGACGACTGCGACGACGAGATCGACAACGACGGCGACGGGGACGTCGATTGCGAGGACCTCGACTGCGAGTCGAACGAGGCGTGCCTCCCCGTGCCTCTGTACATGGCGTCGTTCCTCCCCGAGTCATGCGCGGGCGGTGTGGACGGCGATGGCGGGCTCATGGACTGCGACGACGACCGCGTGGTCGACATCGCGCGAGCATAGGGAAGCGTCAGGTCACCGCTTCGACGAGGCGAGCCTCCCACCGGACACCGAGTTATAAAACCCGTCCACGGCGTTCCCGAAGTAGTTTCCGAACATGATCGTCCGGATGACGGTCTCGATGGTCCGTGCCTGCTCGTCGCCGTAGATCTGGAACAGCTTGTCACGCGCTGCCGGATCGGGGTGGCCCCCCGTGTCGGCCCAGTGCTGCGCATACAGCACGGCCTCCACCTCGTCGGCCGGGGTCTCTCCGAGCTCGCCCCCGAGGAGCCGGTCGACGTCGCACCTGTCAACTCCTTCTAGGAGGGCCACGCGAGTGTGCACGAAGGAGCAGTAGCGGCACTGGTTGACCGCCGTCACGGCGAGCATGATCCGTTCCCTGAAGGCGGGTGATACCTCGCCGCGCCCGGACACGATCCCGATCAACCTCGACCGATCCCGTGCCAGGGCAGACACGGCGCGGACCATGTCACCGATGCCGGTGAATCGTCGTGTCGGTGGTTCGCGCATCGTGGAAGCTCATTCACGCACCGGAGCGGTGGACGAGTCGTCCCAGGCCAGAGGCGTTCGAGCGACTGGTCGTGACCGGAGGAGCTCTGGCGCTAGCGGTCCCGGCAGTAGCCGGAGTGCCAGGCGCCGTCTTCGTCCTGCTGCGGCGGGACCCACTCGCGCCAGGCGTGGCACGTTCCGTCCTGGGGCGGAGGCTGGGCGCCGCCGCATCCGAAGAGCGCTCCGCACAGGAGGAGCGCGCCAACGAGCCCGACGACCAACCGGACCACACGGCCCATCTTCACGTTCGGCTTGATCATGACCACCCTCTACTCGCTCCCCCGGCTGTCCACCAGAGAGGAATCATTCGAGTGGTCCGTAATCTACAGGCGCCCCGGGACACGGTCAAGGCTCACGAGCAGGGCCTCGGACGAAGTCCTCGGCCCGGCTGGAGGCTGGAGGCTGGCGAAGCTCCGCCTCAAACCGACGAGTTCCTCCGAGTCGTGAGCGTGAACGTGGTGCGACCAGGCAAGGCTGGTCCGACAGGAAAGGGGGTGCGGTAGCCCTTGAAAGTCGGTGTGCTGTCCAGCGGGTGCGAATCCCGCCCGGTCAAAGCCGAGCCCGGCAGACCGGAAGCTGGCTCTGCGCTGGGAGGGGCAACCCCACACGAGTTTTGAGCCGCGGGCTGTCGCGCTTGACACTCCGAGAAGGGTTGTAATACAAGCGTCCCGCTTCGGGGCGTAGCGCAGTCTGGTAGCGCACACGGTTCGGGACCGTGGAGTCGGAGGTTCAAATCCTCTCGCCCCGACCAACCACAACACCATCGCCGCACCTCGGAGCCGGTGGTGTCTCTCGGGGCCCCGGTACGCTCGAAAGGAACGGGGCGACGTTCTCCGCCGATCAGCACCACGGCACCTCCTGGCATCGGCCGTCCTCGCAGGCTCCGGCGGCGCAGATCCCGTCGCGCTCGCACTCATCGCCGAGCCCCGGCTCGCGGTGGCACGTCCAGTCGATGTACGAGCAGTAGAGCCCGCCTGGCCGGCAGGCCGTGCTCTCGGCGCACGACTCGTCCTCTCCGGGCAGCTCGATGCAGGTCCCCGACGTGCCGTCCAGCAGGCAGCCGAGCCCGCGTTCGCAGTGCCAGACGTCGCGGCACGACTCGCCGGCGACCGCGTTCCCGTACCACTGGAACCGGCACGCTCCGCCGATGTCGTCGTCGTAGAGACAGTCCTCGAACGCCGCGGCCCACGCGTCGAGGCACCGCCTGGCGACGGGGCCGTCGAGGCACGATTGGCCCGCGCGGATGCTCGAGATCTCGCCGGCCTCGCACTCTGCCGCGACCCTGGCGCGACACGCCTCGATGTCGCCGATGTCACAGCACTGCCGGTACCCAGTACAGAGGACCTCGGCGAAGGTCGGGCAGTAGTCGTCGACCGCGATCCCTCCGTCCGCCGCGGGGTCCGGACAGATGGCACCCGCGTCCGGTGACGCATCCGGCGGTCCCGTGCTCGAGGATGGGCATGCCGCCGCCACCGCCGCGGCCAGTATGAGACCGATCAGCCGGGCCCGACTGCCGGTCGAGATCGCTTCGATCGTGAGGCCAACCATGGTGCAGGAGTATACAATGCGCCATGCGTGCGATCCTGGTCGGAGCAGTCGGTCTCATCCTCGCCGCCCTCCTCGCCTCCTGTACCGAACGGTCGGGTTTGGACCGCGACGCCCGTCCGACGGTCGAGCCAGCGAGGCCGCGCGCGAGCGCGAAGCTCGACCGGGAAGAGAGCCTTCGACGGACCGAGGCGGTACGCCGGGCCGTCGAGGAGCTCGCGACCCGCGGCGTGAAGACCGACGACTACCTCATGAACCTCATCGACGAGGGCGAGACGTACAAGGTCTCGTTCGTCAAGAGCTCCGGCCGCAGGTTGAAGGCCGAGCTCTCCGTCACGCTCCGGCAGGAGGACTTCGAGGTCCTGTCGGTCGAGGGCCTCGGTGCGGAGCCAGAGGGGGACAGCGGCCAGCGATGAAAAAGCCCCCGGCGCTTCCCGGGAAATCGGTGCGGAGCCAGAGTGTTGTGCTACGATAACCCAGTTCGGTGAAGCAACGAGCATGGGTCCTCGCGATCGCTCCCCGGAATCCCGCCAGATCGAGATAGGGCATGGGCTCGAGGAGGAAGGGCTGTGGCAGGAGGCGGCGGCTGTCTACCGGCAGGCGATCGCGATCGAGCCGTCCTCGACGGAAGCCAGGAAGCGCCTCGCCGAGCTCATGCGATCCAAGGGCCTCTGGGACCAGGCCATCGAGATCCACCGTGAGCTCGCCGATCTGGCCCCGGGGCAGATCGAAACGTGGATCGGGCTCGCCTCGACGCTCAGGGAAGCCGGGCGTCACGACGAGGCGCTGGAAGCCCTGGCGATGGCCGACGAGCTCGACCCGGAGAACGAGGATGTCGCGTTCCAACACGGGCTGATCGCGTACTCGCGGGGCGACTACGAGGCCGCGGCCGAGGCGTGGGCCCGCGCCGCGGCGCATTCCGGCGGGAAGTCCGTCACGGCGTACAGGAACCTCGGCCTCGCGCTGATCCAGCTCGACCGCAAGGCCGATGCGCTGATGGCGCTCCGCATGTCGCTCAAGCTCGGCGCCACGGCGGACGCGTTCCACGACGTCGCCTGGCTCCTCCATCACCGCCTCGGCAAGGTCGCGGACGCGGTGGTGGCGTATCAGCGGTCTATCGAGACCAACCCCACGGGGAGGGCCTATCACGGGCTCGGTGTCGCGCTGGTGCGGCTCGGACGCCTCAACGAGGCGGTCGACGCCTACCGCCACGCGATCGAGCGCGAGCCCACGGCGGCCGTGTGGTACGACCTCGCGCTGGCGTTGCGTGGGCTTCACCGGCGCGAGGATGCCGTCGCTGCCTTCGAGCGTTCGGGAGAGCTGGAGCGCCGGGCCACGACCTTTCGCGAGCTCGGTCTCGTGCTTCGGGACATGGGGCGCCACAAGGAAGCCCTCAAGGCCTACCGCGACGCGCTCGCCATCGACCCGAGCATGCCCGAGGCCCTCAACGAGACCGCCCTGTGCCTGCGGGCGCTCGGGCGCCTCGACGAGGCGTTCGAGGCCTTCCTGACCGCGGTCGAGCGCCACCCCGAGGACTCCTACGCGCGGCTCAACCTCGCCGAGGAGTACCGCCGACGCGGCATGATCGACGAGTCGCGCGCGCAGCTCGAGGAGGTCCTCCGCCTCGATCCGTCGAACGAGATCGCCGAGTCCAGCCTCGCCAGGCTCTCGCGCAGCAAGAGCTGAGAGAGGCTGGAGACCGGAGGCCGGAGGCTGGAGGCTTGAAGCAAGCTGACCCTGCTCTCCCTACAGCCTACAGCCTACAGCCTGTCCTACCCCGACTGGGTGTCTTCGAGCTCGATGACCTGGACGAGCTTGTCCGCCAGACGCCGCACCTGGGCCGAGAGCGAGCGCTGCGCGACGAGCTTGGCCTCCGCGTGCGCCCGGGCATTGTCGCCCGTACGACGGAGGACGTTGGCGAGCACCAGCCGGAGCTGGGAATGATCCGGGCGCATGTCGAGCCACGATGACAGGACCGGCGTCCAGACTTCGGGGGCGGTCCAGGCGATCTCCCGGATCTCGTGGTTCCGCGGGATCTCGAACGACCTCAGGACGTCGGGCATGAGCGCCCGGAGCCGCGGGGAATCGGGATCTCCCGTGAGGAGGCCCTGCACCGTCTCGATCAACAGAGCGGACATCAGCCCTCCCGCCGGCACGGCGTTCTCGACCAGACGCCGGGCCAGTGCGAGCTCGTCCTTCCGGAACGCGAGGAGCGCTTCGACCGGCCTGAGGTCCGGAACGCGCGGCCAGCCACGCCTCCGGGAGAGCGCGTCGCCTCCCTCGACCCGCTCTTCGTCCTGGAGACGGCTCGCGGACCTGAGCAGGAACGCAGCCCTGTCGAGGTGCTCGGTCGTGATCCCCGGCCGGTGCTCCGCGTCCGGGGCCGGCGCGAGGTCGAGGAGCGCGAGCCTGACGATGGCCGGGACGCAGGTCCGATCGTGCTCGAGGATCATCGAGAGCACCATCGACGCGTCGCCCGGCTTGCCGATGTTCTCGAGGGCCGATGCCTCCTCCAGCAGGACCCGGGCGTTGAACCCGTGGACGACGCGGTGCTCCTCGGCCAGCACCGCCGACTCGAGCGGGTCGAACAGCTCGGCGCAGTGCCGGAGCGCGGCACGGCCGATGGGGACCCAGGGATCAGAGCACCCGCTCCCCGCGATCCGGTCGAGCTCGGCCGACAGGTCCTTGACGAGATCGGGCCGTCCCTGCTCGATGCAGAGCCGGAACAGGGCACGGGCCCGGTGCCGGTGGAGGGCGCCGGGCTTCGGGTCCGCCGCGGCGAGCGTGCCGAGGGCCTCGGCGATCGGAGCCGCGGGAGACGATTCGTCGCTCGTCAGGTCCTTCACGGCCTGGACGTAGGCCCGCAGCGCGTCGATCCCGCGCTCGTGGACCGGGGCCTCGTTCGCATCCGCCGGAGGCTGGAGGTGTAGCGGCTTCCCGACCCCCTCGAGGGACGCCCTCAGAAGCCTGAAGATGTCGTCCACCGTCCCGGTCCGGGCGTGCTTCGCCACGACCTCGCCCGAATCCGAGTCCAGGACCGCGATCTCGAGCCGGAAGTCGCCCATGGACGCGCCGATCTCGCCCGAGATCACGAACCCGGCGTCGAGCTCGTGTCCGAGGGCCGTCGGGGTGCTGGAGAACCGCCCGCGCTTCCCACTGACGGCGGCGGACACGAGCGACGCGTCGATGACCTGGAGCCCGGGCCTCGAGACGAGGTCGTCGTACAGGCTCACGGCAATCGCGTCGCCCAGCCAGCTCTCGGGGTGGTCCGGGGGGTCCACACGGAACGGGAGCACGGCCACGCGCCGTTGTCGCCGGAGCGTGAGCGTCGGGATCTGGGACGCACGCGCACGGTCGTCCGACGAGATCGCCTCGAGCGTGTCGTTGATCTCGCGCCGGTAGTCCAGCGCCGTGGAGGGGCGGTCGTCCGGGTCTCGCTCGAGCCCGCGCTTGACCAGCCGCTCGAGCTGACTGGCGAGCGACGGGGAGAGGTGCTCGAGTGGGGGGATCGTCGTGCTGAGCTTGTCGCGGGCCAGCTCCGGCCAGCTCCGTCCCTTGAAAGGAGGACGTCCGGCGAGCATCAGGTAGAGCACCGCTGCCACGGCGTAGAGGTCGGCCCGGGCGTCCACCTCCGACGACATGATCTGCTCGGGCGGCATGAAGACCGCCGTGCCCACGGCCCGCCCGGGGGTCGTCACGCGCACGTTGTCACGGAGCGCGCGAGCGATGCCGAAGTCGAGGAGCTTGATGAGCTCGCCTAACCCTTTCTTGCGGGCCAGGAAGACGTTCCCGGGCTTGACGTCGCGGTGGATGATCTCCCGCTGGTGGGCCGCATCGAGGGCCTCGAGGATGCCCATGGTGATCTTCAACGCCCTCGGCGGCGGGAGGACCCTCTTCCGCTTCAGGTACTGTGACAGCGACGAGCCCTCGAGCAGCTCCATGACGATGTACGGAGGCGCCGAGGACGTGCTCACGAGGTCGATGACCTCGACGATGCCCTCGTGGCCGATGCTCCCCGCCAGTCGGGCCTCCTCCATGAACCGCTTGACCTGGGTCGCGTCACCCACGACCTCGGGACGGAGCACCTTGATCGCGACCCACCGGTCGATCCGCTCGTGCCGCGCCTTGAACACGACACCCATCCCGCCGGTGCCGATGATCTCGCCGAGCTGGTACTTCCCCTCGAGGAGGTCGCCGACCTGAGGCATATGCCTGGGCACGTCGGAGGGCGCCGTCCGGCCTCTGGGCTCCTCGCCGTCAGGGACCTGCTCCAACGGCGTCCCGTCGAGCGGGCAGAAACGGTGATCCGGCGCCCACAAGGCCGCGCACCTGGGACATCGTGTCATGACGCCATCCTAGCGAAACTCTCCGCGCGGGCAATTCCCCTTTGCCGGCCCCCTCGACTGTCGGGTACCATCCGCCCCCGGGCCCAGGGTGGCCGATCGGGCAGCATGACACGCATCCTCGTCATGACCTTCGTTTCGCTCGGGCTCGTCGGTATCTCGTGCGGGGAGACCAGGAGCGGTCCGCACGACACCGGACCCGACGCCGACGCCGCGGAGACCGGGGCAGACGCCGATCAGCTCGCCTCGGACGCGGACCGCGACGACGACGCGTGCGTGCCCGGCTGCGAGGGGCACACGTGCGGGCCCGACGGCTGCGGCGGCGAATGCGCACCCGGGTGCGAACGGGGACAAGCGTGCGACGGGAGCGGGCGATGCGCGATACCCGACCGGGACTGGATCACCGTGCGGGCCGGGACGTACATCGTCGGCTCGCCCGAGGCCGAGGTGGGTCGGTACGACGCCGAGGTGGCGCACGAGGTCACCTTGACCCGAGCCTTCTCGATCCAGGCGACCGAGGTCACCCAGCTCGAGCTCGAGGCCGTGCTCGGCACCAACCCGTCCAGCTTCATCGAGTGCGGCCCGGCCTGCCCGGTCGAGTCCATCACGTGGCACCAGGCTGCGGCGTACTGCAACGAGCTGTCCGACATCGAGGGGCTCGACGAGTGCTACGAGTGCCTGGGCATCGGCGGCGCGATGCGGTGCGACCTCGATCCCGAGTATCCGTCGCCATACGACTGCACGGGCTACCGGCTCCCGACCGAGGCCGAGTGGGAGGTCGCGGCCCGCGCGGAGACCACGACCGCCACGTACGGCGGCGATCTCACGGCGGATCGCCTCGCGTGCGAGCAGCCCAACCCCGTGCTCGATCCCATCGCGCGGTTCTGCGGCAACTCGGGCGGCCCGTGGGACGGCACCCCGGCGCCCATGCACGCGCTGGCGCCCAACCCCTGGGGGCTCTTCGACGTCCTGGGGAACGTCTGGGAGTGGTGCCACGACTGGCACGCGGAGTATCCACCGGGGTCGTCCGTCGATCCCTGGGGACCCTCGTCCGGCGCCAATCGCGTGACGCGCGGCGGGGCCTGGAACACGGACGCGCGCCAGGTCAGGGCGGCTCACCGCGCGGGCATCGACCCGCTCGAAGCGACGAACGCCGTCGGCTTCCGGCCAGCCCGGACGCTACACTGACTCCCGCTCCCCGGAGCTCGGCCGGGCGCTCCCGCTCCGGCTCAGGTACCACCAGCCGAACGGGGCCAGGAGCATCGAGAAGACCAGTGTGACCCCGCTCATGACGATCGCCGTCGATGCGGCCGTTCCCGCGTCGAGGCCCACGGCCACGAACCCAGCCGTCCAACCGCCCTCGAGCGCGCCGAAGGTGCCCAGGGCGGTGATGGGCAGCGTGCTGCCGACGATGGCGGCGCTCGAGCCGAGCACGGACCGGAGGAACGGCATCTCAACGTCGAGCGCGAGGAGGATGAAGTGGAAGGTCACGAAGTAGCCGACCCAGTTGGCCACCGACCAGAGCACGACCAGAAGCCTGCGGCCCGGGCCCATCTCGGTCACGACCGTGACCGCGGTCGAGGCGCGGTCCAGGAGTTCGAAGGCCCTGTCCCGCAGCGCGCCGCGGAACACCGACGCCAGCCGGCGCGCCACGCCGAGCACGAGCCGCAGGAACCACGCGAGCCGGGCGAGCGCCACGACCGCCACTCCTACGATCACCACGGCCGCGACCACGAGGGCGTCCCTCCCCGGCCCCAGGTCGGCGAGGCCGAGCGCGAGGGCGAGGCCGAGCGCCAGCAGGAACAGGACGGGCACGGTGGCGGCGTCCACGATCCTGATGATGAGGAGCTGGACGAGCCCCTCGCCCACGCTCGCGGCGCCGATGCGGCGCGTCATCACGGGATATGAGAGCTCGCCCGTGCGCAGCGGCATGACGCGGTTGAGCGCGGTGTGGACGGTCGTCACGGCCAGCAAGGTCGGCATGGAGGCCCTGGCCCCGACCGCGGCGTACCGGCGCGCGCGGGCGACATAGGTCCCGGCGTACGCGAGCAGCGAGAGGGCGAGCATGGACAGATCGGCCGACCGGAGCCGCCGCGACAGGTCCTCGAGATCGGCCAGCCAGACGACCGCTCCGAGGAGCGCGGCTGCGACCGCGATCGACAGCACGACCCGCGGCCATCGTCGCGTCGTGCTCATTTATCCCGGCCCCTCCGATCCCGCTGGACGAGCGTCTCCTCGAGCCGGATCAGGCGCTTCCGGACGTCTTCGAGCATGCGCCGGTTGGCCGCGATCAGGTCGCCGAGCACTCCGAGGAGGGCGAGGAGGAACGCCAGGATCATCAGGATGGCCGCGAGGATCAGCGACTGGATGTGGCCGGTGTACCCGTCGGCCGTCAGGAAGTAATAGAGGAACCGCGCGGCGATGAGGACGCCGATCGTGAGGCAGACCAGGGCGAGCGAGAGGAACGCCTGCAAGGGCCTGTACATGGTGTAGGCCCGAAGGATTGTGACCGCCGAGCGCCCCACGTACTCGGCGGCGGTCCGGAAGAGGCGGGACTCGCGCGTCGGGGGGTTCGTCGCCACGGGCACGGAGACCACGGACATCCGGCCGGCGCCGGCCTGGATCAGGGTCTCGAGGGTGTAGGTCAGCTCGCCGATGACGAAGAGCCGGCTCGCCGCCTCGCGGCCGATCGCGCGGAACC
>Ga0233425_10003262_pt1 | contig 29861 bp, 22 predicted proteins | sample Watercolumn_Towu_2_FD_181712 | JGI IMG/M metagenome (GOLD analysis project Ga0233425, IMG submission 181712) | Freshwater microbial communities from Lake Towuti, South Sulawesi, Indonesia - Watercolumn_Towuti2014_140_MG | ecosystem: Environmental > Aquatic > Freshwater > Lake | place...
CTAAATTCAACATTTGTACTTCTATCAACATTTGTGGTTTATTGAACATTTGTGCTTCTAATTCCCCCACTTCGCCAAGCCCCAATCCGTTACCGGTCATGCTATGACGACACACACACCAAGACAAAAGATGAACAATAATGACAAGAAGTTATTACTCAAATAGGATATCAGACTTCTTGACTGATGACAGCGACAAAATACTTGGACAGCTAACTCGTAATCATGGTTTTGCTGCAGACCCTTTGCAACGCAATGCATGGATAAAGCAAATCGAAATCCTCAAAGAAGTATTACCGACTTTTAAGCATGGACAGATTTACTTTGAGTTTTCCATCCCAAGAATGGGTAAGCGGGTTGACAACATACTCATTATTGAAGATTTCATTTTTGTGGTTGAATTTAAAGTTGGCGAAACTGAATATCAAAAGCATGCAATAGAACAAACTGTTGATTACTGCTTAGACTTGCAAAATTTCCATGAAGGCAGCCACCATGAAAAGATAGTTCCAATCTTAATTTCAACAAAAGCATCAGAAATTGAGAATATTTTTGAAATCAATGACAATCTTTTTGAACCACTTAAAAGCAATCAAAACAATATTGCGAAAATAATAAGTCAAATACTTTCATTAAGTGATGGGATAAAAATCAACCCCACACAATGGGGAAGCTCCATTTACAAGCCGACACCTACTATTATTGAAGCTTCACAAGCACTTTATAGGGGACATTCAGTTTCAGAAATTTCAAGAAGTGATGCAGGTGCCATAAACCTTTCAAAAACCACCGAATGTATAAATAGAGTTATTGAAAAATCAAAATCAACTAATTCTAAATCAATTTGCTTTTTGACAGGTGTGCCCGGTGCAGGAAAAACTTTAGCCGGACTTAACATTGCCAACGAAAGAAGAAAAGCTCATGAAGATGAAAATGCAGTATTTCTTTCCGGCAATGGTCCTTTGGTTTATGTTTTAAGAGAAGCTTTAGTTAGAGATGAAGTTCAACAAGCAAAGGAAAACGGTGAAAAACTAACAAAGAAAAAATCTGCAAAAAAGGCTAACGCCTTTATTCAGAATATTCACCACTTTAGAGACGATAATTTAATTTCAAATAAAGCTCCTGATGAAAAAGTAGTAGTATTTGATGAAGCTCAAAGAGCTTGGACAAAAGAGAAAGCCACTTCATTTATGAAATCAAAGCGGGAAGACTTTGATATGTCGGAACCAGAGTTTTTAATTGATGTGATGAACAGACATGAAAATTACTGCACAATAATTTGTTTGGTTGGTGGCGGACAAGAAATCAACACAGGTGAAGCCGGACTTTCAGAGTGGGTAATTGCACTTAAAAACCACTATCCTAATTGGGATATTTATTATTCAAACTTAATAACCGCTGACAACGATTATTTAAATGACGAAACTTTAAAAGGTTGGCTTAAAAAAAACGGAAATGCAGAGACTGAACTTCATTTGTCAGTTTCTGTTCGTTCCTTCCGTTCAGAAAAAATATCCAGCTTTGTTCATGCTATAATTGAAGGTGATGCTATTCAAGCAAAGAATATATTAAATGAAATCGACAAGCTATTCCCAGTTCGACTAACCAGAGACTTTAATATTGCAAAAGAGTGGTTAAGGAAAAACAAAAAAGGAACCGAAAGAATTGGGCTTGTTGGTAGTTCTGGCGGCAGACGATTAAGACCGCTTGGAATTGACGTGAAAAATGAAATTACAGCCGAAGATTGGTTTTTAAATGATGCGTCTGACGTTCGTTCGTCACATTATTTAGAATTAGTTGCGACTGAATTTGATATACAAGGTTTGGAAATCGACTACGTTTGTTTAGCGTGGGACATTAACTTCAATTTCAACAATGTTGAATGGAACTATCAATCTTTTGAAGGAACTAAATGGAAAGCTATTAACAGCGAAATTGACAAATCATATTTGAGAAATGCTTACAGGGTGTTAATGACCAGAGCAAGACAAGGTTTAATTATCTTTATTCCTTATGGTGACAATTTAGACCCAACAAGACCCAAAGAACTTTATGACAACACTTATAAATTTTTAAGTTCATGCGGCATACAGACAATATGACGAAAGAAGTAGCACGAACCGGTAACACGGGTTTTGCGTCAGGCGGGCTGACGTTTAGACTTGGAGCTTTGTGCTTCTAATAAACATTAGTAATAAATTGAAGCTTTGTGCTCGGAACCCCACCCGAACGCAAAGCCCGAAACCGTTATCGGCAACGATTAATTCAGAAAAAATTTACCCACCCACATTTTGTGGCCTACATCTGCAAACGGCCAAAAGAAGACGTCCGCTTGCAGCATGTGCTGGTCATTAAGACTCTTTGGTAATTTCATTCATGGTTCGGTCTTCCTTCAGGGATCAGCCGTAGATGAGCCGTACATAGTTCGATGGAAGCCGTATCAGTCATACGACCCCTGTATAACCATTTTATCAGTTTCCGTAAAAGACAACCCACCCTGATGACGTATATTTGCCGCTTGCCTGCTCGCCTTCGCATAGCTTCAGCGGAGCAAGGCCGGTAAGCAGGTTTGAATTTTTATGAGCAAAAAAGGAAAAGTGCTGGTTGCTATGAGCGGCGGTATTGACAGTACCGTTACCGCCCTTATGCTTAATGATAAAGGCTACGAAGTGGTAGGCATCACCATGAAGACATGGGACTATGCAGCCAGTGGCGGCAGCAAAAAGGAAACAGGCTGTTGTAATCTTGATTCATTCAATGATGCAAGACAGGCAGCAGTGGAGCATGGCTTCGCACATTATATTCTTGATATAAGAGAAGAGTTTGGGGATTTTGTGATAGAGAATTTTGTAGATGAATACATAGCAGGCCGCACACCCAACCCTTGTGTGTTGTGCAATACACATATCAAATGGCGGGCTTTATTGAAAAGAGCTGATGCCCTGAATTGTGATTACATCGCAACAGGTCATTACGCAAAGATCCGTCAGCATGATAATGGAAGATATGTTGTCAGCAAAGCAGTTGATGATACAAAAGATCAGAGCTATGTGTTGTGGGGATTGCAACAGGACCTGCTGAGCAGAACTCTGTTGCCGTTGGGTCCTTATCGCAAAACAGAAATAAGAAAGATGGCGCATGACTATGGCTATCCAGAACTGGCGAAAAAAAGTGAGAGCTATGAAATTTGTTTTGTCCCCGACAATGATTATCGCGGCTTTTTGAAAAGAAAAGTGGAAGGGCTGGAAGAAAAAGTGGCAGGAGGAAATTTTGTTGACAAACATGGAAAGATACTGGGGCAACATAAAGGTTATCCGTTTTATACCATTGGTCAGCGTAAAGGATTGGATATCGCATTAGGCAGACCTGTATTTGTAACGAAAATAGATCCGGAAACAAATACGGTTGTTCTCGGCGATGAAGAAGACCTCGAACAAAATGAGATGATCGTTTCCAAACTGAATATGATAAAATATGAAACGATAACACACGGCATGGAAGCCATTACCAGGATCAGGTACAAAGACAAAGGCAGCTTGTCAAATATTTATCCCGAAAACGGTATGATGATAGTTCGTTTTTATGAAAAGGCCAAAGGCATTGCTCCGGGACAAAGCGCCGTGTTCTATGAAGGGAATGATGTGATCGGTGGCGGGATCATTCAAAAGGGTGAACTCGTTTAAAATTAAGCAATAATGTACAGGAAGATACGTTTTATAGCGGGGAGTTTTCATTCCCCGCTTTTTGTTTGTAGTTTAATGTGTCCTCCGTCCCGATAATTATCGGGATAGCGAAGGAGGAAGAACCCAAGTACCCTGATAAACAGAATTAAAATTTCAAATTTTGTATCTGTGAACACTGAAAAACCACTTATGAGATTTCATTCTACCTACCGTATCATCTTTGTGATACTTGCAAGCACTGTTTTTTTATTCTCCTGTAATGAAAAAGAAGATTTCGCCTCTGAAGCACTCAAGGATTATATGCCATTGCTTGCCGGGAAATATATTACATAAAGAGTAGATTCAATGGTATTTACCAACTTTGGCAGAACAACTGAGATACATAAATACCAGGTAAAGCATGTTATTGATGCATTGATCACCGATAACCTTGGTAGACCCAGCTACCGTGTTTACAGGTTCATCAGAGACTCCGTTGATGCAACCTCTTGGACAGCAGCACAGCCATGGACAAACTCCGATACTTATTTGATCACTCCTTTATCTGACCAGGTGGAATTAATTGAGGATAATCTCCGTTTCATTAAACTGCACCTGCCCATCAAGGCATCATTCAGCTGGAAGGGCAACAAATATCTTCCCACCGACCCGTATGGACAGTTTTACAATTTCAGCAATGATGATAATATGGCGGATTGGGACTTTTATTATGATGGAAGCAGTTCTTCATTCAGTTATAAAGGAAATACTTATTCCAACGTTAAAACCATTGAAGAATCTGATGAGTCATTCAATGTATCCATCACAGTGCCAATTGCATACGCTGCCAGATCAAGATCAGTTGAAAGGTATTCAAAGAACATTGGTCTTGTATACAGGGAATATGAGTTGTGGGAATACCAGCCCAATACCGGAAACCCTGCCGGTCCCTATAAAACGGGGTTTGGTGTGACCCAATGGATGATAGATCACAACTAAATAAAACTATTGGCCTAAATTTGAGAGATAAAGGATAGCTGATGAAGAAATTTTTATTGCTTGCATGTGTCATTTCTGTTCTGGTCAGTGAGTCACAAGCACAATTTACCCGTTATATCGTAAAATTTAAAAACAAGGGCGGCACCCCATACTCCTTCGCCAATCCGCTTGCTTATTTATCACAAAGGGCAATAGACAGAAGAACAAGGTATAGTATCGCTATCGACAGTACTGATCTGCCTGTAACACCTTTTTATATTACACAGGTAAGGGGCGTACCCAATGTAACCCTTCTGAATGTTTCAAGGTGGCAGAATGCTGTTACGATTCAAACCAGCAGTGCTGCTGCCATAACAACCATCAATAGCTTTCTTTTTGTACAAAGTGTAAACGGAATTGCAGCCAGGAATGCAACGGGTGGCAGAACAGCTGAAGAAAAATTTGCGTTGGAAGAAAGAACTACTCCCGTTTCTTCATTTACAGAAAGAATAGCTGCTGATTATTACAACTATGGTACAGCATCTTACAACGAGATACATCTGCATCTCGGTGAATTTCTGCATAATATCGGCCTCCGCGGACAAGGAATGCAAATTGCCATGCTCGATAACGGGTTCAATAATTATTTAGCTCTTAAAGCATTTGACAGTGTGAATGCTGAAGGCAGGGTTTTGGGCACATGGGATTTTGTTGCAAGAGAACAAAATGTTGCCAACGATGGAAGCCATGGTATGAATTGTTTCTCCATCATTTGCGCCAACATTCCGGGTCAGTTCATCGGCAAAGCGCCAAAGGCAAGTTTCTGGCTTTATCAAACGGAAGATAATTCCAGTGAATATCCGATAGAAGAATTCAACTGGGTGTGCGGCGCTGAAAGAGCTGACAGCTCGGGTGCAGATGTGATATCCTCTTCACTAGGTTATTATGATTTTGACAACCCGGTCTTCAATTACACTTACAGCAATATGAATGGCAATACCACCATCAGTGCAATCGGTGCTGACCTGGCTGCCAAAAAAGGATTATTGGTATTCAATGCTGCGGGAAATGAAGGTGGTAATGCCTGGCATTTTATCATTACTCCTTCCGATGGTGATAGTGTGGTAGCAGTAGGTGCTGTAAATGCAGCAGGCGTGGTAGGAGGCTTTTCCAGCTATGGCCCATCCTCCGACGGACAAATAAAACCTGACATAGCATCCGTTGGTGTGGCCGCATTGGTACAATCAACTGGCAATACAGTAACTAGCGGTAGCGGTACTTCATTTGCCTGCCCGAATATGGCCGGGTTAGGTACCATTTTATGGCAGGGTTTTCCTGAATTCAATAATATGAAAATATTAAAAGCCTTGCAGCAAGCCGGTGGCAGGGCCACCAACCCGGATGACAGGGTTGGTTATGGTATCCCGAATATGAAAACAGCTTTTGCTTCTTTGCTGATCGATTATGCCAGCTCCAATGCAACAGTGAATGCCTGTAACGCCACCATCAACTGGACAAGTAAGGATGTTAGTGCAATGAAATACCAGATCGAAAGAAAATTACCCGGTGAGCTTGTTTATACAACCGTTGGCCAGGTGAATGCACAGGCAGGAAATATTCTTGCTATTCATAATTATCAGTTCAACAATGCTATCATCAGCCCGACTCCCGGAACAGTTTCATACCGTATAGGCCAGGTAATTGATACAGCGGCCGCCACATTCACCATTGCTTATATTGATACGGCCAATATAAGCATCACATCCGGATGTTTTTCTACCGGAACTGGCGATCCCAATGCAAATAAAGAGTCAATAAGCATTCAGCCCAATCCTGCTGGGTCATTTGCCAATCTTGTTATAGAGACCCCTTATGCTGTTACCAATATGAATATCGCTGTTTATGATGGTAAAGGAAGATTAATAATGCAGCTACAGGATTCCAAAACATCAGGTAAGAAAACGATCAACTTGAATATTTCCGGTCTCGCTAAAGGAAAATATTATGTAAGGGTGTTCAACAATCAAAAAAAAATTGGTGCAGTTGAATTACTAAAACTATAGCGGCTTCCGCAATAAAGCAACAAACATAGTATCTGCTTTCCTGTCATATCCTTTCAGCATCTCTTTTTTTTCAGGAACAAGGTGAAGCTCCTGTTTCATAAAATCTGCCATCATTTCATTTTCTTTTTTAAAAACCGAACAGGTAATATAAAGCAGATGACCTCCAGGCTTCAGTTGTTTTACAGCATTTGAAACGATCCTTTGCTGTAATGCAGCATACCTGGTTATTTTTTTTGCATCAAAATAATATAGTTGTTCCGGTGTTCTTCCCCAGGTACCGCTGCCGCTGCAGGGAACATCACAAATGGCCAGGTCAAAGCCGGATTCAGATAAATTGATATCAGGTTTTGTCATATCTCCGGTAAATGCATTGTACTTTTTGATCCCCGCATCTTTAAATCTTTTTTTAAGATTAGCAAGAATGGATTCTCTCACATCGGATACTGTGAGTTGGATCTTTGGATTCAGGTCATAAGCCATAATTGATTTACCGCCGCTGCCGGCGCAGCAATCCCATACTTTATCCTCTCCATCCGGCCTGACAGGCAATACTTCCATTACCCTTTGTGAACTATAATCCTGCACCACCACTTCTTTGTTCAGTTCAAAATGACCTTCCGCTTTAAAATTATTAGGCAATCGGATGTTGAATGGAGATATAAATTCATAGCTGGCAGGAATATTATTCAGTTTCAACAAAACCTGTTCAGCATTCCCGGGGCGAATACGAAGAAATAAATCAGGCTGAATAAAAAAAGACTCACAGAATTTTTCATATTCAATGCCATCACTCAATTCTTCTTTCCAGGGAAACACTGCTGAAGAATGATAATTCAGCAATGATAATTTCTGTTTTACTGGTAAACCTGTTTTTTCATTCCAATCCGGTTTCAGGTGATGAAGAATTTCGACGGGTTCATTTGAACATAGAAATAAACCCACAAGCAATTTTTCTGTATCAGGCAGGCCTTCGGTTAATTTACCTGTTCTGAAAAAAGAATAACAGAGTCCGGTTATCTGCTTCCTGTCTTTTGACCCTATTTTTTTTCTTTCTGAAAAATATTTTTTTGCAAATGAAGCAAATGGTTCCTGACCCTGATACAGGGAGAGTATTTCTTTTGCAGAATTAAGGTATGAATGAAATCGGCTCACAACACAAAGTAAAACATGTATCAGAGATAAGACCAGTCAGATAAAACCGCTACTGATAAAAATATTTAGTAGCCGTCATTGTCCCGCCAGGAGTCCTTGTACCATAAGATGAATCCGGCTTACTGTAACTGTTGTATTTATAAGTATAATCCATAGTGAAATCCTGTGTGGGGTTAATAACATTGGCAACAACGGCTTTCGTAACATTATTCGCATTATATAACCCTGTTCGTACCAGCAGCACCCCTTCATTTCCTATAATAAGTGGATTTGTTTTTACGTCATAAGTAAATGCCTGAGAAGAAACCGGTGAAAGCGGGCCTCCGGGAGTATTAGCAGCATCCTGCGATAAAATGGTCAAATTTGACCCGGAATATGTATACCTATTTTTTAATGCCAGTACAGGAGGCAAGGGAATCGGTAAACCTCCGATGGTAAGGTAGTGTTTATCTTCAATAATTCTTCCGCTGGCATCATAAACATAAACAGCGCTGTCTGTAACAGCAAGGCCGGGTATGCTAAGATTAAAAACAGATGAAGTATATTGTGAAGTAGAGGTATTATAGTTATAGCGGGTTACTACACTGTCTATATTAACTGCTATCAACGCTCCCCCTTTTTGAACCGTAGTGATGATAATACCCGCTGAGTTCCGGTTAATGATAAAATCGTTATCAAGATTTTGCCCGCCAGTTATTCCGGCGGTCTTTTCCCTGATCAGCCTTTTTGCAGCATCATAGCTGTAATCAATCTGGGTTGTATCCGTTCCGGTGGTGGATTTTATTCTGTACAATGTTTGGCTGCCAGAACCGCCAAGACGCCAGTCAATTTCTTTCTGACAGGATACAATTACTAAAACAAATAATACTGCAAGGAAACCTATGATTCTTTTCATAACTTTTATAATTCTAATAATGATTTTACAGGGTCTTTACCTATCAGCAATTGTTGCGGGTTCTCCAATAATTCTTTTACTCTTACCAGGAAACTGACGGATTCCCGTCCGTCTATGATCCGGTGATCGTAACTCAATGCAAGATACATCATCGGACGTACAACAACCTGTCCGTTTATCACAACAGGCCGGTCCTGTATCTTATGCATGCCTAGTATTGCACTCTGTGGAATATTGATGATGGGTGTGCTCATCAAAGAACCAAATACTCCGCCATTGGTAATGGTAAATGTCCCACCGGTTAGTTCTTCAGTTGTCAGTTTGCTGTCCCTTGCTTTGGCTGCCAACTCCATCACAGCTTTTTCTATTTCGGCCATGCTCAGGCTTTCCACATTTCTTATAACCGGAACAGTTAAACCTCTCGGCGTACTTACTGCAATACTTATATCAGCATAATCATGGTAAACAAGATCATCACCATTGATATATGCATTTACTGTTGGCCATTCCGACAATGCGATGGAACAGGCTTTGGCAAAAAAGCTCATGAAGCCAAGATTCACAGCATGGATCTCTTTGAATTTATCCTTGTACTTATTCCTTATTTCCATGATGCTGCCCATATCAACTTCATTGAATGTGGTGAGCATCGCTGTAGTGTTCTTTGCCTCCACCAATCTTTTCGAGATCGTTTTGCGGAGATTGCTCATTTTTTCAACTCTTGTGTTTCGGCTGAATAATTCCGCTCCCTCAAAAGCTTTTTTTCCAGGATTAGACAAAGCAGCCAAAACATCTTCCTTTAATATTTTACCAGCAGGCCCGGTTGGCTTTACTGTTGCAGGATCTATTTTTTTATCAGCAATGATAGCTGACGCAACCGGGCTTGCTTTAATGTCATCCTCAAATTCAACAACAGGAGACGTTGCTGCTGTTTTTGCTTTCGTCTTCTTCTCCTCCTTTCTTGAAGTTTCCTTTTTCAGTTCTGCCTTTTCTGCAATGGGTGATCCATTTGAAGAAACTGGTTTTGTTGCTTTATCGTCTATCGTTGCCAGCAGGTCCCCAATTTTTATGGTATCCCCTTCATTTATGAAAGCATGTTTAAGTAGACCTGCCTGTTCAGCATTTACTTCAAAAGTGGCTTTTTCACTTTCCAGTTCGGCGATCACTTCATCTCTTTCCACATACTCGCCGTCCTTTTTATTCCACTTCAGCAGCGTTACTTCGCTGATGGATTCGCCTACTGTTGGAACTTTTATATCAATCATAAAATTTCTTTCTTTTAAATGGAAAATGCAGTATCTATTAGTTCTGCCTGCTCCTGTACATGCACTTTGTTGTAACCTGAAGCAGTAGAAGCAGAAGATTGCCTGCTGATGATACCGAAATTAATGGATTTAAGATTCATTTGCAGATAGGAAGCCGTTCCCATATTTAATGGCTCCTCCTGCACCCAAAACCAGGTAGCGTTGCCATATTTATTATATAATGTTTCCAGTTGTTTGGCAGGCAAAGGATACAATTGTTCCAACCGGATAATCGTAACATCTTTCCGTTTTTCTTTTTGTCTTCTTTCATCCAATTCAAAATAAATCTTACCACTGCAAAACAAAACCTTCTTTATTTTCCTTGTATCTGCCGTTATATCATCTATCACTTCAGTAAACCCTCCGGTTGTAAATTCTTCCATCCTTGAATAGCTTCCCGGATGTCTGAGATTTGCCTTCGGTGAAAAATTGACCAAGGGTTTACGGAATGGCCATGCCAGTTGTCTTCTTAAGGCATGAAAGAAATTGGAAGCGGTTGTAATATTTGTCACCACCATATTCAACTCAGCACACAACTGCAAAAATCTTTCCATTCTGCCGCTGCTATGTTCCGGGCCTTGTCCTTCATATCCATGTGGAAGCAGTAAGGTAACTCCGTTCATCCTGTTCCATTTCTGCTCACCTGCTGCAATGAACTGGTCAATTATGGTTTGTGCGCCATTGGCGAAATCACCAAACTGTGCCTCCCATAACACCAATGCATTCGGGTTAGCCAAAGCATATCCATATTCAAAACCCAGCACTGCATATTCACTCAACAGAGAATTGTAGATCCTGAATTTACCTTTTGCCCCCGGGATACGGGATAACAACCGGTTATATGGTTTATCTGTATTCTCGTCTCTAAGCACTGCATGCCGGTGAGAAAAAGTTCCTCTCCTTACGTCCTGGCCACTCATTCGAACATCTTTTCCATCCACTAACAAACTTCCATATGCCAGCAATTCCGCCGTGGCCCAATCGATCTTATGTTCAGTATCAAACAGTTTTATTTTATCCTGCAATATTTTCTCCACTTTACGCAAAGGCTTAAAATTTTCAGGCCATTGCATCAGGGCATCAAATACTTTATTAAAATCATCCTGAGTAATAGCTGTTACGGGTGATACATCAAAATCCTGGATGGTAGCCCTCCTTAATTTTTTCCATTCAAGTTCTGGCGGCTGATAATGATAAGGGAGTGGATGCTGCTTTACCTCATCTAATCTCTCTTGCAAGTCAGTCCAGAATTTTTTTTCCATCTCCTTTGCCAGATCCTGTGCATCAGGTTCGCCGTTCTCCAATAAATATTTTATATACACTTCCCTTGGATTCGGATGCTTGTCTATCAGGGCATACAAATGCGGTTGTGTAAATTTTGGATCATCGCCTTCGTTATGACCATGCCGGCGATAACATACCATATCAATGAACACATCAGAGTTGAACTCTTGTCTGAACCGGGTGGCTACTTCAACACATTTGACCACCGCTTCCGGATCATCTCCGTTTACATGAAACACCGGCGCCTGTATGGCCGCTGCTAAAGATGTGCAGTAATCCGAACTTCTCGCATCGTCAAAATCAGTGGTGAAGCCTATCTGGTTATTTATAACAAAATGAATGGTACCCCCGGTATAGTATCCTTTCAGGTAACTCATCTGCAACACTTCATAAACAATACCCTGACCTGCCACCGATGCATCGCCATGAATTAATATGGGAAGTATTTTATCAAATTCACTATGATACATCACATCGGCCTTTGCTCTTGAAAAACCCACTACCACCGGATCAACTGCTTCCAAGTGCGAAGGATTGGGCATTAGTTTGAGCCGGATAGTTTTATCATCCAGCGTTTGCACTTCACTTCCATATCCCATATGATATTTTACATCACCACTGCCCATTGTCTGGTCCATTTTAGCAGCGCCTTCAAATTCGCTGAATATTTGCTCGTACGTTTTGCCCATTATATTGGCAAGCACATTCAGTCTTCCCCGGTGTGCCATTCCAATCACTACTTCAGTTACATCACAGTCTGATGCCATACTAATAATAGCATCTAAAGCTGCAATGGTTGTTTCTCCACCTTCCAGTGAAAACCTTTTTTGCCCCACATATTTTGTGTGCAAAAATTTTTCAAACATCACTCCCTGGTTCAGTTTCTCAAGAATCCTTTTCTTTTTATTCAGCGGTAATGGCTGCAAAATGGTATTCGTTATTGCTTTTGTAAGCCAGTCAATTTTTTTCTGATCGCTGATGTACTTATACTCTACACCAATATGTGTAGCATAAGATTCCTGCAGATGGTGCAAAATATTTTTCAGTGAAGTCTTTCCAAGACCTGCAAAGTTGCCTGCATTAAATTCTTTATCAAGATCCGCTTCCGTAAGGTCAAAAAATGAAAGATCCAGGTTGGCTCCCCGGTCTTTTCTTTCCCGGATTGGATTTGTCTTTGCCACCAGATGGCCTTTATGCTGATAAGCCTGTACTAGTTGATAGGCTTTTATTTCATCTGTCCAGTTAAATGACAAGGGCCCATCCTCTTCCTTTGCAGACACAGGAGTGTTTTTACTTACCCCGTTGGTTGATGCATTATTTATTGCAAAATCAAACCCTTCGAAAAATTTTCTAAGATCAGGATCAATAGAGTTTGGGTCATTAATAAAATCCCTGTAAAGACTTTCAATAAAAGCCGGGGATGAATTTGTGATATATGAGATATCTTTCATTTCAGATTCACATTTCCTGCTTACTACTTCTGTTTACAAAAGAGTATTTTGAAGATGAATCGCAAATATCGCCCAAAAAACAGAAATATCTCCTCATTTTGAAGGGTTTAGATTAATCTCAATGAATATAAATATCGTGTATTACCGTGGCAATTAAATCCCTGAAAATTTGGCTGTTAAGTCGTTCACTCCTACCTTTGCCTTCCGAATTTTCGGGACTAAAAAATCAATAAAGAATGGCCAATCATAGCGCTACAAAAAAAGATGCAAGGCAGGCTGCCAAACGTACAGAAAGAAATAAGTATTATGGAAAAACCACCCGCAATGCCATCCGTGACCTTAAAGTAGCTAAAGGTAAAGAGATGAAAGATAAGTTTCCAGAGGTTATCAGCATGATCGATAAATTGGCCAAACGTGGCGTGATTCACAAAAACAAAGCCGCCAACCTGAAGAGCAAACTGGCAATAAAAGTAAATGCTGCTAAATAGATTCATAATAAACTTGTTTGAAAGCACCTGAAACAAACCAGGTGCTTTTTTGTTAATGATCGTTAGCGGCCAAAATTTAGTAGTGTTGTAGTTTGAATTTCCCTGATAAAACTCACGGCATTGAAGAAGGAAACGAATAATGATACTACATTGAAAAATTTACGTGCCGATATTCCCACAGGCAGAATCGTTTTGTTTTTTATTTTTGCAGCAGCCATCTGGTGGGTTGCAGCGGTTGCCTCTCCTCTGTATATTCTCGATGAAACACGCAATGCCCAGGCAGCAAGGGAAATGATGAAGCGCCACGATTCGATCGTTCCCACCTTCAATAATGAGTTAAGACCTGACAAGCCGCCCCTGCATTATTATTTTATGCAGGGAGCTTACAGGATTTTCGGTGTCAATGCATGGGCGGCACGCTTCTTTTCAGTCGTAATGGGACTGCTTACTCTTTTAAGCACCTGGTTTTTTGCAAAAAGATTTATCAATAAAACCGTTGCCTTCTGGGCAGTCGTGTTATTGACCAGCTCAACCCACTTTTTATTCGAATTTCAATTGTCTGTGCCCGATCCTTACCTGATCTTTTTCACAACTGCGGGTTTGTTTACCATTTATGCATATATCAAAGAAAACCACTTTTACTGGTTGGTTCTTGCCGGCATTTCCTTTGGATTGGCAATATTGGCTAAAGGACCGGTAGCATTGGCAGTACCGGGACTTGCTGTTTTGAGCTGGTTGGTTTTTGAAAAAAACTGGAGAAAAATATTTTCCTGGAAATGGATCATCTTTTTTGCAATCATCGCTGCGGTTACATTACCCTGGTTCATCGCTGTGCACCATGAGACCAACGGGGATTTTACCCGGAAATTTTTTCTCGAACACAACATCAATCGCTTCAGCAAACCTATTGAAGGGCATGGAGGTTTTTTTTTACTTATTCCTTTATATGTGATCGCAGGTTTGCTCCCATTCTCTGGTTTATCGGTGGCATTTAGTAAAAAAATACAAGCACCTGATCCTGTAAGCTTCCTCCAATTTTGTATATCCGTGACATTGGTCTTTATTGTTTTTTTCAGCATTTCCGGCACCAAACTTCCCAATTACCCAATGCCCTGTTATCCTTTCATTGCCCTGCTGATGGCATTTTGGATTCAACAACGGATCAATGGCGGCAATAAGTTGAAGTCGTATCCATATTGGATATTGATAGTGCTGAATATATTATTTTTGGCGGGGTCACTGTTCGCTTTATTATATGAGCCGGCGACAAAAAGATTCGCAGCATGGTCATGTGTTTTTATCATTCCATTGGCAGCTTCCTGTTTAGCACTGTATTACCATAAAATAAAAGGATTCGGGAAATCTCTTTTTATCCTGGTTATTGGTTATATGTTTTTTAACGCCACGATATTGATCGTCGCTTATCCTTCGATCTATAAAAATAACCCGGAAATCAAAACAAGACATCTTGTAAAAGATCATGAACCGGTTTTTGCATATAAGAGCTACAATCCTGCATTTAATTTTTACCTGGAAAAAAATCTGATCATACTGGATTCTGAAGAAAAAGTTAGAAAACTCCTTCAATCGCACAGCAATTTCAGGATCATTACAAGGGAGGAATTACTGCCTGAGCTAAAGCATCTACCACTCAAAACCCTGGCGAAGGAAAGAGATCTTTTTGAAATTCCTGTCACGGTAATCCTTGGTCCATCAGGATTTGACCCACAGTAGTATAAAAGCGATAATTCGGTTCTTCCTTTTTGATTTATATGCCGGATGGCCTGATGTGATAGCTTTTTCTTTTTAAAGCAAGTACTTTAAATGCCACTTTTCTTTTGGCAAGTATCCATGCCCAAATAATCAGCAGTAATATCCCGGTGCAACGAAAGACAAGTGTTTTACCGTTATTGACCACGATGTTATTATCTACATGCAAGGGGTCAGTACTATACCTGAAAACAGGATTCAAAAAAATTTCAATCCCACCTTTAAACCATGCAGCAGTGCGGACATACTGATCCTCTTTACGAATAATATATTTAGCCACTGAAGTACAGGTATCTGTCTTTACTATCCGGCCATTTTGAGCGATGAACTGTATAGTATGGGCGGTATCGGAGAATTCCACTGTAAGAGTGTCTCCCGCCAGTGTAAATTTTTTCAAACTATGAATTCCTTTTTTCATTTTGACGATCTTTTCAGCATGGCTGTCATTTTCAGTGATACCGGTCCGGACGCTGTAGCCTTTACCCATTTTCAAACTCGTAATTAAATTTTCCTTTGTTAATTCAGATATACTTAGCCAGGTGCAAAAACTACCAGCTAAGGAGTGCTCTCCCAAATTATGCACATCGTCGTTAGCTACACCAAAGCAGGGAACACCCGATGAAAGCGCTGCGTCCCATACTGCAAATCCCCTGGATTTCGAAGTCATGATTTCGATACAATCATATCCGCGAAGTAATGATACATCGGTTGAATTGTAACCACTACGGGATTCAGGGTGATTTAAAATGACTGCACTACCATTTCCTGACAATCTGTCGAGGATCCATTGTTTATTTGATCTCGTTTGAGGGAAAATAAAATCTGCCCATGTCACCTTATCAGCCCCGATAACCAGTTGGTGGACCTTTCCTATGTTATATCCATGCTCGTATGCACTGATGAAATTTCTTTGGTCTGAAAGATCAGTGTTGATTTTCTGATAATCACTGATGCAAGGAACATCATAACCAATGTCTCCGTATAATTTCGCCAGGTGTTTTGCACTCCCGTTTCCGTTCGTCAAGCCGCCCCAAGCTTTTACATGCGCATGAAAATTGCATTTGACCCAGTTTGACGAGGATATATCAGCATATGGGTTATATAATTTTTCGCCGTGAAAAGGTTCCGCTCTTTTAAAGGTCAGCTGAGGGCATAGCAGGTATTGCCATACAACTGCTCCTATCACAATCGTAGCAATGGTCAATAGAAAAACATAAATCTTTTTCAGCAGGAAACGAGATTTTTAGCGAGCTAAAGTTATACTCATCAGAAGGACATTATTATACTCCGCCTTTTATCAAATTGTAATTTTAGTGTTCTGAAATCTTTACCAACCTTCAACAGCTTTCATAGAAATACGGGGATGTTAATTGTAAATCATTAAATTCGTATTCTTTGCGGATACTAATAATTTAACTGCATGAAACCATTTTTTCTCCTGGTTGCATTTTTTTGTTCTCTAAGGGTCTCATCTCAAACTATCCCAACAAAATTTGAACAATCCGGTGGCAAAGAATCACCAACATATTCTGAAATCATCTGTTTTATAACCGTATCTATTTCTTCCGCATTGGGTTTGCTGAAATAATCGCCATCACTTCCATAAGCTGGGCGGTGGGCCTTGCCTGTGATCGTTCTTGGAGCTACATCAAGATATTTATAACCACCCTGCTCCTCCATCACTTTATTAAACATATACGCCGCGGCGCCACCGGGCACATCCTCATCCACAAAAACAATGCGATTTGTTTTCTTTAATGATCCAAGAATTTTATGATGAATATCGAATGGTAATAATGTTTGCACATCTACTATTTCGCAACTCACTCCCTGTGCTTCCAGCATATTGACTGCATCCTGCACAATTCGTATTGTTGAACCATAAGAAACGATCGTAACATCAGTGCCTTCTTTAATTACTTCCGGTACTCCTAATGGAACCGTGAATTCAAGAAGATTGAAAGGCATTTTTTCTTTCAAACGGTATCCGTTCAGGCACTCAATGATCAGTCCGGGATCGTTGCTCTGTAATAATGTGTTGTACATACCGACAGCCTGTGTCATGTTTCGAGGTACACACACATATACGCCACGAAGTGAATTGATTACCATCCCCATCGGCGAACCACTATGCCAGATTCCTTCCAAACGGTGACCTCTTGTACGAATGATCAAAGGACAGCTTTGAATACCTGCGGAACGATAATGCAGTGTAGCTGCATCATCACTTAGTGTTTGCAATCCGTATAACAGGTAATCGAGATACTGAATTTCTGCAATAGGCCTTAATCCACGCAAGGCAAGGCCAATTCCCTGGCCCACGATGGTCAGTTCCCTTATGCCTGTATCAAAAATTCTTTGGTCACCATGTTTCTGCTGCAAACCACTGAAGCCTTGGTTCACATCGCCTATATATCCAAGGTCCTCCCCAAATGCAACCACTTTTGGATTGGTCGTAAACAGTTCATCAAAATATTTATTGAGTACTTCAAATCCATTCAACACAGGTGCATCATCGGGAATGACCGCCTTAACTTCCGCCACTTTCAAAGCGCTTCGGAATCCCTCATTATAAAGATGTGTGTTGTATAATTTGTTATTCTCTTCCAGCAGGTCTTTATAATAATCCTTTGTCCAGAAGCCGGCATCACTATTACCGGCAATGTTCAATGCTGCATTGAGTGTTTTTAAAACATCCCGGCGTAAGGGTTCCCGGTTAGCTGCAAGCTCTGATGCAAGCCTCTGCAATGATTCGTATTGGCTTGGTAATTTTCCAGCCATATCATTGATCAGATCAACCGCCCTTGCTACCTGGCTTTTAATGGGAGCAATGAATTTTTCCCATGCTGCAACCTTGCTTTCTCTTACATGTTCCTTTGCTTCGTCAGCGATCTTATTCAATTCCTCTTCCGTTGCAAGTGCATTGGCAACAAGCCATTCTTTCATTTTTTTTATCCCATCCCAATCTTTTTCCCATTCAAGTCTTTCGGTGGATTTATATCGTTCATGACTACCGGAAGTTGAATGTCCCTGCGGCTGCGTCATCTCTTCTACATGAAACAAAGCAGGTGTATGAGTTTCCCTGGCCATCCTGATCCCTTCCTCGAATGCTTCACACATTCCAGCATAATCCCAACCTTTTACTTTATAAATATTAATACCATTGGTACCATCGGTTTTTTGCAATCCACTCAATGCATCAGACACAGATGCCTTGGTGGTCTGATATTTCTTAGGCACAGAAATTCCATAACCATCATCCCATACAAAAACAGCCAGTGGCACCTGAAGCACACCGGCTGCATTAATGGTTTCCCAGAAATGCCCCTCACTGGTGGATGCATCACCGATGGTAGCAAAACAAACCTCATTACCATTATTCGAAAGATTTTTAAAAGCTTTCAGTTGCTCAATTTTGCGAAATGATCTGGAAGCAAAAGCCAACCCTAGTGCTCTTGGCATTTGTCCGGCGGTAGGGGCAATATCAGATGTGACATTTTTTAAGTGGGCCAGGTCAAGCCATTCCCCTTTCTCATTCACCATACGGGTTGCAAAATGACAATTCATTTGCCTGCCTGAGCTAAATGGATCGTTATTGGGATCGGGGTCTGCATAAAGCTGGGCAAAGATCTGTTCAACACTTGCAAGATTTGCTGCCAGCATAAAGGTCTGGTCACGGTAATAACCGCTTCGGAAATCACCGGGTTGAAAAAATTTAGCCATAGCCACCTGTGCCAGTTCCTTTCCATCTCCAAAAATGCCAAACTTGGCTTTCCCGCTGAGCACTTCCTTTCTGCCTAAAAGACTGGCTTCCCGGCTGATACAGGCAGTACGATAATCAGCCAACACTTCCTGACGGAATTTATCAAAGGATAATTTTCCTGTCTCTGCCATCATATCCAGGTTGCTATTTTCCATGCAGCAAAAATAGGAAGATTTAAGCCCTGAAAAATAAGATCGTAGTAGTGCAACCCATCTATAAAATCTGCCATCTTTGGCTTACATTTAAGGTTTCTTACCGGTTTTTATGAAGAAAATAGCTATACTTTCATTTTTTATCAGTTGCTTCTTTTTTGCAGGAGCACAAAACCAATTAGTGCCCGAAGATGTACTGAAGCTGAAAGAAACGGAGCATGACTTTACACAAATTCCACAAGGCAAACCTGTCTATTACTTCTTTGAAATAGTAAATACCGGGAAAACTGCTTTAAAACTGGATGATGTACATGCTAGTTGCGGCTGCACTACACCCGAATGGAACCGTGATGCCATTGCACCGGGAGCTACGGCTAAAATCAAAGTAGGCTATAATGCAGCAGCCGAAGGTCCTTTTGAAAAGTTCATTACTATTACGTATAATTCTAATCAATCCAAGCAACTAAAGATCAAGGGTAATGTGTGGAAGGTCCCGGAAGGGTCAGCTCCCGTTAACGCTTCTGTTGATCTGCTGAAAAAACAAACTTTTTAAAATTTAAAAATTGTAACCCATGAAGAAAATCCTTTTACTGGCCGCTGCTTTTGTACTGGTATCTACCGCAAAGGCACAGGTAAAGCCTGATGACATTGCCAAATTCAACAAAGAATCACATGACTTTGGTAAGGTAAAACAGAACGAACCCCCGGTTTTTTATTTTGAGATCAAGAATATCAGTGATAAACCCATCACCGTGGAAAGTGCTAATGCCAGCTGTGGATGTACTGTACCTGAAAAACCTGAGGCACCTATAGAGCCGGGTAAAACAGCCAAACTGAAAGTTCAATACAATGCTGCTGTGGTTGGTTTATTTACAAAAGATGTTTATGTAAAGCTTTCCGGTACTGACCAGATGAAAACACTTCATATCTCAGGAGAGGTTTTGACACCTGAAGCATATGATGCTTATATGAAGGAAAAAGCAAACACTCCTCCTGCAAAAACCGGAGAGAAGCCCAAAAATTAATTCTCACTTTTAATCGAATACCAAAATCCCTCCGATTCAAGCGGGGGGATTTTTTATATCAATTCTTTCCCTGCATATACTTTTTAAAAGCAGGTGATTACTGCATAAATTTTATCACTGCTGCCTGAAATTCTTCATTCTGTTTTGGAAGTCCGTTCTGTGAGGCGAAATAGATTGTATAGAATTTAGTTTTCCTAAAATTAAAATCAGGGTCCGTTATCTTTTTTGAAGAAATAATGATGACAACCAGTTTTGATTTTGTTTTCAGCTCATCATCACCCGTGGTGCCGGTCTTTGCATAGTAATAATAAGGTGAGCCGTCTTTCATCATGGCGCCGAGCCTTGCAGCAGTGCCATGGAAGAGAGCCTGCTTCATTCACTCAAATACTTTTTCCCTGATCATCGAAAGATAATTGCTATAGGTAACTCCATTGTCAAAAAAAAGGATTGAATGGATTTTCCTTTGCATAGGGGTTCATGGTCAAAGAATAATTCCTGTTTTGACTGATCAGCTTCCCAAATAGATCCAGCATTTTTACCGGTGGTATCATTACCTGGCTGCTGCCTTTTACATGGCCGCGGAAAGAAGAAAGAAAAACCTCGTTGGGCCGGTCGTGGTTCATCCCTATTCTCTTCTGGTCAAACAACGCATTCTCCGGCATCAGAAAGCCGGATTTCTTTGAAGCATCATAAACAATGATGAATCATACCGGAAAGTAAACCTGTCAAAACTTTTGCCGGCATGAAAAGTATAAATGCCATAATTATTGTATAAGCCGACAGATACAAAAGAGCTGTCTGAACCCAAATTGGCCTTTACATTGATATAGCCCGGCCAGTTCTCAAACCCGTTCAGCCAATATTGTTTTCCGCCATAACTGAAAAAAGGCCAGTGAAATCCAGCATCCGGATTTGCGTTACAAAATATTTTAAGAAAAGGAAAAACCTTCTTATGATTTTGTAAACAAAAATTTGGCGAAGTGTTTATACTAAAGTGATGCGACCAGGTGAAAAATGTTATCGTATGAGAGTGAACGTTCCTTTTCTTATTTTTCTGCCTTCTTTAAACCGGATAAAATATATATAAACTCCGGAAGGCTGAGGCATGCCATTTACTGTTCCATCCCAATTCACCGGGGCGCCTGAAACATGATATACTAATTGCCCAAACCGGTTATATACTTTCACCTCTGCTTCAAGAAACGGATCAAGATAAGGAATGCGCCAGGTGTCATTTTTTCCGTCATTGTTGGGTGTAAAAGCAGTTGGTACGAAAATATCAGCCGCAGTTTTTACATAAACATAATCTTCGTTCCGGCAGCCAAATGCTGAAATAGCAGTCAGCATATAGTATATGTCCTTGTCCGGTGTGCATACAGGCAAGAGTGATGTATCACTGCTGAGATAATCCGGCGGCGACCATGAATAGGAAATGTTTTCGCCGGAAGCATCGCCCATCAGCAAAGTATGATCACCAACCACAACAACCCTGTCCGATCCTGCATTTACAAAAGGCTTTGGATGAACTTTGATGCTAAGAATATTTGAGGCAATGCGGCAACCGGCAATGCCGATGTTTCCACTTTCAGCAACGGTGAGCCGGTATAAATACAGACCGGCAGTCGTAGGCCTTCTTTGATATTGAAGACTATTTACTCCCGCAATATCTTTCCATGTCTTTGCAGAATCGATACTCAGTTGCCATTGAAATACCGGCAGCAGAAAACCGGGTGAAAGCGCCGCATTAAAATCGTACTGTTCTTGTTCATCTACGCATATATCAATGCTGTTACTTCCATTCGCCTGTATAAAAGAATTAAGCACCGGTCCGCAGGGACGGAAAGTAATATCATCCAATGCCAGGTCATTGCCATTTCCACCGGGAGCATTATTGGTGATACGCAAAACAACATCGGGGTTGCCGGCAGTAGTGGTGAAATAAAAACCATATTGCTCCCATTTTGGCTGCGGACTGACAGATATGTTTCCTGTGTTGAAAGTACCCAGCACTATCCCACCAGGTGTTTCGATATGGAAAGTCAGGTTGGGCTGAATCCCCGAAGCTGATATCAATACATTCATGATCCAGGCTGAAAACTCATATGTGGTATTAGGGCAAAGGCCGGTAACAGTGGCAAGGAAAAAATCAGCAGGTTGGTAAGAGGCATTCACCAGCATAAAAGCGCCGCCACCCGTGTGGTCTGCATTTACTGTATGCCACGAATTGCCAAAACATCCTGATGTATTCGTAGTAACCGTATAGTATCCGTCATTGGGGCAAATGGAACTTGTGTAGGAATAACCAGCAGGTGGCGTGAAATGTGTGTCTGGTGTGCTGGCCGTACCGAAAGTAATGTTCACCACGGGGTCTCCAAGACTTCCACTACAGAGCTGGGCCTCACAAAACCAAGAGAGAGAAATAATAATTCCCGTAAAAAGAGATCTCATACAAAAAAATACCCGATGTACTGCTTTACTGATCGTTGGTTTAAATCCGAAACTAAGTTAGCGTATTTAATCAGGCAAATTGATGATCAGTATTATTTGCACTATAATTTATTATTTGACTGATTGTTTTACAAGAAGTTTTTCTGAAATGGCTACAATGTAATTAGTCAATTCCTAATAACTTTGTCAGCATGCTATCCATTTCACAAAGAGGCAGTCAGATGCCCCGCTCACCTATCCGCAAACTGGTGCCTTATGCAGAAGCAGCCAAGAAAAAAGGCATTAAAGTGTATCATCTCAATATCGGCCAGCCGGATATTGAAACACCTCCGGCCATATTGGATGCCGTTCGCCATGCCGATATCAAAGTGCTGGAGTACAGCCACAGCGCCGGCAATGAAAGTTATCGCCGCAAGCTGGTGGAGTATTACAAACGGGTGGGCATTGATGTAAGCTATGACCAGATAATCATCACTACCGGCGGCAGCGAAGCTATTATGTTCGGTTTCTTCACCTGCCTGAACCCAGGCGATGAAGTGATCATACCTGAACCTTTCTACGCCAACTATAATGGTTTTGCCTGTGCTGCAGGGGTGAATGTGGTGCCCATCACCGCACATATAGAGAACGGTTTTGGTCTTCCTCCTATCCATGATTTTGAAAAAGTGATCACATCTAAAACAAAAGCCATCATCATCTGCAGCCCGAATAACCCGACAGGGTATTTATACAGCAGGGAGGAAATGGAAGCAGTGAAGGATATCTGCATCAAACATGATCTGTATCTCTTCAGTGATGAAGCCTACCGGGAGTTTTGCTACCCCGATAAATCGGGACACGGTGCTGGTGAATATGTAAGCGCCATGCACCTGAAAGGACTGGAAGAACATGTGGTATTAATGGATACGATCAGCAAACGATACAGCACCTGCGGAGCAAGGCTTGGCGCATTGGTGACAAAGAACAAATCTGTGTATGATGCAGCGATGAAATTTGCCCAGGCAAGATTGAGTCCACCCGGTTTGGCGCAGATAATGGGGGAAGCGGCAGTAGATCTTCCGGAATCATATTTTGATGTGCCAAAAGCCGAATATTTATCGAGAAGGAATTTATTAGTACAAAGATTGAATGCCATGCCCGGAGTATTTTGTCCCAATCCCGGCGGCGCTTTTTATGCTATCGCCAGATTACCAATTGATGATTGTGATAAGTTTTGTCAATGGCTGCTGGAAGATTTTTCTTACGATAAACAAACGGTGATGCTTGCGCCGGCTACAGGTTTTTATGGCACAGCAGGATTAGGAAAGAATGAAGTGCGGTTGGCCTATGTCCTCAATCTGGATGCTATTAATGCGGCAATGGATTGTTTGGAGAATGCACTCGAACAGTATCCTGGCAGGGTTTTATCAGAAGTAAATGCAGATTCGATGGCGAAATAATTTTCTCTCATTGTTTCGCAAATTCTTCCTTTTACAAAAGTCTGTATGTTCTTTCTTTTGTCTTGATGCACCTTCCTCTTTCTTTTGCTTGCTCAAAAGGAAGAGGCAAAGAAAAGAGCAGGCAAAAGCATCCCGATGGCAATCGGGACCGCTGCTTTTGCCGAGCCAACGCACATGAACAGTTTTACAGTCCGAAATTTCTTTTAGCCATTGCAATAAAAAATTGAAAACCTTGCTTCGTGATATTCGAAGCTCAAGAAGGCGCTGTATCCGCCTAAGGCGGATAAGGCGCTGGAAATTTTCCTATACTGAAAAATGAATTTTTTTGAACTATAGTGACTCCTCTAGCGCCTTGTTCTGTCCTTATTTGAAGTCTTTAGCTCCAGTGAAGAAACTCTGACAGAACATAGCGCCTCCGGATTTTCCGAAAAACACGCAGCGTGAAACGACAATTTAAGGCACTTCGAATATTACGATGTTCTTTCGCCTATTCGTCTGAAGAAATATTCGGGCATGAGAAATGTTCGCTATCGAATCGGCTTGACTTTTTTGTTACTTTTTTTGTCAAGAAAAAAAGTAAATAAGAAATATCGTATGTCTATCTGAAAGAGGAGAAAAGCAAACAAATGTCTTCTGGCGGCTGCCGAATCCAGACTTCTGCTCCTGACGTCCTAATCCCTGGTTCCATTGATCTTGCCATGAGTTGCCTGGGAAAAGTGCTGACTGAAAAAAAAGCTGCCATACTTGAAAAATAACTCCCGTTAATTCCGAATTCACCCGCTACTCATTTCAATCAATGTGACCTGCCTGCCGGTTTACCTACCGAAGGTAGGCAGGCAGGTCAGTGGTCATTTTCCACCACTTCCGCACAGGATTTTTAGTTTTATAAAGCTATCATTTGTGTGCCGTTAATTTTCCATTATATTTATTGCATCTTTTAACCCGTTCCGCCCCTCTGCGGAACACAAACACTAACCATTATGAGAAAGGCAATCTTTCTTCTTATCTCCTTTTTATTTTTTGGTTCAGTAGTGATAGCGCAAAGAGTGGTTACCGGTAAAGTAACAGACAGTAATGGTCTGCCAATAGCCGGTGTGAATATCAAAGCCAAAAAAACAGGTAAAGGAACTGTAACGGCCAATGATGGTACATTTCGTATTCAGGCCTCAGCCGATGATGAACTTGAGATCAGCATTGTGGGTTATGCCACGCAAACTGTCAGTGCTGCCAGTAATGATGTAAATGTATCTATGGCACAGGATGTGGCAGGATTAACTGAAGTAGTCATGGTGGGTACCCGGCGCCTGGGGCGGGTAAGAACGGAAACCACAGCTCCCGTTGATGTAATAAATGTAGGCCAGGCGATGGCTCCCACCGGAAGAATGGACCTCACTTCGATGCTTAACTATGCGGCCCCTTCTCTTAATTATAACAAACAAAGTGGAAGCGATGGAGCCGATCATATAGACCTGGCCACACTTCGTGGACTGGGACCTGATCAGACTCTGGTATTGGTAAACGGCAAACGTCGTCATCAAACAGCTTTTGTGGCTGTGTTTGGCACCCGTGGCAGGGGAAATTCCGGAACTGACCTGAATGCACTTCCCGCTGCTGCCATTGAGAGAGTGGAAATATTAAGAGATGGCGCCTCTGCGCAATATGGTTCTGATGCCATTGCAGGCGTAATGAACCTGGTAATGAAAAAAACAGTAAATGCAGTTACCGGTTCAATTGGCTGGTCAGGATATAATGACCCGAAGTTCAATACAGCATTTGAAAGAAAGCTTTATTCGCAATACGAACATGGCAAGAATACAGACGGACAATCTATCGCCGCTGATATAAATTTTGGCGTTCCCCTTGGTAAAAGAGGAGGTTTTGTCAACCTGACCTTTGAAGGAACCAGTACAGGAAAAACTTTCAGGCAGGTGCTGGATACTTCAAACTATTATACCAATGAAGATGCCATGTACCTCAATATTTATCGTCGTGGCCATGGAGATGCTTCACTGAACAAAGCAGGGGCATTTTATAACGCCGAAGCTCCTATCAATGACAATTTATCATTTTATTCCTTTGGCGGGTATAATCACAAATCATCAGATGCATATGCGTTTACCCGAAACTGGTCTGCAAGACCTGATCGCTTTCCGACTGATAATTTCGGTAACCTCATTTATGTAAAAGAAGTAATGAGAAAAGGAAATGATGGAGAAGTATGGTACAGCCCACACATCCAGACGAAGATCGCAGACCTGTCGTTCACAGGTGGTCTCAAAGGAAAAGCCAAACACAACTGGAGCTGGGATGTCAGCAATACGGTGGGAAGAAATAATTTCCATTTTTATGGCGATAAAACTTTCAACGCATCCAAAGGACCCTCACAGACACATTTCGATGATGGAGGATTTTCTTTCTTCCAGAGCACTTCCAATATAAACGTCAATAAAGAGTTCTCAAAAAAATTCAACCTGGCCTTTGGCGGCGAATTCAGGTACGAAAATTATAAGATCTATGCCGGAGAACCTGGTTCGTATACCAATTATGATCCTAATAAAGCCACCGGTTCACAGGGCTTTCCCGGCTACCAGCCCAGAGATGAAATAAATGCAAAAAGACATGTATGGGGAGCTTATGCTGATGCAGAGATCGATGTTACGGATACTTGGCTCGTTGACCTGGCTGTAAGAGCCGAAGATTACAGCGATTTTGGATTTACACACAACTATAAATTTGCCACCCGGTATATAGCTTCTGATGCTATTAATATTAGAGGTTCTGTAAGTACCGGCTTCAGGGCTCCTTCCCTGCAACAGATCAATTTCAGTTCAACCTTTACTACTGTTCAGGCCAATAATATTATTGAAGTGGTTATTGCCCCCAATTACAGCAACCTGGCCAAAGCTGCAGGCATCCCTGAATTGAACCAGGAAAAAAGCATCATTGCAAGTCTTGGATTTAGCTGGAAAGCAACCCCCAATCTTAATATAACGCTGGATGGTTACTATGCGAAGATCAAAGACCGTGTTGTATTAAGCGGCCAGTTTGATGGCAGTGATCCCAACCTTGATGCAGGTTTGCGTAACCAGATGGCGATATTAAATGTGGGCTTGGCGCAGTTCTTTGCCAATGCTGTGAATACAAGCAACACCGGAGCCGATATTGTATTGGATTACAACAAAAAATTAAACAAGAATAACCGTATCAAAATAGTCTTTGCAGGAAACTTCCAGAGCATGAAGATCGACCAGATAAATGTGCCTGCTAAACTCAGCGGTTCTGATTTCCTGAAACAAACATTCCTTAGCGACAGGGAACAGAAATTCATTCTTGCCTCAGCTCCGAAAATGAAAATGGGATTGAATGTTGAATATGGAATTAAAAAAGTGATTATCGGAGCAAGGGTTACTTATTTCGGAAAGATCACTTTACTCGGATATGGACAGGATGGATTGGGTATTGCTCCCACTGTTCCTCTTGATAACGGAAACGGCGATACACCGGATCAATATGATTATGCAGGCAAAATTGTTCCTGATCTTTATTTCAGTTTCCCGCTGATGAAACATTTCACCGCTTATGTAGGCGCTGATAATATACTGAACAGTCACCCTGATTTTGGCGTGGCCAAAGGCGCCAAAGACTGGGCATATAATACTGAAACAGGCGGAGCATGGGATGCTGTGCAGATGGGAAGCAATGGAAGAAAGATATTCTTACGAGTTGGATTCAGTTTCTGATCTTCAAACAGAAATCATTAATGCCATCTGCGATATGCAGATGGCTTTTTTTATTTCATCAGTTGTTCAGCCTTTATTAATACTTCCGGTAAAAACGTTTTATCCATTTCTGAAAATTTTAAAGGCGCAGCCGGTTCACCGTTAAATTCATTCAGTATTAAACGCCACCAACCCACATTTTTCCATTTACCCAGTTTGTATCCCACCTGTTCATAAGTGGCGAAATATTTAAAACCGCAGTCCTCATGAAAGTCCACACTTTTATCGTTGGGCAGGTTAATAACTGCGTAAACATTTCTAAAGCCTTGTTTTTTCAGGAACTCAAACAAGGCAGTATAAAGAGCTTTGGCAATACCCTTTCGCTGAAAATCATCATTAATGTAAACTGAACTTTCAACACTCCACTGGTAAGCCGTTCTTTCTCTGTGCCGGACAGCATAAGCATAGCCGACAATATTGGCATTTTCCTCGCAAACCAGCCATGGGTAGTTTAGCAAATAGTTTTGTATTCTTTCAGCAAATTCATCCACTGAAGGCACTTCAGTTTCAAAAGTGAAAGAAGTATTGATGATATAAGGAGCATAAATAGCCAGTATATCCTTTGCGTCTTCTGGTTTGGCTATCCGTATTTTCATAAAATGAACCCCGCTTTCAGCGGGGTAAAATTGTACCGGGGAGCAGACTTGAACTGCCGACCTCAGGGTTATGAATCCTGTGCTCTAACCAGCTGAGCTACCCCGGCATTTGGGCGGCAAAAATAGCCAATTAAGCCTAAAGATTGAAATGATTTTGTCAGTATTAACGCCGAAAAAAGAAATGTGATTTCTAACAAATTGTGAAAATAGAACAGAACCCTGTTTTAAGATAGGCCAATTTCGTAATGCTGTTCAGGGATTTCCACATCGGTAAATCCTTTTTTAATAAGTCGTTGTTTAAAGTCCTTTTGTACATCGTATTCTCCGTGTACCAGGAATATTTTCTTTACTTTTTGCTTATCCTGTGAGGCCAGCCACTGGCAAAGATCATCATAATCGCCATGGGCACTCATGCTGCGGATGGCGCCTACTTCTGCATGCAACTCATGTTCCACCCCGAAAATATTGACCTTTTTGTTGCCCGCCATTAACCTTCCGCCGAGTGAGCGGGGTTCACAATAGCCTGTAAGTAAAATAGTATTGCGGCTGTTCTCAATATTATTGCTGATATGGTGTTTCACCCTTCCCGCATCTGCCATACCACTGGCAGAAATGATGACCATCGGGCCATTCTGAAAATTGAGCCCCTTGGACTGACCCACTGTCTGCACATAGCGCAAGCCCTTAAAAGCAAACGGGTCTTTATCCATCAGCATGATCTTTTGTATTGTTTTATTGAAATACTGGGGATAACGCTTAACAATTTCTGTCGCCTCTATGCTCAACGGGCTGTCAACATAATAATCCAGTTCAGGTAACCGATTTTCCAGTTCCAGCTGATTCAACGAGTATAATAGTTCCTGTGTGCGGCCAACACTGAATGCCGGCATGATCAGTTTTCCTTTTTTCTGTATGCAGGCCTTTTCAATCCAGCGCAGCAAGATATCAGGAGTTGTGGTGTTATTATCATGCAGACTATTGCCATAGGTAGATTCAAGAAGAATATAGTCAGCCTGCGGAAAAATTTCCGGTGATTTTAAAATAGCGTCCCGATAACGCCCCACATCCCCGCTGAAAGTTATTCTTGTTTCTTTTCCTCCTTCTTTTATTTTTAAATGCACAGCAGCACTGCCGATAATGTGGCCCGCATCGGTGTACATGGCCTGCACACCATCTATTACATCAAACCATTGATTGTATCCACGTTCTGACAGATGATCATTAGCTTTTTGTGCGTCCTGAGCCGTATAAAGTGGTGTAAGATAGGGTAAGCCTTCAGCGGCTCTCCGTTTATTCTGGTATTTTACTTCATCCTCCTGTAACTCTGCTGAATCCCTTAGCAAAACCGTTGTAAGATCTTTGGTGGCCGGTGTGCAGAAAATAGTTCCGGCAAAACCATCCTTAACGAGTTTTGGTATCAGTCCGGAATGATCAATATGTGCATGCGAGAGGATCATCACATCTACTTCATGTGCATCAAACCCAAAATCCCGGTTTAGTATATCAGTTTCTTGTCCCAAACCCTGGAACATGCCGCAATCCAGCAAAATCTTTTTGCCGTTTCGTAAGGTCAATAAGTGTTTGGAACCTGTCACCGTTCTGGCTGCGCCGT
>Ga0233425_10003263_pt1 | contig 29860 bp, 26 predicted proteins | sample Watercolumn_Towu_2_FD_181712 | JGI IMG/M metagenome (GOLD analysis project Ga0233425, IMG submission 181712) | Freshwater microbial communities from Lake Towuti, South Sulawesi, Indonesia - Watercolumn_Towuti2014_140_MG | ecosystem: Environmental > Aquatic > Freshwater > Lake | place...
GGTACGGTTCCTTACTCCTGGGATCTTTGGAAGACACCTGCAATCGCTGGCAACCGTTTTTGTCGCAGGAAATGCTGAGATCCTCAATGTGTTCGAATCGATTCATTTCCAGTTGAAAGGCACCCCGTCGGCGTCAGAGATTGAATTGCTGGTCTATCTGCTGGAGCACGGAAAAGGATCATCAGGTTCAGACGCAGTGGCACCTGAAGTTGACCTCGAGCCTCCCTATCATGGTTTGTCACTGTCCGGAAAGCCTTCCACCGCCTTGCCCACCCTGGCTCAGGGAATCGAGCGGAAGGTCGGAACTGTCGTCGACTGCGTGGCAGCAGTATTGGATCAGCGCCTTCGGCATATCGTTGAGAATGTGGAACGGATTTCGTCGCGAGCGGAGTCGTTTGCCCCGTTTGCGCCGTTCGACCGGTTCGCAAGGATGGGCACGAAGGAGTTACTTGAGGAACTGGAGTCGCACATTGCATTGCCGCGATGGCAACAGGAACTCGAAAAGAGCCTCCTGACAGCGTTTCTGGCCCACCATCCCGAATATCGCTATTCCCGAACAGTTGTAGTCAGCGGCTCATCTAGAACGGCGCTGGGATTGCTGGGATTTCACTGTGGAATCAAGGAAGTGCTCATTCCGGACCTGAGCTGGAGCTATGAGCATTGCTTCCCCAGAGTGGAAGCGGTCGCGCTGACAGGGGAGCTCGGCCTCGACATCGACGCGATGATAGACGCTGTACGCTCACGGATCAATAGGACTCCGAACTGGAGCGACTTCGGTGCCGTTGCACTGAACAATCCGCATAATGCCACGGGGCGATTCTTTGACGAACAAGGAATCCGTCGGCTGCTCGCCTGGCTCCTCGGGCACGGCATCATTGTCATCGACGACCTGTCGTATCAGGACGTTGCACCTTCGGCTGACCTGGTGAGATTCAAGACGATCCGGCAGCTGGCCGACGAAATGGTCCTCAGAGGAGAACTCTCGGAAAACCAGGCAGCGCGAGTCATCTCGGTTCATTCCGTCTCGAAAACCGACTGCCTCGCCGGGGCTCGCCTTGCAGTCGTGGAAATACGTGACAAGGCATTGTTTGATCGTTTCGTGGAAGCTCACCGGCACATCAAGCCGAACATCGGCGCAATTGCGCTCACCTACCTGTTCTACCGCAATGAGGCAGAGGTTGCCCGGTCCTACTGGAGACTTCGCAACAAAATCTTCCTTGAACGGACACAGGCGCTCGTGGAAGCAGTTGAGCATTTGCCGAAGGATCGGAATCCGTTCGCGATCAGTATTCTTCCGCCCACCGGTAGCATGTACCCGCTGCTGGTCATTGACCGGCTCCCGTCGGGATTGTCCCTTGACTGGCTGGCGTCGGGGCTTGCGCGGCAGGGAATTGGGATGCTGCCGCTGTCGACATTCGCGCGCACAGAGGACGGATTTGAGACAGGAAGGAAAACCTTCCGGCTGACGCTGGGAGGGACGGACGGTGCGGATGTGTTGCTGAACAAAACGCGGCGGGTTCTCATCGATCTCAACCGGTTGATCAAAGAGGAGGCGTCGCGATACAACCGCATCGAGTTGCAGGGACCTGCAGTGCGCCTTCGGGGCACAGATGAGGAGCATCGGAATCAGCAACGGTGGCGCCGTGTGGAAGATGCAATCGTGCAGGAGGCGGGCCGGCTCGGACCTCGACTTCTTCAGCAATTCGGTGTCGGGACATCACGAAAGTCCTTCGGCGACGAGTACCTTCAGGAACGACTTGCACAGTTCCGGCAGCGGTGGCAGGATCGCTCGCTTCTCACTGCGGAGCTGATTCGTCAGGCAATAGCCGACGGTGGCAAATCTCTTGCAGATCGGCTTGAAGGGGAATTCTACAAGGATTCACTCTCGCGCAGGCAGCTGGAATATGGGCATCGGTCGTATGACCGGACCGTCCATCCAACGCAAATGTATTCGATCAAGGCCGAGGCGTTGTTCGAGGGAATTATCGGTCGGCTTCTTCGCGGAGATGAATTAAGGCCATTTGTGTTTGAAGATGCGGCCAGGGTTTTGCTCGAGGAGTTCCTCGGTTTGAATGTTGCGATCACGTCAAGCGAAGAGTCTGATGAACTCATCCTTGATCTCGATGCACTCATCGCGTCTGAGAACTACGCTTCGCTTACCGGACAGCAGCATCGTCATTCACTCATCTCGTTCTGGGGCGACTGGGATGGGAGCAATCGTCCTTCCGGTCAGGGCCATCGTTTGGTGGCCACAACGCTGATGGTGAATCTCCGGCGGCTTTCCAGAATTCTGGCAGAGCTCCTTCGTGCCGATGAGACGCTCTCGATAGATGAAAAGCTCCTCGACGAAGTCCGCTCCCTGCCAGAGAACAACCGTCGTTTCACGCGCCTGCTCAACGATATTACGACACTCACGCACCAGCTGGAAAAACGCTATCGGGGCGTGTTGCCCTTCAGCGTGCGGCCGAGCGCACTCCGGAATTTGGGGATGAAGCTTCGTCTTGCCCGCGATCCGGTCACGCTTCTCTGGCACCACAATGACAGGCTTGAGAGGCGAATGCTCGATCTCCGCCAACAGCGGAAGGAAATGCTCGAGTTCTACTTCTCATTCAACAAGCAGCTGCGCAAGCAGCTTCATGCCCTTCTGCCCGCGCTTCGCCAGAATATCGACAATCCGGCACTCCTTCGGGAAGCCGTGTTGTACAGCGATCTTATGCAGCGCATGGTCATCTCACCGCGGATTCACCAGAATCTGATCACTGCCCAGGATTCATTTGCCATTGAGACGACTGTTCACAATCTGTATGAGGTGAATGAAATCGCCGGGAGGTATGGCAATCCAGGTATGATCCTCACTGTTCAGGTCAGTATGTCTACAAAAGCCGAGGCGTTGATTTCGCTCGATCGCAGGCTCCGGGCGCGCGGTGAGCAGGCGTCTCGCAATTCTCCGAATTCTGACCTGCCGGGCATCAGGCTCATTCCGCTCTTTGAGGATCTCGACGCGGTGAAGTCAATTCCGGGGTATTTGGGCAAGGTGTGGGACTATGCGCATCAGAGCAGACGTTTGAACCAGGAGACAGGCGACCGGTTTGCAGAGATTGTCTCTGAGGTGTTCATTGCGGGATCTGACCTGAGCCAGCAGATCGGTCAGGCAGCAGGCGCGGCGATGTATCGGCAGGCGAAACATGATCTCATGCGCTGGCTAGCTGAGCGGCGTCTCGTCGACGGGATCAGGATTAAGATGGGAAGCGGAGAGCCGATGCAGCGCCAGGGGGGATACTACTCCGCTGTTTCGGGAGAGCCGGCGTTTCGCAGGTCTGCAGAATCGAAGCGAAGGATTCAGTCTCAATTGCCGGCTGCTGCCCGCAAGAGCACGGAGTACGCGACGACTCCGCTGATGGGGGTGTTCACTGGTGGTGATTTGCGTACACTCCAGGGAGCAATCTCGGAGCAGCTTCGTTACCTCCCCGTCGAAGAGATGTCCCACGTGCTGCATCATCTTCGCGAATCACAACGGCGGCACAGCGACGATCTGATCCGAGCGGGTGATACGCTCGTGGAGAGCCGACTGCAGCAGAAGAAGCGCGGTGAGCAGGAGATTGTCCGTCTCACCGTTGGAACTCAAGACGCGGTGGCGGATCAATTCCTTTCGCTTCTGACTGATGATTTCCGGCAGATCTTGTACGGCAGGGAAGAAGATGTTGTCGGTTTGCACATCATTTCCTATTTCGTCGCCCGGACGATGCCACAGCTTCGTGACCGGCCAACCGTTCGGCCGAGTGCCGGATCGGACAGCGAGCGCGGACAGAAGATCCTGGAGCAGATTGCCAAGACGATTCCGATGTCTCGCCATGGAAGCAGACTGCGCGCCATCGCTCACAACCAGGCTCAGACCGCGATCCTTGGTTTCAATCAGCTCACGACGGGTCTCTTCCGGGCATTGGACCGGCTGGCGCAGCTGGAGTTCAAGGAAGGAGACGGGCAACTGCTCATCGCGGAGCGGGTGCTTCCGAATCTTCCCGTCTACGAAATCCTGCACACCTTGCGTGTCTATCATGATCCAGAGTTGACCTTTGTACGGCGCCTCGAACCTGCGTTTCCGGCGGGAAATTCCGCTTTGCTTGCGTTGCGCGAGGACAATGACAGTCTTCAGCGATACATCGGAGTAATACAGCAGGAATTGCTGCGAAGGCACGGGCTTGAGGTGAACGATTTCTTCGAGGATGGGTCGTTCATTCCCGAGCTTCTTCCGGCGCTTCGACCGGATTTGGCAGTACTGATGCAGGCCGATCTGTTCAACACGGATCTCGGAAAGATCCTGAGCGCAGCGGGTTCGAGGGTGGATGAAGATTGGAGGAACGAGGTTGAACGGCAACTTGCAGTACCGGTCAAGGTGAAGGTTGCGAGAACAAAGATCTGGGAATTGCTCGAGCAGCCGATTTTCCAGCGCGTACAGAGTTTTTCGGAGCTCGCCCTTGCGCTTCACTCGTTGCCTGCGTCGGATTCCTTGAACCGTCCTCCCATCGCCATGCGCGAAATGAAGATCTCCTCCGACCTCTCACATTTCTTCCGTGGAGCAAATACGAGCGACGATATGCGTCAATTCCTTGCTGCTGCGCTGAACTATTTGACGACGATGTCTGAGGGGATGGTGGAAGTTCCGGTGGCCATCATTCGCTCTCTCAAGGAAGTCGAGCGCATCGCACGCATTGAAGAGCAAGCTCTCTCGCCAGAGAAGCAGGAGCTGCTGCGGTTTCACATGCTCCAGATCTCTCGTTTGGTGGGAGAGAGCGGATGAGTGTATCTTCAGAGTCCGATTCTGAATCGGACTCTACTGGTGGTGCGGTTCTGAACCGACCGCTACGAGCGTGCGATCTCCTGGAAATTCTCATCCTCGAATGCGTCCGCTGACACATATCCCCTTGCGATAGCCTCCTCCAGGTTGTGATAAGGAAACATGCGTGGGGGGATTTGCAGGTGTTTCCAGGAGTTTAGGAACAAGTATGTGAGGTGATTGGAGAGGTCACGTCCAGATTGGCACGGACGTATCCAGTGATCTACTGTTCCGCGTTGCCAGACATAGCGGGTGTAGGTCTCAATCAGTCTGCGGATTTCCCTCGAAGTGTGTTTCTTGAAATCTCTCAGAAACGCCGATAGGGTGAGAATTCCCGCGATCTCGACGAGCAAGTGCATATGGTCATGCATAATCGTGTAGGCGATCAGGTTCTGCAGGCGTGCGCCGTAGAAGCGAATGTTTTCAATGAGCATCTCGGGCACGCCAGGTTCGAGGAGTATGTTTGCCCTCTCGTACGTGCAGAATGTCAAGAAAAAGGTCCCATATTCTTGTTTGAATCTAGGGGGTTTGTTTGTGATTTTCATCATTCACAGTAGAGGCCGATCCGCGATCGGCCTTCATGAATGCAGATCTCGCCGTGGAAAGGTTTGTATCACAATTTCGTAAATCTACGCCGGGCTCAACGCTCGTTCAAGGTCTGACACTGAACATTCGCTTTGCAGATCGGAGTGGCAACACTGATTCCAATGCCCCATGAGCCGCACAAAGATCATAATCTCCATAATCGTCTCGCTCTGCGCATTTCTTGTTCTGCGCCTCGTTCTGAGTTCGCCTGATAAGCCTGCGTCGTCACGCGAAACCGGCTTGACACAAGAGAACCGTCCCTCCCGCCCTGAGTTGCCGTTGAGGTATGCTGTTGGAGAGATCGATCCGCGCTTCGGGATCACCCGCGAGCGTTTTGCCGTCCTTGTCGAAGATGCGCGACGGGTATGGGAAGAAGCAGCGGGGCGGGAATTGCTGCTTCAGAGCGAGGAGGCTGAATTCAAGATTAATCTGATTTTTGACTGGCGACAGGAGAAACTGATTGCCGCTCGGGAAGCGCGGGCTGTGCTGGATGAAAACGGCAGATCGTTTGACAAAGTGCAGGATGAGTACAACTACAAGTTGAGTATCCTGGAGACTTCCAGATCGTCTCTCGAAGGTGATGCGCGCAGATTCGAGGAACGGCTGCAGGATTACAACAGCCGCGTTGCACGCTGGAACGAGGGTTCAGGGAGAACCGAGGCGGAGCAACGCACCCTTCAGGCCCTTAAGTCCGAACTGGAAGTGGAGCGTGCGGAGCTGGAAACAAGGCGGAATGCGTACAACCGGGATTCGGAATCGGTCAATAAGCTCGCCGACGACTTGAACGCCCTCGCAGCGAAACTTAATCTCGAAGTCGAGAATTTCAACGGCACGTTTGTCAGATCGAGGGATTTCGAGAAAGGTGTGTTCGACGGATCCTCGATCAATATCTATGAATTTGAAAAAGAAGAGGATCTCAGAGTCGCTCTCATCCATGAATTTGGCCATGCGCTTGGATTGGGACATATCGAAAATCCGAAGGCGATCATGAATCGGAAACTCGCGCTTCAGGACCTGGAGAATATCAGGCTCTCTGAAGAAGACATAAGGCAATTACGCGAAGTGCTCAACCAGTAGTGTTCACATATCAGAAGATTGTTTATCGGAGAATGATACAAGGAGGAGTCACCGTAAGGAACATTCGAATTGTCTTGGTAATGGTTGTTCTTGCTGTTCTGCAAGTGTCGGTCTACGCATCAGATGTTCTGAGTCCGAAGGATGTTCTGATGATGAAGCGCGTGTCAAGTGCGGTGATGAATCGAAGGGAGATTGGATCGCGTACACGGTGGCAGTCCCACGTGAAGCGACTGACAAACCTGGTGCTGCATACAACGAACTCTATCTCATTTCTGTGAAGACGAAAGAAGTCCGGCAGTTTATTACAGGCAGGGAAAACGTCTCGTCCGTGACATGGAAGTCAGATGGATCTGCGCTTGCGTTCCTGGCGGCTCGAGGTGACGGGGCATCGACGCAGGTGTGGCTCATCCCGGCGGCTGGCGGGGAGTCAATGCAACTCACCCGGTCTGAAACGCCGGTCAGCTCCTACGCATAAAGATCTGAAGCCGTTGAACGGACCGATGCCGCCGCTGGACATTAGCACGAAATACGGTTTGGATCTGACGGATTAGGTTTGGCATGACAAAGTCAATAGTGTCTCACACCAGGAGGAATGCGTGAACAAATTCATACTCGCGTTTTCAGTTGTGCTGCTGATGATCATGCTCGCGGGGTGTTTTCCGGGGGGCGGTTCGTACACCCCGGGCGACCGCGCAGGGTTTCTTTCGGGCGTCTGGCATGGTTGGATAGCGCCCTTCTCGTTGATTATCGGACTATTCAGCGACAGCGTCAGAATCTATGAACCGAACAACAACGGCTGGTGGTACGACTTCGGCTTCTACATTGCCGTGATTGCGGGATTTGGCGGCCTTGCGCTCAGTCGCAAACGGAAGAAAAAGGAGCAAGAATAGTTGGATTGTTTGAAGTACCTGTTACTTTGCTGTAGGAAGATTGCCCTCAGGGCCTCCGAAGCGCGTTTTGGTACCTGTTGATCGAACGTGAGGAAGAACTGCCACCGTATACCCATCAGAAAGAGCCGCGACTTCTCCGAGTGCTTGGCCTTCGTGAGGGCCTTGCCATTCACCTGAGCGCCATTATCGGCTCCGGGATTTTCATCGTGCCGGCGACAATTGCCGGAAACCTGCACTCGTCAGGGCTCATCGTCCTCGTGTGGATCGCCGGAGGTTTGTTCTCCCTTTTCGGTGCGCTGACCATTGCGGAACTGAGTTCTCTCTTCCCGGAGGCTGGTGGACCCTATGTCTATCTCCGCAACACGTTCGGGCGAGTGTGGGGGTACATGTTCAGTTGGAATCACTTCTTCATCAACACCGCCGGCTCGCTGGCTGCCATTGCTGTGGCGTTCGCCAGGTACCTCGGATATTTCTTCCCCTCTATCGTGCCGGACAATCCTCTCTTACAGCAAACAATTTCTTTGCTGGGCTATTCTATCGATCTCCGGATCGAATCCACTCAACTCATCGCCATGGTTGTGATTGGCGCTGCAATGCTCGTCAATGTGTGGGGCGTACGGCTTGGGGGGTGGGTCACAAACATCTTCACGCTGGCGAAAGTCCTGGCACTGTTGACTATCATCGTTTCTGCCTTTTTACTGGGTTCGGGAAACACGCAGAACTTCTCGGCCTGGTGGCCGGAGCATTGGTCGGGGGACCTGACAGCGGCATTCGGTCTGGCAATGATCTCGGTGCTCTGGTCGTACGAAGGATGGACAACTGTCACGCAATCGGCCGGGGAGGTTAGTGATCCTGAACGCAATGTCCCAAGGTCGATTCTTGTCGGGACGGTGGTTGTTATTGTACTTTACGTTGCGGTAAACCTGGCGTATTTGTACGTTTTGCCGATAGAACAAATGGCTGTCTCGCAGCGGGTTGCCGCTGATGCGGCGTCGGCCGTGCTTGGTCCTGTGGGCACTTCGCTGATCATCATTGGCATTCTCTGCTCGACGTTCGGGACCATCAACAACTCGTTTCTCAGTGATGCCCGCGCAATGTATGCAGCAGGGGCCGACAGTTCGTTTGCCCCCGGCTTCGGCAAGGTGCACGCAAGATTCGGAACGCCGTATGTCACGGTCATTGCCCTCGGCATTTGGAGCGCCCTCCTCACGCTGAGCGGGACGTATGAACAAATTGTGTCGTACGTCATTTTCGGATCATGGTTCTTCTATGGTCTCACGGCAGTCTCGGTCATCGTGCTGCGGAAGAAAATGCCCCGCACACCAAGGCCCTATCGCGCATGGGGCTATCCCTTTGCGACAATCCTTTTTGTCGTCGCAGCCGGGTGGATTCTCTACAATACGCTTGCTCATGACTCGCGTGATGCGATGATCGGCATCGCACTCCTGCTTCTCTCGTTGCCCTTCTATTTCTACTGGTCGAAGGCCCGGCGTGGAGTGTAAACCAGCAACTATCGATCGCCAGATCACAACTCAATCCATTCTACTGTCAACCGTAGACCAAACCTCAACACTTGAACCAGTGACACGATGATTCCTTCTCTACGTCCTTCCATGCAGTTACTGAGCGAACCACTGCTCACAAAGATCATCGAGGAAAGTTGCCAGCTCCTTGAACGCGTCGGAGTTTTTGTGGAAAACAAGGAGGCTCTGCATCTCCTGGAGCAGGCAGGAGCAAGAGTCGACCGGAACCGAACGCGGGTATTCATCCACGAGGCACTGGTTGATCGTGCGCTCGAGAGCTCGCCTCGCTCCATCACGCTCTACGATGCTGCTGGTCAGCTGTCGTATGAAGTCGGGGGGAATCAGGTGCAGTTCGATCCTGGCTCAGCTGCGCTGCGCATCTTCGATCACGATACACAGACGGAACGCACTCCTTCTACCCGCGATCTCATTCGATTCCATAGCCTCGTTGAGAGATTGGACAATTTTCATTTCCAAAGCACCGGACTTATCAGCGGCGATGTGCCGGAATCTATTTCCGACTGCCATCGGCTGTACATTGCTCTTCAGTACTGCTCGAAGCCGATCGTCACGGGCCTGTTTACCGTTGAGAGCTTCAAGCCCATGCACGACATGCTGTGCGCTGTACGGGGGAGCGCGGCTGCGCTCGGGGACAAGCCACTTGCCATCTTTGACGCATGTCCATCGCCGCCTCTCAAATGGAGCAACCTGACGACGCAGAGTCTGCTTGACTGTGCGCGTGCCGGGATACCCTCTGAACTTGTCTCAATGCCCCTCACGGGAGCAACCGCGCCTGTGACGCTCGCCGGAGCGCTCGTCCAACTGACTGCCGAGAATTTGGCCGGGGTCGTCATCTCGCAGCTCGCGATGAGCGGTGCGCCGGTAATTTTTGGCGGATCGCCGGCATGTTTTGACATGCACAGCGCAAGTCCGCCGATGGGTTCGATTGAAACAATGATGATCGATTCGGCTTACAGCCAGATTGGAAAGAAGCTAGGCCTTCCGACGCACGCCTATATGGGGTTGAGTGATTCGAAATGTGTTGACGCACAAGCCGGACTTGAAACTGGCATTGGAGCGATTCTTGCAGCGCTTGCAGGGATCAATGTTGTTTCAGGAGGTGGGATGATGGACTATGAGTCCACCCAAAGTCTGGAAAAGCTGGTTATTGACAACGATATCTGCGGAATGGCGTACCGGCTGATTGAGGGCATTGTGCAACGCGATGAACCTATCGCTCTGGATCTGTTCTCGGAGGCTGGCGGTGAGGCAGAGTTCTTGACCAATCCTCATACGCTTGCCTGGCATCTTGTCGAACAACGCTATCCGCACATCATCAATCGTGACGGCTACGATAAATGGATCGAGTCAGGGAAGGCGACCCTTGCAGACCGAGCGTCGCGTCGGGTCTCAGAGCTTCTTGCGATTGGCTCATCGCCTGTGCTGGATGAGAAGAAACGGAAAGAGCTTCGCGATATTCTGGAGCTCCATGCCAGTAAACTGGGTATCGACAAGAAGAACGCAGGAGCTACTCTCTAGTGTCGCGTATCAGAAATACCTTCAATAAGTCGGGACTTCAATATGGAACTGTCGTCAGTCTGAGCGCAGTCCCGACCTTTTTTGTCGGGACGGAGTCGAAGACAGCGCCGCGCACCCCTCGACTTCGCACAACGGTGGTCCATGAGGCTGCGCTCGGGGTGACGAGAAGGTTTTGTGGCGGAGACTTGGTGTCGCGTTCCAGACATCGTCTACCAATGTGTCGACAAGAGAATCCCAAACTCGCGCGAATGGCGCGGCTTTTTCCGAAGACCTTATTAAACATATTTCGGAGATGGGACACTAGTGTTGTTGCGAACTATTGACACGGGTGCCGCAACCATTCTGGGAAGCAGAGTCAAATCAGATATTCTCGAACCCGGGAGGATTTTTTGCGACTCATCCTATTGATTGCCCTCTCTTCGCGTGTCTGGTTTGGCGAGCGCTGGGCCATCGATACATCGATTGCGAACGACATGATAGTCCCGTTCGCGGTTTTCGTCGTGGACAGTTCCGGCCGTATGGCTGAAGCGCGAACGGAGTACTATCTGGGAGAGTGTTTCAACCGCCTGTACGACGGCTCGCTTTCAAAGTTGCCATCCTGGGATCGGTGGCTTCGGAGGCTGAACGAGATGAGCGACAAATGCAAGGGTGCTTTTGCCGGCAAGGTGAACCTGCATGCCTACGCTCAAGAGATCGCCGACATTGCGTCGGTTTATGAGAGTGTGAAGGTCGAATACCAGAGAACCAAATAGCTGAACCTCGCACCAAGTCACGCATCCTCCTTCCCATCCTCACCAATCAGTTATTGCCTTTCTTGCGAAACCCGAGTAGCTTTTGTACGGAACTATGAACGAGGCGCAGGAGAAGATGAACGATTATAATCGAAATCCGAAAGAGTACGATCCGCGCATGCACTCGGCTGAGCATATCCTGAATCAGACGATGGTTCGGATGTTCAACTGTGGGAGGGCGTTCAGTGCCCACATCGAGAAGAAGAAATCGAAATGCGACTACCATTTCGACAGAGATCTGACGCCCGACGAGAAATCCGAGATTGAACGACGCGTCAACGAGATCATCCAGGCTGATCTTCCGGTGACGGAGCAGTTCCTTAGCCGGGAGGAAGCGTCCGAGCGGTTCTCGCTTAGACGGCTTCCCGAGGAGGCTGGTGATGCGATCCGCATTATCTCCGTGGGTGATTATGACGCCTGTCCTTGCAGTGGTACTCACGCCCCAAGTACGAAATCACTAGGAGTCTTCAAGATTGGATCGACGACGTGGGAAAACGGCGTGCTGAGAGTTCGATTCAAGCTTGAGAATTGAAATCTCGCCCGTTGAGCCTGCTCAATCATCTCTTCGTTGTAAGGAGAGGGGCAATGCACGCCTTCGGAATATGACCGGCCTGGGCACGTTTCAGAAGAAGTGCTTACCGACATCATGCGCTGGCTGAACCGTTAGAATTGCGTTCGTTGGGAGCTTCGCCCCCCGGAAGAAGAATTATCATGGTGATCTATGGGATCTTCATGCTCATCTACCAATGCCGCTCACAAGGCTTGACTCGTGCTTACAAGAGTCGTAGATTTGATGGGCAGGTCTTGGTGCCCCCCCTTTCTCACAACTCATCACGGAGCAATTTCATGAAGAGACAGCTCGTTGGACTCGCAGTTCTTGCGATGGTGGCTTCGACGGCCGTCGCGCAGAACTGGTTCAAGGGAAGTCTCGACGAGGCTCTCGCGAAAGCGAAGAGCGAGAACAAGAAGGTGCTCGTCGATTTCTTCTCTCCTACTTGAGGCAGCTGCATATTGCTGGGTCAGCAATATCTCGAACACCCCAAGTTTCAACCCTACCTCACGTCACACTTCGTTCTGTTCCGGGCAGACCGGACACAAAAACAGGGCGAAGAAATCTTCAATAAGTTCAGCATCAGAGCGACGCCGACAATTATGATCCTCGATCCTGACGGATCAGAGGTGGATTGGCACGTCGGGTACGGTCCTCCCGCCGAGAAATTCAACGACCAGATTGACAAATCCTACAAAGGGATAGAGACGTTCAAATACTACTCCGGCATGTATGCAAAGAATCCGAAGGATGTTGCCGCGGTATTTGGTCTGGCGAAGAAGTATGATCGACGGTACAACCAGGAGAAGGCGGTCGCGTTGTACAAAGAGGCCATTGCGCTCGATCCGGATGGAAAGGGCGGAGTGACCGACTACGGCAAGATCAAAGTTCCCAACACACAGTACGCTGAATACCAGATCGGTTCGCTTTCTCTTTTCGGCATGAAGGTCGATCCGGAGCCGATGAAAGCGTTTGTCAAGAAGTACAAGTCAGGAGAAATGGTGAAATCGGCGTATCAGCGTCTCGCCATGTATTACTCGCGGTCAGGGTCTGGTGAGGAGGTGGCGAAGTTCTTTGAGGATGCGCTCGCCAATGTGCCCAATGATCCACAGGTCGTTTCATCGTATGTTCGCAAGTCGGTGAGCGCGAAAGAGAATCTTGACAAGGCGGCAGGATTGGCTGAAGAGCTCACGGAGTCCATGAAGCTCAATCCGGATCCGATGTATGTGCGGGATCTCGCCGATGTCTATGCTGCAAAAGGGGACACGGCGAAGGCCGACAGTGTGTACGGGAAAGAGTTCATGGAAGGGAAAGCTTCGATGATGGCGTACAATCTTCTTCAGTATGCCACTTTCTGGGCGCCGAAAGGCAAGAACGGTGAAAGCGCGCTCGAGATGGCAATGCTTGCGGCAAAAATGCGGCCGGGGGAAGACTACTATCTCCGTCAGGCGGCAAGCGTTGCATGTCAATTGAAGCGGCCTGAGAAAGGGATAGAGGTTTTCGGTCCCGCGTATGTCAAGGAGAATTCAAAGGATGCCAACAAGCTATCGTCGTACGCTGGATTCTGGGCCGGTCAGGGCTACAATCTTGAAGGTGCGTTGGCGGCGGCGAAGATGTCAGTTGAGCTTTCCCCCGCGTTGGCTACTGTGTGGGGCAATTTGGCACTGGTTTATCAGAAGATGAAAAAGTATGATGAAGCGATAAAAGTCGGCGAGAAGGCGCTTGAACTAGCCGGGGAGAATCAGAAATCGTTCTTCAAGAGTCGGCTTGATGCGCTCAAGAGGGAAGCGGCAGAAAAGAAGTAATTGGAAGTTGAGTTCCAGTTGAGTGGTTGAGCGGTGAAATCCGGAATGGTTAGGGTTTCACCGTTCTTTTTTTGTGTTGAGTGGAAATGCCAAGTCTTTTTCAATGCGTTCGATCCCTTAAACCACCTAAGTGGCTTAACACGTGTACACCATGTACACTATGTACACTGCACACCGTGTACACATGTTACCATGTGCCGCAAAGAAAACACCTCCCCCTCCAATTCCCCCGATTTTGCCGTCATCCCGCTTACCTTGCTATTAGAAACGAGATTTCGTAGTTTCTCACCGACCACTGCAACGCCGAGCATCACCTCCTGCAACAGCCAGGTGGCTGATTCACATGAAACTTCCTCAAGAGAAATTCTGGCACACGCTCACGTTCAAGACGGGACTGATAATCCTGTTTCTTGCTTGTCTCGTGGCCGGAGTTCTTGCGGGAGAACTCACCCTCATACGAATAGAGAGCGCTACTCTCTGACTCGACTGCATCGGGATCGGGTAATCCCGAGGAAAATATGGAACGTCAGGAGTCCAAAAAGACCTACGCTATCCTCCGAAAAGTAAGATCCCCGATTGTAGCGTTCTTTGGACTCCTCCTCCCGAACAGCTACTACCCCGTCGTCGCATCGAAAGAAATCTATTACGGCCCGCTGAAACAAGCCTGCTTTCCAGGACTCAACTGCCACGCGTGCCCGACTGCCTTCACCGCATGCCCCATCGGCATTCTCCAGCATTTTTCAGCCCTTGGAAAGATTCCCTTCGCTCTCATCGGTTTCCTTGGCACCATCGGCATGGTCTTCGGACGTTCAGTGTGCGGGTGGCTCTGCCCATTCGGATGGATACAGGACCAGACATACAAGATCAAGAGCCGCAAGTACAACATCCCGTCGTTCCTCAAATACGGAAAATATGTCTCACTCGTTGTCCTCGCACTGCTGCTTCCGTTCTTGACTCAAGATCATTGGTTCTCCCGGATTTGCCCCTGGGGGACACTTAGCGCCGGCGTCCCATGGATGATTTGGAATCCGATCAATCCTGTCTTCGCGCTCCCTGTGATCGAGCCGGATATGGTCGGATGGCTCTATGTGATGAAGATCGCAATACTCGCTCTGTTCCTTGTGCTCTTCGTTGTAACGAGCAGGCCTTTCTGCCGCACGCTATGCCCGCTCGGAGCTATCTACTCGTACTTCAATCGAGTCAGCTTGATGAGACTGGAAGTCGAGGGAACCTGTGTCGACTGTAACCTCTGCGTAGAAGTGTGCCCTGTTCAAATCAGAGTTTCAGATGATCCGAATTCTCCTGACTGCATTCGATGCCTCGAGTGCACAGTCTGCAAGAATGTCCATGTCCGATGGGGAGTAACCCATGTCTCTAGCGCCAGGCCAGTTGCTGCAACGCCTCCCGAAAGTTGACAAACTTCTTGAGGAGCCGTCAATCGCAGCGTTGTTGCGGATCCACCCACGGTCTCTCGTGGTGGAAGAAATCCGTCATTTCCTTGATGCCATCCGCGAGCAGATCCTCTCCGGGAAGGAACTGGAGATTCCAGATGAGAAAGAGCTCGTCGCCCGACTGGCCCCGGTGATCGACGCGAACCTCACTCCCGGCCTTCGCCGCTGCGTGAACGGTGTGGGGATTGTGCTTCATACGGCTCTCGGTCGTGCTCCGATTGCAGAGACGGCCCGCCATGCTCTCCTGGATGTCGTGGAGCATTACTGCACACTACAAATCGATCTTGCCTCGGGGAAACGAGGCGATCGCTACAAGGAGGTCGAGGCGCTTCTTCAGAGGATCACCGGCGCAGAGGCTGCGCTCATCGTCAATAACAACGCAGCCGCGACGATGCTCATTCTCAACACGCTCGCAGAGGGGAAAGAAGTGATCGTCTCACGAGGGGAGCTTGTCGAAATCGGCGGGTCTTTCCGGCTTCCGGATGTCATGAAGCAAAGCGGGGCGAAGCTTGTTGAGGTTGGAACGACGAACCGCACACATCTCAAGGATTACAGGAAATCGATCACGCCTGACACCGCGCTGATTCTGAAAGTCCATCAAAGCAACTACAAGATCTTCGGCTTCACAAGCGAAGTGCTCATCGCAGAGATTGTATCGCTCGCTCATCAGAGCAATATTTTGGCGGTTGACGACCTTGGGAGCGGAGCGCTTGTGGATTTGAGCCGATGGGGACTGCCGAAGGAACCGACTGTGCAGGACTCCATCGCCGCGGGAGCCGACGTGGTCTGCTTCAGCGGCGACAAACTTGTGGGCGGACCGCAGTGCGGCATTATCGTAGGAAAACGAGACATCATCGAGCGAATCAAGAACAATCAACTTTCGCGCGCGCTTCGTTGCGACAAAATGACATTCGCGGTCCTTGAAGCGACGCTCCGCCTGTTTCTCGACGAACCGAAGCTACTTGAGCAACATCCAGTTCTAAGGATGTTGACGATGCCAGCAGAAGAAATCCGGAAACGTTGCGAGAAATTGTGCCTCGAGTTGTCAGCAGTCATTGGCCAGAACGGCGTCGTGAACCTCGAGCAGGACTCGTCGGAAGCAGGAAGCGGATCGTTGGCAACCGTCAGCCTGCCAACGTGGGTTGTAGCGATCACGCTCAAGGGGATGTCGGGTGATGAGATCGCCCGCCGCTTGCGCCTGACCAAAATCCCAATCTTCGGCCGAATCAAGGATCAGAAGTTCCTGCTGGACGGAAGGACGATTCGGGATGATGAAGGAGAGTTTGTCCTGAACGGATTTAAGAGCATCATGATCTAAGCACTGAATTCGAAAACCGAAATCCTAAGGAAATCCCAAGCACGAATCCAGGGACAACGCGTTTTGGATTTCGACTTTGAGCTTTTGTGTTTGCAATTTCTTTCGGTTTTCGGTTTTCGGATTTCGTATTTCGAGTTTTCTCCTATGCCTCAGGCACCAGGTAAGCATATTGTCCTCGGCATGTCCGGTCACATCGACCACGGTAAAACGTCGATTGTCAAGGCGCTGACGGGTACCGACACAGACCGCCTCAAAGAAGAGAAAGAGCGGGGGATGACGACCGACCTCGGCTTTGCCTTTATGGGAAGCGATGTCGTGATGATCGATGTGCCGGGACATGAGAAGTTCGTGAAGACAATGGTGGCGGGCGTCAATACTGTCGATGTGGCCCTACTTGTCATCGCTGCAGATGACGGTGTGATGCCTCAAACAAGAGAACACCTGGAGATCTTGCGTCTCCTTCAGATTCCAATGGGTTTGATAGCCCTTAACAAGATAGATCTGGTTGACGCGGAGTGGAAGGACGCGGTGAAATCAGATATTGCACGACTTGTGAAAGGGACTTTTCTCGAAGAAGCTCCTGTGATTCCATTGAGTACTGTGACTGGAGAAGGCGTCGAGAACCTCAGACAAGCCATCGGCGAGCGAGTGCGGCTTGCCGGAAAAAGAAAAGACAAAGGTGTCTTTCGTCTTCCGATTGACCGCGTGTTCTCTATCAAAGGATTCGGTACGGTCGTTGCCGGCACAGTGCTGTCGGGGACGATTAAAATCGATGACACGGTGGAACTCCTGCCGCAGGGACGTGCGCTGAGGGTCCGTGGCCTGCAGGTGCAGGATGAACCTGTGAGCGAAAGCAGTATCGGATTGCGTACGGCGATTAATCTTCAGGGTATCGAAAAGGAATCGATCGAGCGCGGAGACGTCCTCGGTCAACCCGGTTTCTACAAACCGACGTCGATGATGGATGCGACGCTTACGTACCTTTCCAGTGAGAAGGAGAAGCTGGAGAATCGCGTGCGCGTCAGATTCCACGTGGGAACCAGCGAGGTCATCGCTCGCATCATCCTCCTTGACCGCGAAGCCCTGCTGCCAGGTGACGAAGGATTCGTCCAGGTTCACTTCGAGAAGCCGGTTGTCGCTGATGTGGGGGACAGGTTTGTCGTCCGGAGCTATTCACCCGTACGAACGATTGGCGGAGGCGCGATCCTTGATGTTCACCCGGCCAAACACAAACGCTTCCAGGATGATGTACGGACGCGGCTTGAGACGATTGGCCACGGTGGCTCGAAGGAACTCATTCTCGAACACCTTGTGAAGGAAGAGCGAGCGCTCCTTTCAGCATCGGAGCTCGCAAAGTCGGCCGGAATTCCGCAGGATCAGTGTGTCGAAATCTTGTCAGGCCTCGGGCAATCGAAGCACGTGCTTCGGCTGGCGCCCGATGGTTGGTTTGCAGCCGCCAACATGGAAGCGCTGAAAACAAGGTTGGCAGACCTCCTGGCAAAACTCCACGCTGAAAATCCGTTGAAGTCAGGAATCGCGAGCGGCGAACTCCATTCGCGGCTCAAGCCGCCGGTAGATAGAAAACTTTTCGACGTGGTCTGCGGATTACTTGAAAAGAACGGCTCGTTGCGATTGCAGGCAGATCGCATCGCTCTTGCGTCCCATGCTGTTCAGTTGACGGATGAACAGAAGAGAATCAAAAAGAAAATCGAAGATCCCCTCATGAAGGCCCTTCTCATGCCGCCTTCATTGCGGGAGGTGACAGCCGGATTGGGCAAAGAAGCCGAGAAACTGGTAACGTTGATGCTGGAAACCGGAGACCTCGTCCGTCTGGAGCAGGATATCGTCGTTCATCGAAAAGCGATTGAGCTTGCAAAGTCGACAATTCGTGCGTTTCTTCTCAAGAAGTCGCAAGCTGGCCTCGGCGAGATCAGGGAACACCTCGGCATCACAAGAAAGTACGCGCTTCCGTTGTTGCTCTACCTTGATTCGATCGGATTGACTGAACGAATAGGCGACTATCGTCGTCTGAAAAAGACGACTTGATACTTCAAACTCAATCCCAGATCACTCATGGCAAACAACAGTCACGATATACTCGAAAAAGTCGGCGTAAACCTTGAGCTCCACGACCGGCTCATGGCTTACAACGATGACATTCAAGCACGCACGTTCCTGTCGGCTGCTCATCGCCCGTCGGCAATGGCGTTTTTCGATGCAGCGCTTCATGCCTCGCATGCGGGACGCGTGGCAGAGATTTATGAGTATCGTCAAAAGGGCGGCAAGTCAATCGGTACATTCTGCATCTATGTCCCCGACGAGATCGCCCTGGCGGCTGATGTTCTCCCTATCCCTCTCTGCGGGGGCTCACACTGGTCCGTTGACTACGCCGATAAGATGTTCCCGAGGGAGATCTGTCCGCTCATCCGTTCGACATTCGGGATGGCCTTCAGTAATACCTGTCCGTACAAGAAACTGAAAGATGGCGTTGTCGGTGAGACAACGTGTGACGCGAAGAAGAAGGCATGGGACCTCCTTGGCTTTGAAGTCATGGAGGTACCTCAGAAGAAGACGGACATCGATCGTTCACTCTGGATATCCGAGGTTCGGCGGTTCAGGGGCTATGTTGAGAAGCTCTCCGGCGTGGCGGTGACAGCGAAGAAGTTGAAGGAGATGATTCAGTTGGTGAACAGGAAGCGGAAGGTGTTGCAGGATATCAATGCCTATCGGAAAATGCCGAATCCTCCGATATCGGGCCTGGACGCTCTGCTTGTGTCTCAGATTGCCCTGAATCAAGATATCAACGCATTTATTGCCGGTTGTGAGGCGCTCCTGGAAGAGCTGGAACAGAGAGCGCAAAAGGGAATCTCGGCGTACTCAGGAGAAGGCCCCAGAGTCCTGCTTGCCGGAACTCCGTCGCCGATGGGAAGTGCCAAAGTGCACTATGCGCTCGAGTCGTCAGGTGTGCGGGTTGTTGCAGATGAATCATGTACGGGAATGCGATACTATCGTGACCTCGTCGACGAATCGGCCGATGACCTGGAGAGCATGATCGAAGCCGTCGCCGACCGGTATTTCGCTATAGACTGCTCCTGTTTCTCGCCCAATACCGAGCGTGTCGCGAACATTCAGAGCATCATCGAGGACTTCAAGATCGACGGCGTTGTGCACAATATTCTGTCATTCTGCCACACCTACAACGTGGAATCGAAGGTGATTGACAAAGCGCTTACGGCAGCAAACATCCCCTCACTCAAGATTGTCACAGATTACTCATTTGAGGATCTGGAGCAGTTGAAAGTAAGAATCGAATCGTTCAAAGAGGTGCTGCAAATGAAGAGAACTGTGACGGTTTGAGATGATCGCATGCGGGATCGACATAGGGTCAACGACGATCGAAGTGGTCCTCCATGATGGAACCGCGGTAATCGGTAGATGCAAGACAGCATCAGGAGCGTTTCCGGCACAACAAGCGAGGCAAGCTCTCAATGAACTTCTCACGCAAGTTGGCATAGGCATTGAAGGCATCGATAGGACGATATCGACCGGCTTCGGACGCAACTATTTCGACCGTGCGGATCGATCGGTTTCGGAGATAACGTGCCACGCGGCTGGTGTCTCCTCACTCATTGCCGGGGTCCGGACGATCATCGAGATCGGCGGGCAGGACTCGAAGATGATGCAAATCGACGACCACGGGAGGGTGGTGGATTTTGTGATGAACGACCGATGTGCCGCGGGAACCGGCAAGTTCATTGAGACGGTTGCGCGAACACTCTGTTTGCCGGTGGAGGAGACAGGCGCCCTGGGACTTCAAGCGGAGAAGGGTTGTGAGATCTCCTCCATGTGTGCGGTCTTTGCGGAGACCGAGATTGTCGGGCTGTTGCATCAGGGAGCGTCACCGCACTCCGTTCTCCGAGGAGTGTTCAATGCCGTCAGCAGGAGGATAATTGGGATGTCGGGGAGAATCGGGCTGAGGGATACGGTCGTCTTCACAGGAGGTGTGGCGAGAAACCGTGGAGTTCATCAAGCACTGGAGGAAATTACCGGCCGGAAGATCGTAGTTCCGTCCGAACCGGAGTATACCGGCGCACTCGGCGCAGCTCTCATCGCGTCACGAGAACTCTCTGCGGAGCGTCGGTCAGTTGCATCACTCAGTGAGGCTTCATGACAGAACCGAAAAATCCGATCACGACGCCGGGCAATCAGGTCCGCCTGATGGCCTTTGCGTTGTGCCCTGGTTGAGCCGGAAAGGTAAGTCCCGCCAGGCTGGCGGGATTGCTCCATAGGCTCCCAAGGGTGACATCGCCCGATCTCCTGGTCGACATGGAAACCATGGACGACGCCGGCGTCGTACGCCTTTCTCCGGAGGTCGCGCTGGTGCAAACGCTCGACTTCTTCCAGCCGATCGTCAACGATGCAAGGACGTTCGGCCGTATTGTGGCCGCGAACAGTCTCTCTGATGTATGGGCGATGGGGGCGAAAGCGCTTACAGCGATGAACATTCTGGCATATCCCTCGAAGAAGATTCCGATGCACGTTGTCGAGGAGCTGCTTGGAGGCGCGTGCGAGAAACTGCAGGAGGCCAATGTCCTCCTGGTGGGAGGTCACTCCATGGAGCTCTCGGAGGTGTTCTACGGCATGAGCGTGACGGGCACCATCCACCCCGATCGCGTGCTCACGAACGCGAAGGCTCGCGTGGGAGACAAATTGATCTTGACAAAGCCGCTTGGCACTGCGGTCTACAGCGAGGCGCATCAGAAAGATGGATTGACAGCGGAAGAGTATAGCGAGTTCAGCTCTAGTATGGAACGATTGAACCTCTATGCGTCACAGGTTTTTCAGCGCTTCGACGTCAGTGCCATGACGGATGTGACGGGGTTTGGGCTCCTGGGTCACGCGTTACCTTTCGGCAGGAATGCGGAGGTGACGATTCGCCTTTCGATAGAACGGGTCCCGCGTTTCAGTTCATTCTTCAACTTGATGCAGCGCTTTCTCCCGACTCAGACGTGGAAGAACAATGAGTATGTGCAGCCGTACGTGCGTAAGGAAGAAGGAGTCTCAGACGACGAATACGCACTCGTTGCGGAGGCACAGACGTCGGGCGGTCTGTTGGCAGCCGTGAGATCAGACCAAGTCGCCGATGCTCTCGCGGCGCTTCGCGCTGCGGGTGATACGAGCGCTGCCGTAGTCGGAGAAGTAGTTCCTCTCGTTCTGGAAGGCGATGGAAGGAAAGTGCACCTTGATGTGGTTGGAAGCTAGAGGTAAGCGTTGAGCGCTCAGCTTTCAGCCGACAGCTGACGGCCGACAGCTGACAGCTGATAGCTGATGTGAACTCAAAGCGCAAAAACTCCAAACTCCGAACTCCAAACTTCAGACTTCAAACTTCAGACTTCAGACTTTGGACTTGTAACCTGTAACTACTTTTGTTGGGGATGACAGAGGACCTGGTGGCCTCCGCGGACTTCAAATCCGTTGTCCCGTCTCGAGAGAGGCGGGAGGTGGGTTCGATTCCCACCCGTCCCCGCTAGATGGATGCTCTGAGGTCTTAAGAGCCGCATCCACTTCTAGATTCGGAGTTCGATATTCGACATTGGATATTCTCCGCGCTCAATCCCAATCAGCTCGGCGAGTGTCCATATTCCCTCAGAACTTGCGTTCCCTTGGCGTCCGATTTCCAGATAGTGCCATTGAGAATCGGGCTCTACCTGTTTACGCGCCGTGTTTCGTGGCGGTCGTCCTGACGGAACTAGACGCTCTGAGGCGTCAGGAGGCCCGGCTGCGCTTCACTTTGGCGGGCGAACAACTCCTGACGCCGGCAGGAAACTCTAAGCCGCCGTCAGGGCTTTCTTACCCGCCGTATTGCGTGGCGGTCGTCCTGACGGATCCGGATGCTCTGAGGCGTCAGGAGGCCCGGCTGCGCTTCACTTTGGCGGGCGAACAACCCCTGACGTCGGCAGGAGACTTTGAGCGGCCGTCAGGACTTTTTTACGCGCCGTGTTGCGTGGCGGTCGTCCTGAGGGAACTAGACGCTCTGAGGCGTCAGGAGGCTCGGCTGCACTTCACTTTGGCGGGCGAACAACTCCTGACGCCGGCAGGAGACTTTGAGCCGCCGTCAGGACTTTTTTACCCGCCGTATTGCGTGGCAGTCGTCCTGACGGATCCGGATGCTCTGAGGTGTACCGGCAATCACAAAACAAGAGAATCTATCATATGAAAAAGAAATCCTCAGTTCTTCTGCTCTTCATTCTCCTTCTCCAATCTTGCTCGAAAGATCCCAATGTCAAAGAGCTGGAGCAGGCGGCACGTGCCGTGGAGCAAATGGTCGAGCCCTTTTATGCGAACCGATCTTCGTTTTTCGTTGTGCTGCCGAGCGGTACGCCAAGACAATACGTCAGTTGGTTCTTCTCTTCCATGGGCGCTTCTGAGTGGCCTCCTGTTGACAAGCCATCGGAGTTTGCCCAGGAGGAACTTGACGCATTGAGGCAGATTGGTATGATCTTCCGGCCCGTCGATGTCTACTACAGACATTCTAAACCGGATACAGCGGTCAGAAAACAAATCGTCATGAAATGGGATGACTCAGAGGGACTCGTGATCCTTGAAGGCTATCTGGATCCCACCCAGGAGCCGATTCTGGTGACATCGTTCAAGCTCCCAAAAGGTGTCGTTCCAGATGGAATGGCGAAAGCTGTTACAGAAATGAACCTCGAGAACGGGATGGCGTACCAGGCGTTTTAGTTCTGAGAAAGAGGACGGAAGGCAGAAAGCAGAAGACAGAAAGCAGAAGACAGAAAGCAGAAGACAGAAAGCAGAAGACACGGGCTGGCCCTTGCATCCCTCGACTTCGCGCAAGATTGGGTCATGAGGCTGCGCTCGGGATGACGAGGAGTTCTTGTGGAGGAGGCCATGGAACACCCCTCGACTCCGCGCAAAGTTGTTTCGTGAAACTGCCCGCCAGAAGGTGGAGCACGGCGGGTGGACGCTCGGGGTGACGTCGTGCATTTGTGGTAGAGCCCTGGGAACTCCTGTCGACTTCGCTCCAGGCTGTTTTGCCCGCCGTCCACATGAACGAAACGCCTCTCGCCTCCCCCTGTTGTGTTTTGTTCTGCAATTTCGTTACTTTTCCCCAGACAACCTCCGATCGGTCCTCATCGGGGCAATCCTTGCACCGTAATCCGGCCTACCCTCTATGACGCGCAAGGCATTTGGGACAATTGGTCTGTTGTTGTTTATCGTTGTGCTTTGCCTGACCTCTGCATTCTTCGGGGGCTGCGTTTCCTCCGACCTCGCCCTGCGGATGGAAACTTCCGTCAACTCACCTATCATGAAGAACCTCCAGGACAACGACGAGGACCTCTTCCAAATCGAAGACGGCATCGGGGCCGTCGGGGAGGCTGCGGCCTGCCCCACGTGAGGGTAGGACCATGTCTCAGGGGAGACTCCTACATACGCTTTGGCTTCTCATAGCACTCCATATCGTGCTCATCGGGACGCTCTCTGCCCAGGGGTATGACGACGCGTTCGAGATGCGGAGCAAGCTCAAGATCGAGTTTCAGTACGCCGACTACGGTGAGTACGAATACCCGGAGCCGATCCTGTATCGCTACGGCGTCGCGGAGTACAAACAACTCGAGCCCTACATCGCCAACTTTCCGGAAAAACGCCTTCTCATCAAACTGACCCGCATGACAGGCGATCAGACAGCGCTCGGTTTCCGGTACCAATATTCAGACATCAAAGAAGGGGTGAATCAGCACTTCGTCGAGGGGAAAGTAACGAAGCAGTTGACGGAATCCATCACTGGACTTTTGGCCGTACAGCTCCTCCGCGACTCAAGAGAGTACACCGCATTCCAGGCAGGCATTGGGACTCTTTGGGACTTGAGTGTGTTGACATCTGTCCAGTTCGACCTACAGTACTTCTATCGCGGTCCCGAGGCGGACGTAGTGGGAGGACAGCTCAGCACGGGCAATCTTCGCGTGAAAGCGCGTCAGGTGCTGACGCTCTCGACCGCTCTTCAGGCCGAATACAGCTTCTATTCTGCCGACGGTGAGGCTGTTTCGTTCAACTCGCATAGTATCGCTTGCTGGCTGAGCCAGTATCTGCCAACAGAGACCGCCGTTCACTTCAACGTCCGATACTATACAAACTCCGCAGGCATCAGTTCTGTCGCGCCGTCAGTTGAAGTGGCGCAGTACGTCGATTGGGCGACGGTCCTCTGGCTCAAGTATCGCCACTACTTCAACCGAAGCGACAATGTCAGCCTCGGCGAAGAGAGCATTGTCATTCCCGACGGACTTCGATCTTCGTCGTTCAGCGCGCAACTGAATCGCGAAATGAGCCGGGAACTTCTGCTCTATGCGAAATACCGGCACTACAAGAGCAACATGGGCGTGCAAATGAATACGTACATGCTCGGCATGGTCTATTCGTTCTGAAGGATTCTTTTGACGATGACACGATTGCTCACGAAAGGTTTTGGAATCCTGCTGACGGCGCTCATGCTGTCACGCTGCGGCGGTCCTCCGACATCCCTGCCGCTGACGCAGTTTGGCTCCCTCCGCATCGTCGCGATGGATACAACAACGATTCGTTTCATCTATCTTGAGATGGATGATGTTGTTCTCGGCATGTTTACGAATCCGTGTTACATCGCCCCGGTCCTGGCAGGGACTCACAAGATTGTCATCTCTGACGGCAGAGGAGCGATTGATGCAAAGATGGTGGATGTCTCTGACGGGCGACAAACAAATGCGACGGTGTGGCTGACCGGGGATGGTCCCTATGTCGGAAAGAAGGCTCCGACGTTCAGCGCCACGAGCATAGATGGTGTCGTCCTCGACCTCCAGAAGCTAAGAGGCTCCGTGGTGCTGCTGGCATTTTTCGAGCACACGTGACTGTCGTGTATCCAGACGGAGTTGCCGTCTTTCGAACGAGTTCTGAGGACCACCTATTCCCCTCAACAACTAATGATTGTCGGTGTCAACAGCTCGTCATCAACATCGTGGCTCCAGATCTACAAAGGGCAATACGGAATCTCGTATCCATTTGTATTCGACAGCCGTAATGACCTCTTCAAACTCTATCAGGTCGGATCGGCATTTGGCAATTTCCCGCCGAGCTACGTCCTCGTCGACAAGAACGGAATTGTCCGTTTCAGGACCGACGACAAGTTCGGACAAGAACAGATCCTGTCTCAGAAAGTGGCGGCACTGCTGACTGAGTAGACAGACTCATAGGCGTGCGGGATCAAAATCAGCATCGGAGTGGTCGTCCGGAATGGAGGTGTGATCTATGAAAAGAATGATTCGTTTGGTGACGTTCATTTGCGTAGTCGCGATTATTCCCAGGGCCTCGGCCCAGCTTCTTCCAGGCTCGCAGTGGGAATCGCTTGGCCCGGAAGGAGGGTACCTGACCGCGCTGGCACAGAACGATGCCACCGGGAATCTCTATGCAGTGTCAAACGGGAGTCCTGCAAGATTCTTCCGATCGACGAACAACGGCGATCAATGGCAGTGCATTTCGCAAATCAGCGATTACATTTCCCTTTTCGCGCTCGATGCCCAGAGCCCGCAGAATATCGTGGCCGTCGGCTCTGATCTGGGCGCCGGATCGAATCTGAAGGTATACAAAAGCACGGATGCGGGGCAGTCGTGGGGACAGAGACAATTCGCAGGTCAGACAGGCACCAGTTACTTCCCCCAGCATTTGGAGACCGATCCATTTGATTCAAAGAAACTCAACCTGGCCGGATACTGCTACAGTTTACAGGGGGGCAGGGCAGTTTTTGCGGCGTTCGAGTGCCTATCGACAAATGGAGGAGACGCTTGGACCGTGTCGACGTACGCGAATGTGACATCCGGCTATTTCTATGGCCTGTGCTCCGCAACCGACCCCGCAGACAGCAGGACAAAGTACTTGGGCGGATATACGTTTGTCTCAGGATCTTCAACCGGAAAGCTCTACAAAAGCACAGACAGCGGTCTGACCTGGACAGATATCTCGGGGACATCGTTGCGGGGATACGTTTACGATCTTCACATCGATCGGACGAATCCGAGCAAGCTGGTTGCAGTGACGGGAGCCGGGGTCTACGCGAGCACGGATAAAGGAACGACATGGCCGGCTACTCCGAGAAGCGTCTATGGAAACAGAATCTGTTGCGATCCGAGAAGCAATGCCGTTTTGTTTGTGTACGGAAGTGGGACAACCGTGTATCGAAGCAGTGACGGCGGCACAAACTGGGAATTGTTAAAAGGGGTTCTCTCAGGCGGTTCCTGTACGTCGTTTTTCCCTAGCTCGAGCGTTTCCGGAACCGTGTATGCTTCAACCCGTTCGGGGTGCTTCCGTTCTGTCAATGGCGGACAAACTTGGACGGCGGCAAACAACGGGTTGATGTGTGCGGAGGTGCCAGTCCTCAAATGTGTGCCCGCAGACCCGAAGTCAATGTTCATTTCATTCATGTACTCGGGCCTCTACAAGACCTCCAACGCATTGGCCAAGCCATCAGCAGGCGGAATTGACTGGCAAAAAATGCCCGAGTATTCGTACTGCGAAGGGATCTTGCACATGGAGTTGCATCCCACCAACCCGGATATTCTCTATATCCAGGAAGGTGCGGGGTGAGGAAACACCGGGCTCTTCAAGAGCACAACTGGCGGTGCCAGTTGGACAGAAATCAGCAGAGTGATGAGGGGATACAACTTCCGGCTTTCAGGCGCCCTCTATGAGGCGGGAAGCTGGTACGATCAGGCACAGGGAATCTATCGCGCAACGCTCCGGATAAGCCGCGACGACGGAAAGAGCTGGACGCAGATGACCCTGAGTGACGCGGCTAGTGCAGCCTATTGCGTTGTTCCGCATCCAGCAAATGAGAACATCATCTATGTGGGCGGCGATGAAAGGCACGCGTCTGGCGGCACCTATCCCATGATGATGAAGACAACGAATGGGGGTGTTTCGTGGACGAGAATCGCCACGAGCATTACCTCCACCGGCGGTAGCAGCTTCCGGGTTGTCGAGATCGACAAGAAGAATCCCAACAAGCTGTTTGCAGGGACATACGGCGGACTGTATATCTCGACCGATGCGGGAACCACGTGGTATGCGAGTTCAAAGACCGTTTCTCCGGTAAGTATCTTCATCGATCCGGCAAACTCTGAGAACGTCTACATGGGCTGCTACAATGGAATCTACTATTCGTCAAACGGCGGATCGACATGGACAGACATCAGCAGGAATATCGTAAGCAAGAACATCGAGGCCGTTGAATACGACTCACAGAATCAGGTTCTGTACGTTGGGACGAAGTATGGGGGCATCTACCGAATGCTTCTGAATCCGACAGTCGGTGTGGAGAATGCCACTTTGCCCTCGGAATTCCGGTTGTTCCAGAACTATCCGAATCCGTTCAATCCGGTCACAACGATCAGCTATCAGCTGCATGCCCCGAGCGCAGGCGAGGGGTCAGCTGTCAGTTCCGTCAGGTTACAGATTTTTGATGCACTTGGTAGGACCGTTGCAGCGGTTGACGAGGGGATCCGTCAGCCAGGTTCCTACACGATCCGGTGGGATGCCTCGGGCCTGCCGAGCGGAGTGTATCTCTATCAGTTGCAGGCAGGCGGCTTCCGACAGTCAAAACGTATGCTCTTGATGAAATAGCAGAAGGAGTTAGGTTCTGAAAACGACTGTCGAAAGAATTTGTTCGACCTTCCTCCTGCTCTCTGTGGCGGTATTTCTTTGCTGGTCCCAGGATGGCCTGAGGGTTGGGTCAAAGGCTCCTGATTTCGAACTGCCGTCTGTGGGGGGGAAGAGCGTGGCGTTGCGCGAGTTCGCCGACAAGAAGATCGTCATCGTCCACTTCTGGAAGTCGAAGTGAAGGGAGTGCCAGGCGGAGTTTCCGCCTCTCCAAAAGATCTTCAGTGAGTTCAAAGACGTCGAAATCCTCTCCATCAATCCCATCGATATGAAGGGGAGAGTGGAGGCGGACGCGAAGTATTTCAAGCTTCCGTACGACGTTTTGATAGGAAGGGACTCCGATGTCTTAAGAGACTACCGGATCGTCAAGCTACCCAATCTCTACCTTGTCGGGAAGGATGGTAAGATACTGCTCAGTGAGAAGTATCTGTCATACGACGACTTGAAGGAGGAGGTTGAGAGGGCACTGGAGAGTAGGTAAAGGCAAACCACGAAGTCACAAAGGCACGAAGGCGGAGTTCTTTGAGGTTCGTGTTTCAAGTGCCATTCTATTGGAAGGAATGCCCGCCAGACGGGCCATTTGCGTTTCTCCCCTCAGTCGAGTAGTTTTGTATTGTTCCCGCCCCCCATCCGGGAGCACCGTGATAGAAGTCCAGGTTTCGTAGCTGTGGTTTTGACTCAAGCTCTTACCGATTCTCTTCATTCCCGCAGTGCGGAGCGCGATCGCGAGGTGCCACGCACCTTGGATCGGATTCTCGTGCGGGTGTGTGGCACCCACCTTGCACCGAATCCCCGACGCTCCGTTGAGAACCGTGTCTCAAGAAGACACAATTCTATGAGAAATCTCTCCGGTTTTTGTCTCTCGATATTCTCTGCGCTCACCTTCCTGGCTCCTGCGTTCGGGCAAGAATACCGCCCTGACGCCAACACCGTCCTCCTTCTCCACATGAACGAGACTGCCGGCACGCTGGTGAGCGATGCGAGCGGTTATGGGACTAGCGCACAGGCGACCGGTACGACCATTGCGGGAGGTAGGTTTGGAAATGCCAGGAGCTACTCGACCACAGGAGAGGGGATCACTGTTCCCCATTCTTCTTCGCTCAATTTCGGGACAGGCGCGTTCAGCATCGAAGCGTGGATCAACACATTGGGCTTCGCTAACGTGACGAATTGCCCGCATCACAAACGCGGCTCCACTGGTCTGGGGTGGCTCTCAGAAATCCTGCCCGACGGTACGATCCAAATAGCAGTATACAATCAGATCGGAAGCAGCCCTACAATATGTGTCAGCAGGAACCGGGTGACTGATGGCAAATGGCACCACATCGGGGGTGTTGTCACACAATCCAGTATAAGTCTCTATGTTGACGGCATCCTGGATGCCAGCAAGCCGGTCACGTCGCAAGGGAGTGCGGACAACGACGGAGCGTTGGAGATCGGAAGGGGCGGACCCGGAGCATTTCGCGGACTTATTGATGAAGTCCGAATCTCGAACAAAGCCCGTTTGCCTGGAGAATTTAACCTCCAGCTCCCCCCGAAAGACCTTTCGCCATATCCCTCGGGGAATTCTCTCACGATCAGTTGGCAGAACGGCGGCGGAAGCGCTCCCCTCATGCGCTACAAGATCTACCGGGGGCGCGACTCGATCAACGTTGCCGTAGTTGATTCGACAGCGAGTTCATCGTTCAGCGATTCTGGGCTGGATCGAAGCACGGCGTATTACTACCGAGTGAGCGCGGTGGACTCGACAGGGTTCGAAAGCGTGAAGAGCTACGCGTTACGCGCTCTGACGGCACG
>Ga0233425_10003264_pt1 | contig 29857 bp, 29 predicted proteins | sample Watercolumn_Towu_2_FD_181712 | JGI IMG/M metagenome (GOLD analysis project Ga0233425, IMG submission 181712) | Freshwater microbial communities from Lake Towuti, South Sulawesi, Indonesia - Watercolumn_Towuti2014_140_MG | ecosystem: Environmental > Aquatic > Freshwater > Lake | place...
GACCCTCAACCGCGTCGAGGAGGTCACCGCTGACATCGTTCAGGCCGCGCGCGATTGCCTCGTCATCGGACCCGGCAACTGACAAATAGCGCGATCAGAACGCCGCCATTTAGCGCGAGCGTTTACACGCTTCGGGCGCGATCGGCGCGATCCTCCCGCAATCGAGGGTTTCCAAGAGATAGCACATTCATTTGTAAACAGCGGAAGAGCCGTGCCGACCGGTGTCGCGCGGCTCCTCTATTTCTAACGCCGCGGCGTCCGCTCAGTGGCGCGCTCGGCCTGCAAACAGAGTTGCCAAGGAATTTGAACAGCGGGACGCGTGGATTGTCGGCTGCGTAGCCAGCTGCGAGCGATTGGACGCAATGGAAGAGTGCGCAGTCGCGCCGAGGGGCGTGTGGCATTCGTTCACTTCAGATTGGAGGGGTGTTCGCCGGCCGTGCGTAATGGATGTGAGGACGGCGGAGGAATGACCATGGACATGGATTTAGACAGCGCGTTGCGCCGCCTTGGCGAACAACCGCTTCATCCCCGGCTCGCTGAACTGGAAGGCGAGGTCATGCGGTTGATTACGGCGGAGCGGCGCGCGGGCGCGGGAGTGACGTTGCGGTCCGGCATACTGGCAGCGCTAGGCGCAGTCGCCTTGGGAGTGGTGGGCGGCGGATTGTCGTCCGCAGCGACGACTGCGCAGGTGCCGACGCTAACACCCTTCGGGCCTGCCATGCCGCTAGCGCCTTCGACCTTACTCGCGTTCCAGTGACGAGCGGCGCCCGGAGGACGATGCTGATCGCCATCGTCGCGTTCGTGGCGGCGGTCGCAGGCGTGTGGGCTGGACGTGAGTTATTCCCCTCCCCGCCAAGCCCGGGCGTTGAGCTTCACAGCTTGCTCCACGACGGGCTCGAGCTGGACGAAGCTCAACAGACCAAGCTCCAGATGCTGGAGTCTCACTTCACCGTTCGAAGGCGTGCCTTGGAGCTGGAACTCAGAGCCGACAACGCCCGGCTCGCCGCCGCCATCGAGGCCGAACATGGTAACGGGCCGCAGGTCGCGGCCGCCGTCGATCGTTCGCACGGCGCGATGGGTGAGCTCCAGAAGGAGACGTTGAACCATATGTTCGCGATGCGGCAGATCCTGCGGCCCGACCAGGCGAGGACGTTTGACCGCGCGGTGGTGAAGGCGCTGACCGCAGACGCGCGGTGAGCCTTGATCTCGCGGCCTGCACGGACGGCGAACTCGCCGCCTTGACGCTCGCCGGACGTCAGGCTGCGTTCGCTGAGATCATGCGGCGGCACCAAAGACCGGTCTACCGCCTGATCCGCTCGCATATCGGCGACGCCGAAGAGGCGCTTGACCTCACTCAGGAATGCTTCGTGGCCGCCTTTCAGAACTTGCGAAAGTATGACGGAGATCGGCCGCTCGCTGCGTGGCTGACCCGCGTGGCGATCAACAAGAGCCGCGACTGGCACAGGCGGCGGCGCATACGCCAGATACTATCGTTCGCCTCTTCGCTGCCGCCCGACACCATGGAGAGTGAGCGGGACGAGGCGCCGGGTGCCGACGCCATCACCTTCGATCGCGCAGAGCTTGCGCGGCTTTCGCGCGCGGTGTCCGAGCTGCCGGCCACGCTCAAGGAGACGCTTTTGCTGCGGACCGTGGAGGGCTTGTCCCAGGCGGAAACCGCCGCCGCGCTGGGGATCAGCGGAAAGGCCGTGGAGACGCGGCTCCGGCGTGCGCGTGAAAGATTATCGAAAATTCTCGACTTCGCGTGAGGGGATGAGCCTATTTGCGCGTAATGAAAGATAAGGTCGGCGGCCCCCCCCCCGCCGCCGGCCGCAAGCATTGAACTGGAGCGAAGGAAAGGCATGAGCCGCAATCTAAACCGGCGCGACGTAATGCGCGGAACCGCCATGCTTGGCGGCACGCTGGCCATGTCGGCCTACCTGCCGGCTTGGGCGCAACCTGTGTCGCGCGGCATCGCCAGGCCCCTGCCGACCGTGTCGGGCACAAACATCGCGCTGACGATCGACAGGATGAAGCTCGTCATGGACGGGATCACGACGCCGGCAATCGGCGTCAACGGCACCGTGCCCGCACCGCTCGTCCGCCTCCAGGAGGGCCAGAACGTCCGTCTCGCAGTGACCAACAATCTCGACGAGGATAGCTCGATTCACTGGCACGGGCTCATTCTGCCGTTCCAAATGGACGGCGTGCCCGGCATCAGCTTCCCTGGCATCAAGGCGCGTTCGACCTTCGTATACGAATTCCCGATCTTGCAGTCGGGCACCTACTGGTATCACAGCCATTCGGGCGAACAGGAGCAGGCAGGGCTCTACGGACCCATCGTGATTGATCCGGCCGGTGCCGACCCGATCGCGTTCGACCGCGAGCATGTGATCGTCCTCTCCGACCATAGCGAAATGACGGGCGAGGAAATTTTCCGCAAGCTCAAGCAGATGGGCGGCGCCTATTTCAACTATCAGCGCCCGACGCTGAGCGGGCTGCTCGCCGGCCGCGAGATGCGCCTCAAGGATCGGATGGAATGGGGCAAGATGCGCATGGACCCGGCCGATATTGCGGATGTTACGGGGTCGACCTACACCTTCCTCGTCAATGGCTTTGGCCCTTACGACAACTGGACGGGCCTCTTCCGACCGGGCGAGCGGGTTCGGCTGCGCATCGTCAATGCTGCGGCGCAAACCAACTTCAACGTGCGCATCCCTGACTTGCCGATGACGGTGGTGCAGGCCGACGGCCAGAACGTCCGGCCGGTAACCGTGGACGAATTCCAGATCGGCGTCGCGGAAACCTTCGACGTGATCGTGACGCCCGAGGACCGCGCCTACAGCTTCGTTTCCGAGGCGATCGACCGATCCGGCATGGGGCGCGCGACACTGGCCCCGCGCGAGGGCATGATCGCCCCGGTCCCGCCGCTCCGCCCGCGCACGTTGCTGACCATGACCGACATGGGCATGGACATGAGCGGGATGGAGGGGATGTCCGGTATGGCGGACGAGAACCCGGTCGCAAAGCGCGGGCCGGATCCCACGTTGATGCAGAATGCCTCGCGCAACCTGTGGAAGCTCACCGGGTGGAAAGAGCCCACCGATCACGGAACGAAGGCGGTAGGCGCTGCGATGGCCGGCATGGCTGGGATGGGGGGCGACCAGATGAGCGGCGCTATGCCAGGGATGGACCATAGCCAAATGGCGGCGGGCGCTGCCGGGATGGCGGGCATGGACCATGGTCAGATGAGCAGCGGCGGCATGGCCGGGATGGATCATGGGTCAGGCGGCAGCATGGACATGAACATGCGCAACCCCAAGAACGCGCCCGGCGTCAAGATGGGGCCGGGAGTGCAGACCATCTCGCCGATGCCGAAGGACCGCACGGGCGAGCCGCCGCAGGGGCTGGAGGACGCGGATCATCGCGTGCTCACTTATCGCGATCTTGTCGCGCTCGACCGCAACCCGGACGTTCGCGCCCCGTCGCGTCAGTTGGAGATCCACCTGACGGGCAATATGGAGCGCTACATGTGGGGCTTTGACGGCCAGAAGATGAGCGACCCTGCCGACCCCATCCCGTTCCGCAAGGACGAGCGCGCGCGCGTCACCCTGGTCAATGACACGATGATGCCGCACCCAATTCATTTGCACGGCCACTTCTTCGAGCTGGTGACCGGACATGGCGACTTCGCGCCTCGCAAGCACACGGTGAATGTGGCGCCCGGCGGTAAGATGACATTCGACGTAACGGCCGATGCGCCCGGCGACTGGGCGTTCCACTGCCACAATCTCTATCACATGACCGCGGGGATGATGCGTGTCGTGACGGTTCGCCCGATGGGCGAGGAGAATCGCGATGCAGCCTAAGTTCCTCCTGATCGCCGGCGGCGCGGCGCTTGGCCTCGCAACGCCGGCGGCCGCGCAGATGGACCATTCCAACATGCCCGGCATGAAGATGCCGCCGCCAAAGGCGCCAGCGGTAAAAAAGCCTGCCGCCAAGAAGCCCTCAGCGACCAAGCCCGCCGTGCACAAGGAGTCCGCGAAGCCTGCCGCCAGGTCGACACCGCGCGCGAAGGCGGGATCGGGGGCCAAGCCTGCCGCAAGTCGGTCCGCCAAGCCTCCGGTCGGTGGACCGGCTGTTGCTGATCCTCACGCCGGTCATGACATGTCCGCCATGCCCGGTATGAATATGCCTGAAGCCAAACCTGATGCCAGTTCGGGGCACGACATGTCCGCGATGCCAGGTGCGTCCGGCGGCGCCAACCCCGCTGAGCCAGGTGCTATGCAAGGCATGGACCATGGATCGATGCCGGGAATGGGCCAAAGTTCGGGCGCGATGCAAGGCATGCCGGGACACGGCATGGGAAGCATGCCCTCAGCCACGGGCGCGGCGATGATCGGCACCAACCTTCAGGCCGGCACCGCTCCGCCGCCGCCCATCCCGACCGATCGGGCCGCGGACCAGGTCTACTCTGCCGCTGCTATGGCGCATTCGCAGCAGCATCTGCGGTCGATGCACGGCGGGCAGAATTTCTCCCAGGTCATATTCAATCTGGCTGAAGTCCAGATCCGGGACGGTCGCGATTGTTACCGGTGGGACGGCAGTGCCTGGTATGGGGGTGATATCAACCGGCTGGTGCTCAAGACCGAGGGCGAAGGGAATATCGGGGGAAGTCTGGAAGCGGCGGAGGTACAGGCGCTTTATTCGCGCGCCATTGGCCCATACACCGATATACAGCTTGGCGTCCGCTACGATTTCAAGCCCAACCCCTCGCGCGTCTATGCGTCGGTCGGCTTCGAAACGCTGGCACCCGGCTTCTTCGATGTCGAGGGCGCACTGTTCCTGTCCAACAAGGGCGACCTGCTGGGGCGCCTGGAAGGTTATTACGATCAGCGGATCACGCAGCGGCTGGTTCTTCAGCCACGCGCCGAACTCAACTTCGCCGCGCAGGACGTGCCGGAAATCGGCATCGGCTCAGGCCTTTCCACGGCCGAACTCGGTCTGCGTCTCCGCTACGAGATCAGGCGCGAGTTCGCGCCCTATGTGGGCATATCGTACGACCGCAGCTTCGGGGACACAGCCCGCTTCGCGCGCGCCGAAGGCCAGGGCGCGGCGTCGACCAGCCTCGTTCTGGGCATTCGCACATGGTTCTAAGGCCAACTAGTCTTGTTGCGTTGGCCGAGGCCAAGAAGGAGAAAACGATGTTCAAGGCAGTAACACTTCTGGCTCTGGCCGCGATGTCGGCGAGCCCCGCTTTGGCTCAGCAGCAGATGCAGGGCATGGACCACTCGAAAATGCAAGGCATGAACCACGACAACATGCCTGGCATGAACACGCCTTTCATGCCCGCCGAAATGGCGATGCATGAAAAGATGATGAAGGCCAAGGGCGCTAATGCGAGCGAGACGTGGGTCCGCAAGATGATCGAGCATCACCGCGGTGCGATCGCCATGTCGCAGATCGTTCTCCGCCAGGCGCCAGATGCGAAGACCCGGCAAATGGCTCAGAAATCGATTGCCGAGCAGAACAACAGCATCGGTGAGCTCCAGGCGATGCTTCGATCGATGGGCAAGCGTCCTCAGTAATAAGCCTCGTTCCTCCCGCCCCTAGCGAAGAGTCGGGAGGAGCGACCAAGGAGATTTTCCCATGAAGTCAGCGTTGCGATTTGCGCTTACTGCCGCAGCCTTGTTGATTCCGGTTGCCGCCAGCGCGGCTACCCCGATCGTTATGCACCGCGACCCCGGCTGCGGCTGTTGCGCCAAGTGGGCGGCGCAGGTGCAGCAGCAGCTCGGCCGTCAGGTGCGCGTCGTCGATGATTCTAACCGCCCGGCGCTGCAGAAGCGCGCGGGCGTTCCCGCGGACCTCTCGTCCTGCCACACCGCGATCGCCGATGGCATGGCTTTCGAGGGCCACGTGCCGATCGCCGACATGAAGCGGGCTCTCGCGACCCGGCCCAAGGGCGTGCGGGGCCTCGCGGTCGGCGGTATGCCGCTCGGCTCGCCGGGAATGGAAGTGCCGGGCGTCAAGGCGCAGGCCTATGACGTGGTCGCCTTCGGCACCGGCGGACGCCGCTTGTTCGCCCGCCACGGCAGCTGATCGGCGATTTTTCTGGTAGGTGCCGGCAGGACGCGCCTGCCGCTGCCAGCGTGACTCCTTCGTCCAGTTCGCCTTGAAGCAGACGAAAAGTTTCACGGAAAGAGCTAATCGGCGGGTGAGGGGAGAAGGCCGGGCGTGCGTAAATGGGGATGGATGAACATGGCTTAAGGGGTCAGGTGATGGGCGGTAAACGAGGCGGGGCTTTCGCTCTACTCCTTGCGGTTGCAATCTCAGTAAGCACGTCGGCATCGGCGCACGAAGATCACGATGCGCTCGGGGCCGGTCCCGGGCCGGCCGCTAGCAGCGCAGCCGAGACGCAGAAAGCAGATGGGGCGGACGCTGGCGACGGCCACATGGGCATGGGCTCTATGTCGACCGTGGACATGAACATGGGCGGCATGCACGAGGAGACCGCCAACAAGAACAAGACTTTCGGCGAACGGCTTGTGAGCTGGCTGGGGCGGGTGCATACCATGGTCATTCATTTTCCCATCGGCCTGTTCATCGGTGCGTTCGGGGTGGAGCTGTTCGGGTTGTGGCGCCGCAACCGGGATTATCAGCATGTCGCACACATAATGCTGGTCGTCGGCGCGCTGGGAGCGATCGTGGCGGCGTTCCTGGGCTGGTTCGCAGGCGGGTTCTACCTGACCGACCGCAACCCTATCCTGATGACGCATCGCTGGCTCGGGACATCGATCGCGGTCTTCGGCGTCGCGCTGGCTTGGATGGCAGCGCGCCACCGCAAGGGTCCCGAGCGGTCGCGGTCGTTGTACTGGGCGGTGCTTGGCCTGATGACACTCGCGATCTCAATCCAGGGGTTCCTCGGCGGAACCTTCATGCACGGCGGAATAAACCACTTGGCGTTCTGAGGGGCCCCGGCGCTTAGTAGCCGGTCGCGTGTTGGCGCGCTGCGAAGGAGAATGCGACGAAATGCGGCAGCGCCGACCTTCGTGCCGTAGGCCTTTTCAAGCATAGCGTCGAATGCCGCCGGCGAGCCCGGCCCCGCTAGGGCGTGTCGAGCAACCCCCGACGCTGGTAATAGCACACTGTCTCGATGCACTCCCGCGCAAGCCTCGGGATCGTGGTGCGGGATCATCGAACGGAGGAAGGCCGTGTCGCCGATCGTCGTGTGGATACGAATAAGCGCGAAGCAGCCGAAGAAGATGACAAGCGAGCCGGCGATCAGCGCTTTGTTGGCGGCTTTCGCTCGGTGCACCGCCAGTGGCTCCCACTACGTCGGCGGTACGCTCCGAGCGGGATACAGCCCGGCGATGGCAGATGACAATCCGCTGTCGCGGTCGCGCAACAGATTATGGATTGCAGTCGCAGCGATTGCCGCTTGCCCGGCTGCGACGCTGATCTGATCGAGCCCTTCTACTACGTCGCCGACTGCGTACACGCCATCAACCGAGGTTTGTTGGTGGGCATCGGTCAGCACGCACCCTAATTTGCTGAGCTTCGCGCCCAGCAAAGTGGCAAGCCGCGTCCGAGGCGACGAGCCGAGCGCAGGGTAAAGCGTGTCGAATTGCAGCTCCAGGCCATTGGCCAACCGCACCTCGACACAGTCGCCAAGACGCAGCTGCTCGACAGGCGAGGGGGCGACATCGATGCCCTGCTGGTTCAGCTTGGCAAGTTCGGTCGGCCCGAGATCGAGCGAGCGCTCAGCCAGAAGCGTGACCTTGGCCCCATAAGCCCTCAGGAATTCGGCTTCTTCAGCGCCATGACCACTGCCGCCGAGCACCGCCACGTTCATCCGCCGGGCCTCATAACCATCGCAGATCGGACAATAGCGGAGAAGCCCACGCGCCACGCCGATGTCATGCATCGCATCGGGCATCTCGGGACGCCGGTTGAGGACACCGGTCGCGAGGACAACGGTCCGCGCGCGCAAGATGTTCAGTTCGCAGGTTGCCGAGAAGTGGTCGCCTGACGCGACAATTGCGTCGATCTCACCGCTCTGGACCGTACCGCCATATTCGCGCAGCTGAGCCTGCAATCGCGCAAGAAACGCGACGCCGGAAATGCCTCCGGGAAATCCTGGCAGGTTGCGCGAGTGCGGGATGGAGGCGACGCGCCCTGCCGCCGCGTCATAGACGACGCAGCTCCTGAGAAACCGCGACAGATAGATCGCGGTCATGAGGCCCGCTGGACCGCCGCCCACAATCAGACAGTCGATGACCTCCTCGGGGTCGCCCGTCCAGCCTTGATCGGTCAATCGCAACCTCATCATTACCCCGCGCATGCGCCCGTCCAGGCCCGCGGCCACAGTTCGTCTCGAGAGGAGACGCGGTGAAAAGCGCCCCATGCTCCCTTCTGAATACGCGCCGCCACCGCCGGCCCCTCATCGAGAGCGGTGCGTCGGCACGAAAAAGATCGTGAGGGGTGACCCGCCCGGCTGCGTAATACAGGTGAACCCAATCGAAATGGAGATTACCCTGATGCGTCGCTTGTTCATCACGACTGCCGCCGCGGCCTTATTCTTCGCAGGCGGCGTGGCGAACGCGCACCCGAAGCTGGTGTCCTCCAGCCCCGCCGCCAACGCGGCCGTCGCGACCCCCGAGAAGATCAGCCTTCAGTTCAGCGAGAAACTCGTGCCGGCTTTCTCCAAGGCCGACCTTACCATGGCAGCGATGCCGGGCATGGCGGCCATGAAAATGCCCAGCAGCGCCGCAGTCGGCGCCGATGGCCGGACGCTCACCATCACCCCGAAGCAGCGCCTCCCGCGTGGGCGCTACAGCGTCGGCTGGCAGGTCGTCTCTAGCGATACACACAAAATCACCGGCAGCTACAACTTCACGGTGAAGTGAGCGAATGCTCGACTGGCCGACCGTCGCCATCCGCTTGGCGTTATACCTGGTCCTGGCGGCGCTGTTCGGCCTGTCGGCCTTCAGCCTCTATGGTCTTCGTCTTGGCGAGCGCGATGATGCCATCGCGCTGCGGCCTTGGCTCACGGCAAGCGCGGCGCTCGGGTTGCTGCTCTCAGCCGTTGGCCTGATCCTTATGGCCTCGGCGATGGCCGGTTCTGCATTCTGGCCGATCGACCAGGCAGCGGTGGCCGCGCTGCTCGGGGGGCCACCGGTTGGCACCGCCTGGAAGGTGCGTATGGTGGCGCTGGTCATCGCCGTCGGTGCAGCCCTGCTGGCGCGAGGCAGAGCATCGTGGCTGGCTATCGCCATGATTGCCGCCGCCGCGGCATTGGCGACACTCGCGTGGAACGGGCACGGCGCCATGGACGAGGGAAGCACCGGATGGCTTCACCTCGGTGCGGACATCCTCCACCTCTTGGGAGGCGGTATATGGGTCGGCGCGCTGTTCGGATTGCTTCTCCTGTTGACGCGTCGCACCGAGGAGATCGATGCCGCGCACCTTCGGCTGACCCATCGCGCCCTGCATGGGTTCGGCGCCGTCGGCACGCTCGTGGTTGTTACCCTGGTGGTCACCGGCTTGATCAACAGCTGGCTGCTCGTCGGCCCAGCCAATTTCGCGGCCTTGGGGACGACGCTCTACGGCCTGCTGCTGCTCGCCAAGCTGGTTTTGTTCGCAGCGATGCTGGGGCTCGCTTCGCTCAATCGGTTCCGCCTCACGCCGGCCTTCGAGCGCTCGATTGCCATGAACGACCATGGCGGGGCGCTTACGGCGCTGCGGGTCAGCCTTGCGGTCGAGACAGCCTGCGTGATCGGCATCCTGGCGCTCGTGGCATGGCTAGGCACCCTCGCGCCACCCGCGTCGGGCATGTAAGCGCTATGGACCAACCGTCCACGCAAGCGCCGCTCAGGCCTTCCACCTTCTTTTACCCACTTACGCGGCTTAACCCTCGCCTCCCAAGACACCCCCCGCTTGGACTGAGCTTACGTGTCCGACGCCCTAAGTCGCCCACAGGCGCTTGCGGGAAGGCCGCGTCGCGCTGCAAAGCTGGGCGTGCGAGAGGGTTGGTCCGGGTGGGCCTGTCAGTGTTTTCAGAGATGAATGAACAAGGGTGGCAAAGTCATGACCGATGGCAAACGCAGTGAAGCCGGCAGCGGCCAGGGTGGCGAAGTCGTCCTCATCACGGGTGCGAGCGGTTTTATCGCCGCAGCGCTGATTGCCCAGCTCGGCGAGCGCTACACGGTCGTCGGCCTTGATCGCGCCGGCCCTCCCGACCCACCGCCGCCCGCGGCGGCGATCGACATAGACCTCGGGTCAGACGAAGCGGTCCGAGTTGCGCTTGACGAGGTGCGCGCACGGTACGGCAACCGCATCGCCTCGGTGATCCACCTCGCCGCCTATTATGATATCACGGGTGACCCCAATCCGCTCTACGACAAGGTCACCGTGCAGGGCACCCGCCGGCTGATTGACGGGCTGCAATCGTTCGAAGTCGGACAATTCGTCTTCGCCAGCACGATGCTCGTTCATAAGCCGACCCCCACACCCGACGAGCGCATCAACGAGGACTCGCCGATCGGCGCGTCCTGGGCCTATCCGCAGTCCAAGGTCGACGCCGAGACATTGCTGCATGAGCGCCACGGAAACATCCCCGTCGTTTATATGCGCGCCGCCGGAGTTTACGACGACGACGGACGCTCGGCTTTTCTCGCGCAGCAGATATCGCAGATTTACGAGCACCGCCTGATTTCGCATTTTTATCCCGGCATGCTGTGTGCGGCGCAGTCATCGGTGCACCGCGACGACTTGGCTGACGCCGTGCTGCGTCTGGTCGATCGGCGGCACGAACTGCCGTCAGAACTGCCGCTGCTCATCGGCGAGCCCGACGCACCCGGCTATGCCGAGATCCAGGACATCGTCGGCGAGGCGCTCCACGGCGAGGGCTGGAAGACGATCCGGATTCCGCAGCCGCTCGCGAAAGCCGGGATCATCCTGCAGAACGAAGCGCTCGGCAGCGACGACTTCATCCAGCCCTGGATGATCGACAGCAGCAACGACCACTATATCCTCGATATTTCACGCGCCCGCTTGCTGCTCGGTTGGGAACCGAAGCATCGCCTCCGGGACACGCTGCCGACGATCGTCGCCGCGCTGAAGCGCCACCCGCGGGCCTGGTATCGGAACAACAAGCTTAACGAGAATCTGGTTGCCTGGCACGATAAGCCAGAGGCCGAACCTGTAGCGCCGGGCCAACAACCCGCAGCGGCAGGCGGTGGAATGGCCGACATGGATCACGGGGCTGCGGACCATAGCAGCATGGACCATGCTGCCATGGGGCACCGACCTGGCGCGGCGGACATGGCGATGACCGGTCACGGTGCACACGGCGATCACATGGCCATAATGGACCGCGACGAGCGCCGTGCGCGCTGGGCTCTTTACGCGAACATCGGTCTTGGGCTGTGGCTCGCCTCCAGCCCGCTCATATACGACTCCGTGACCACGCAGAGCGTCGGCGAGGCCGCGCGCTTCGTAACGATTGATCGCGGGTTGCCGTCGATCGAGTGGCGGGCGAACGCGCTGGCCATCAGCGATGTCGTCAGCGGCCTCGCCATCGTGCTGTTCGGCGCGCTGTCGCTCGTTCCGCGCACCAAGACATGGGCGCAGTGGGCGGTGGCGTTCGTCGGCATCTGGCTGTTCTTCGCCCCGCTGATCTTCTGGAGCCCGAGCGCCGCTCAGTACAACAACAACCTGCTCATCGGCTCGGCCGTGATCGCCCTGTCGGTGCTCGTGCCGATGATGCCGGGCATGAGCATGGCGGGCATGATGGACCCCAAGAACATCCCGCCCGGCTGGACCTATTCGCCATCCACCGACGCACAGCGGCTGCCGATCGTCGCCATGGGTCTGATCGGCCTTCTCACCTCGCGCATCCTCACCGCCTACCAACTGGGGCATATTGACGGCGTTTGGGAGCCGTTTTTCGCCGGCTCCCTGAGCGATCCACGCAACGGCACCGAGGAGATCATCACCTCGGACATGTCCAAGGCCTGGCCGATTCCCGATGGTGGGCTCGGCACGGTCAGCTATGTCCTCGAGATCCTGATGGCGGTAATGGGCACCCGCGACCGCTGGCGGACCATGCCGTGGATGGTGACCTTCTTCGGCATTCTGGTCATCCCGCTCGGCGTCGTCAGCATCTACTTCATCATCAGCCAGCCGATCGTCATCGGCACGTGGAGCACGCTGGCGCTGATCGCCGCGCTCGCCATGCTGATCATGATCCCGTTCGCGCTCGACGAGGTGATTGCGATGGGTCAGTTCCTTCTCTGGGCGCGCCGGCAAGGCAAACCGCTGATCCGCACCTTCTTCCAGGGCGACGCGATCGCGGCCGGCGGAGAGGACACCTCGGACGCGATGGCCTCGCCAAGCACCTTCTGGGCGGACGCGAAGAAGGGTCTGACCCTGCCATGGACGCTGACTGCGAGCATCGTCATCGGCGTCCTGCTGATGCTCACCCGGGTATTGTTCGGCACGGAAGGCGGGATGGCGAACAGCGATCACGTTGTGGGTGCGCTGGTCATCACGGTCGCGATCATCGCCACAGCGGAGGTTGCCCGCGTGCTGCGGCTGATCAATGTCGCGTTCGGAGCCTGGCTCGTGGCCGCGCCTTTCCTCCTGGACGGCGTTGGTCACCTTGGTGCCGTGGCCTCGGTCGTAGCGGGCATTGCGCTCGTCGGCCTCAGCTTTCCAAGGGGGAAGCGCAGCGCCGAGCATTATGCAGGCTGGGACAAGTACGTGATCTGAAAGTATCCTCGATCACTGCTGGCTCCATTGCGGACCTTGATCGCGCATCGCACCGTCTCGCGTGCCTTCGTCGCCGCTTTCTTGCGTCGTTCAATCGGGACCGGTTCACGGTCACGATCTGTCGCCGGCGACGATCGCCCGTTGACGCGGCGATGTTCATCATCGGCTGCCTTGGTGATCGCGCCCTCCGCCCAATACTGCTAATGAGAGCTGTTCGCATAGTGCGCGACGAGTAAAGCTTGGAGACGATCACCCATATGCCGTCACTTCGGGTCGCGCTGATTAAGCCTGCACTCGCGCTGGTCGCGTCGCTTATGCTGCTGTTGATTCCCGCTGCGGCGACGGCCGATCCCGGCGACGTGCAAACCGCTTGGCGTCTGCTCGATTATATGGCGGTCGATTATGGCGGTGCGGTCGCCAACGGCGCGGTCACAAGTGCGTCCGAATACGCGGAGATGACGGAGTTCGCCGCAGGCGTGTCCACCCGCCTGCGCGCGCTCCCTGCGACACCTGAGCGGCAATCCCTGATCCAACGGGCTTCGCAGCTCCAAGGCGTGATTGCCCGCAAGGGCTCGGCCCAACAGGTCGCGGCGCTCGCCTACGGGCTCGCCGCCGATCTGCTCAAGGCCTATCCGGTTCCGCTCGCCCCGGACAAGACACCGGACATCTCCACAGCAGGAGCGGTTTTTCGACAATCCTGCGCGTCCTGCCACGGCATGACAGGCAACGGGCACGGTCCCGACGCCGCCAAGCTCGACCCGCCACCGATCGCCTTTACTGATGCCGAGCGAGCGCGCCAGCGCAGCGTGTTCGCGCTCTATCAGGTGATAAGCCAAGGCATCGACGGAACCGCGATGCAGAGCTTCGTCGATCTGTCTAGCGATCAGCGCTGGGCGCTCGCGTTCCGCTCCGGCAGCTTCGCCTCCACCGACGCACAAGCGGTCGAGGGTGAGCGGCTGTGGAAGTCGGACGCGAGCTTGCGGGCACGAATTCCCGACCTGAAAACCCTGGTCGCGCTCACCCCCGCCGCGCTTGCGGGCAGCATCGGGCAGGTGAAAGCCGACGCGGTGCTCGCCTATCTGCGTCGCCACCCCGATCAGGTGATGCAACAAGCCCCAAGCCCGCTCGCCGTGGCGCGCGCCAAGCTTGCGCAAAGCCTCGCCGCGTTCCAGCGCGGCGACCGGCGCGCTGCAAAGGAACTGGCGCTGTCCGCCTACCTCGACGGGTTCGAGCCGATCGAACCGACGCTCTCGGCGCGCGACCCGAACCTCATGTCCCGGATCGAAGGCGCGATGGGAGAATATCGCGCCGCTGTGGAGAGCAGCACGTCAGCCGATGACGTGACCGAACGAGTGGCAGTGCTGGGCGGCCTGTTCGATGATGCCGAGGCCGCGCTCGCGCCCGACGCCGCGACGCAGGCGTCCACCTTCTTGGGAGCCTTCACGATCCTGCTGCGCGAAGGGCTGGAAGCTCTCTTGATCGTGGTGGCCATGATTGCGTTCCTCCGCAAAGCGGAGCGGCCGGAAGCCATGCGCTATGTGCATGGTGGCTGGGTCGGCGCGCTCGTCGCCGGCGGGATTACCTGGGCGGTTGCCACCTATGCGATCGGTATAAGCGGCGCGAGCCGGGAACTGACGGAAGGGTTCGGCTCGCTGTTCGCGGCCGTGGTCCTGCTCTCGGTCGGAATCTGGATGCACGGCAAGGCACAAGCTGATCAATGGCAACGCTATATCCGCGAGAAAATGTCACGGGCGCTATCGGGCGGGTCGGGATGGTTCCTGTTCGGGCTCGCATTCCTGGTTGTCTATCGGGAGGTATTCGAGACGATCCTTTTCTACGCCGCGCTCTCGACACAGGGGAACACCGCGATGCTGCTGGCCGGGGCCGGCGCAGCGATCAGCCTTCTCGCCGTCATCGCCTGGGCCATGCTCCGCTACAGCCGGACGCTGCCGATTACGCAGTTCTTCCGCTACAGCTCATGGCTGATGGCCGCTCTGACGGTCGTGCTGGCCGGTAAGGGAGTCGCTGCTCTCCAAGAGGCGGGGATCATCGACATAGCGCCGCTCGCCAGCGTGCCACGTATCTCGATGTTGGGCCTGTTCCCGACATTTCAGTCGGTGCTGGCACAACTCCTGATGCTTGCCGCGATCATGATCGGGTTCGCCTGGAACCGCCGCGCCAAGCCGCGGACGGGCGGGCCGCTAGCCTAGCGGCAGGGCAGGTGACGCCCCTCTCTAAAGCGTTGCTGCCAACCCTGACCGTGCATCGCACCGTCTCACGCGCCTTGGCTCGCAATGTAACGGGAGGGCGGCGGGGAAAGCGCCGCCCTCGGGCCATTTACGCGGCCATCTTGTCGCAAGCGTCGGCGCACTTGCGACACGCGGCGACGCAATCCTCCATGCCGTCCAGCCCTTCGCAGCTCGACGCGCACGCCCGGCAAATCTCGGCGCACTCGCGGCAGATATGCCGGTGATGCTCGGACTTGCGCGCCATGAAGTCGATCGCGACGCTGCAAATCTGAGCACAGTCCAGCATCAGCTTCATGTGCTGGGGCTCTGCGTGCCGGCCGCCTGCCTCCAGGCAGTGATTCATCGCCATGTGAAGGCAGGTGATGTGGCATTCGTGGCAGGCGTCCATGCACGCCTTCATATCGGGTTCGATCTGATGCATTGTCTTTCCTTCCATATGCGCCCCCTCCCCTTGTATATACGCGGTTCTTGGCGCTTTCCCTCGCCGGGGTCGGGACTTCATCGTCCTTGCGGCTCGGACCATCGTCCAAGGTCAACCCTTTTCTTTCGCACAACGGAGACTCACATGTTCCACTCCGATCCCAAGATCGTCCAGGATCGGGCAATCCGGCCGATCTCCGCCCGCGCAGCGACGCGCCAGATCTTCTAGCGACTTGCGCATCGCGCGGAGCTCTTGCTCCTTGCGCTCCATCTCCGCGGCTCGTGCAAGCGCGAGGGCCTTGACCTCACCACTCGCCCGGTCGCCGTCCTGCCACAGCGCGACGAGCTGGCCGATCTCGGAAATTGGGAAGCCGAGATCGCGGGCGCGCCCGATGAAGCGTAGCATGTGCACCTCGCGTTCGTCATAATCGCGGTAGCCGGAATCACGCCGCGCGGCCTTGGGGATGAGGCCGATCGCCTCATAATGGCGGATCATCCGCTGGCTGACCCCCGAAGAGCTCGCGGCCTGTCCTATGTTCACTTGTCGCCTCCTCAAGCCACCGTTGGACGCCAACGGCGAAGCGTCAGAGCATTGGCGACGACACTGACGCTCGACAGCGCCATCGCCGCGCCCGCGATCACCGGGCTCAGATATCCGAGCGCTGCCAACGGAATGCCGACCAGATTGTAGATGAACGCCCAGAACAGCCCCTGACGGATCTTGGCATAGGTCCGCTTCGAGATGTCGATCGCGTCCGCCACAAGGCGTGGATCGCCCCGCATCAGCGTGATGCCCGCTGCGTGCATGGCGACATCAGTGCCGGTCGACATGGCGATGCCGACGTCCGCTGCAGCCAGGGCAGGAGCGTCGTTGACGCCGTCGCCGACCATGGCGACCGTGCGGTCCTCGGCCCGCAACGCCGCCACTGCATCCGACTTTCCTTCCGGCAGGACATTGGCGACGAAGTCGTCGATGCCGAGCTTGCCGGCCGCTGCGCGGGCGCTTCCCGCATTGTCTCCGGTAAGCATCACGCTGCGTATGCCGCGGCCATGCAGCGCCGCCACGGCAGCCGCGGCGGAAGCCTTCACCTCGTCGCCGAACGCCAGAAGGCCGAGGAGGCGGCGTTCGGGCGCGCGCTCCGCGACCCAGGAGACCGTCCGTCCCTCGGCTTCCAGCCTGGCGGCCTCAGTAGCCAGCGGCGTCATCGCGATCCCTTCGTCTTCCATCAAGCGCGTGCTGCCGAGGATCAGGTCGCGGCCGTTGACGGCTGCAGCGACGCCGCGACCTGGCAGGCCGCGCATGCCGTCGGCGCGGGCGGGTTTGACATCTTCCGAGCTGGCCCACGCCAAGACGGCCCGCGCGAGCGGATGCTCGCTTCCGGCCTGAAGCGCCGCGGCGAGCTCGATCAGTTCGGTCCGTTCGACCCCGTCAGCGGGCAGTCCAGCCAGCAGCGACGGCTTGCCTTCGGTCAGCGTGCCGGTCTTGTCGAACGCGACGACGTTGATGCGGTGCGCGGTCTCCAGCGCCTCGGCATCCTTGATGAGGACACCGGCCCGCGCGGCAACGCCGGTGCCGGCCATGATCGCGGTCGGCGTGGCCAACCCGAGCGCGCACGGGCAGGCGATGACGAGCACCGCGACCGCATTCAGGATCGCGACTTCCACTCCGGCGCCGGCGATCAGCCAGCCGGCGAGGGTCAGCGCGGCTATGACGAGGACGATTGGCACGAACACGGCGCTGACCTTGTCGACGAGCCGCTGGATCGGAGCCTTGGCGCCCTGCGCGCTTTCGACAAGGCGCACGATGCGAGCGAGGGTGGTCTCAGCCCCCACCGCCGTCGTCTCGACCAGGATGAGGCCGTCCGCGTTGATCGATCCGCCGGTCACTGGGTCTCCAGCGGCCTTGGCGACCGGAAGGCTCTCTCCGGTGAGCATGGATTCATCGACATGGGTTGCTCCCTCGATCAGTCGTCCATCGACGGGGATGCGCTCGCCGGGCCGGACGCGGACGCGGTCACCCGAGCGCACCTCCGCCAGGGCAATCTCTCGTTCGCTGCCGTCGGTGCCGACAACGCGAGCCTGGTCGGGCCGCAGCGCCATCAGCGCGCGGATCGCCTCTCCGGTCTGACGCTTGGCGCGGCCTTCGAGCCATTTGCCGAGCAGGATAAGGGTGATGACGACGGCCGAAGCCTCGAAGTAATAATGCGCATCCATGCCGTGCATCGGCGCGAACAGCAGCTGGTAGAGGCTGAGCCCGTAGGCGGCCGATGTGCCGATCGCGACCAACAGGTCCATGTTGCCGGTTCGGGCGCGCGCGGCCTTCCAACCCGCGCGATAGAAGCGCGCGCCCAGCCAGAACTGCACGGGCGTCGCGAGCAGCAGCTGGATCCAGCCCGGCACCGCCACCTCGATACCGAACGGGGCCAGCAGCATCGGAACGACCAGCGGCAGCGACAGCGCCGCGGCGATCAGCACGTGGCGGAGCTCTCTTGTTGCGGCTGCGTCGCGGCGGGCGTCCTCGGCGCTTCGTTCCGCCTCCGCCGATCCGGTGCGCGCGAATGCGGTGTAACCAGCGCTTTCGACGGCCTCGACCAAGACATAAGTGGGGACGCCACCCACCGTTTCGATCCGCGCCGTCTCGGCTGCCAGGTTGACACTCGCGGAGCGGACGCCGGGCACTTTCAGCAGCGCCTTCTCGACCCGGCCGACACATGAGGCGCAGGTCATGCCGATGATCGTCAACTCGGTCGTTTGCGTCAACGGGGTGTAGCCCGCCGCAAGAACCGCATCGGCTACGGCAGCGACATCGGATCGTCCATCGACGAACTCGACGTTCGCGCGCTCCGTCGCGAGATTGACCGAGACGCCGGCGACGCCCGGCACCCCGGCGATGGCGCGCTCCACCCGCCCGACACACGTCGCGCAGGTCATGCCATCGATGGCCAGCGACAGCCTGTCTTCGCTTCTCGCCTGTGTCTGCATTGGCAGCTGCGCCGGGGCGCTCATGGTCGTCTCCACTCCTGAGTCGATGGCCTTATCGTCCCTCACATCGTGTCAAGGTCAACAGCTAAATACACCCCTTGACCCTGACACAGTGTCAAACCCCACATCTGCTTCATCCACCTCATGGAAGAACGAAGATGATCGATTTCAAAGTTCAGGGAATGACCTGCGGAGGCTGTGCGCGCGGTGTGACCAGCGCGCTTCAGCGCGTCGATGCCAAGGCCGTCGTCAACGTCGACTTGGCGAGCAAGACCGTTTCGGTAAACTCGACGGCCGATGTACAGCAACTCAAGCGGGCCATAGAGAAGGCCGGCTTCGCGGTGACGCAATAGAGAGCCCTATTTTGCCTGAGGGCTTTCGGGGCGGGCGCGTAAAAGGATTGTGCGTTGATCCGCACGCGCCCGCCTCGCGATCATAAGTGCACCGGCCTGAAACGGTCATGACACCGGCTGAAGCCTCAAAAGTCCGCGTTGTTACTTTATGGGGCGGGCGCGACCTTGACGGTGCATCGCACCGTCTCACGGGCTTTCGCAGCAGCTTCTACGCACCTTTCAATCGCTTCGCGATTAACCGTCACGATTCTGTCGGCCGCGACGATCCCACGGAACGCGGTCGGGCTGGCGCTCTGCATTAGGCGCTGCCCTGCTTCCCAACGTGGTAGGCCGAGCGTTCACGCCGCGATGCGCTGCGCCATCTGCTTGGGCGTCATCGCCATGACCGGGGCTTTGGAAAGAATATGGACAACATGGTCGATGCGGCCGGTCGCCGTGTCCACGCCCTGCTGAAGCACGCCAAGCGCCTTGCTGTAGTCGGGCACGTTGATCGCGCGGCGCGCTCGGCCGCCAAGCCCTCCACGGCACGGCGTAGCAATGCCAGCTCACGGTCCTGACCTTCTATCGCGGCACGCAACCGGTCGAACGCGCGGGCCTGGTCCTGCTCGGGCCGGGCATGGTCGCCCGCCATGTCCCTTGCCCCGGTCGCGCGACAGGGCGCGGACGAGCTGGCGCTGGTCGGCGAAGTCGCGCGGCCGTAATGGAGATGCACGTCGTCGCGATGCCGCGACATGCCGACATAGGCGCTGTGCCGGTCCATGCCGGGGGTGGCGAGGACAGGGGCGCGATCGACCGTCACCCCCTGCGATTTATGGATGGTGGCGGCATAGCCATGATCGACATGGGCATAATCCTTGGTGTCGAACGCGACACCGCGCCCGTCATCGAGGCGCACCGCCATGCCCTCGGGCGATACCCGCTCGATCGGGCGAGCGTGCCGTTCTTGACCCCCATGCCCCGTTCGTTGCGAAGGAACATGATGCGGTCGCCGGTCGCGAACTGGCGTGTCCCCCGCTCGGCCTTCACCGTCACGTCGCCGCCAAGGTCGTCCGACGAACGCCCAGCGCCAGCGCGGCGATCAGGTAGCGCATACAGATCTTGGTCGAAGCATCGTTGGCGGTCCCGTCCGATTGGAGCGGGACCATGCGGTTATTGAGCAGGCTTGCCCATTTTGCGGAGCATCGCATTCAGGGTCGCGATTTCGCGGTTCTGGCTTGTGATGGCTTTCTGCGCCTCGCCCCGGACCTCTGCATTCTGGGAACTGCGAAGCGCGATCTGCGACATCGCGACCGCACCGCGGTGATGCTCGATCATCTTGCGAATCCACGTCTCGCCGGCATCGGCTCCCTTCGCCGCCATCATCTTCTGGTGCATGTCCATCTCGGCCGGGCCGTAGGGGTTGGCCGCGGTTGGCTGCATCATCTTGGAATGATCCATGCCTTGATGGTTCATGCCCTGATGCCCCGCCTGCTGGGCTAGGGCCGGGGTAGCGAGCAAGGCAAGGGTCGCCAGCACGGGTACAATACGCAGCTCGATCTCCTCGGGTCGTGTCAATTTTCTCCGCGCCGGAAGCGCGCCCCCCTCATCCGCCGAAGCGATAATCGTTGGGTGGCTTGTCCTATCAGTCGCGCTTCGGTTCAAAGCCGGGGAAGAATGGCCTTCATCTGATCGATCTCGCGGCGCTGCCCCTTGATGATTTCGCCGCATAGCGCTTTCAACTCGGGATCACGGAGCGACGCCTCTTGGCACATCAGGATCGCGCCCGAGTGATGCGGAATCATCGACCGCGTGAACGCCCGGTCTCCGATCGTCGTCTGCGTCCGGATCAGCGCGTAGCTGCCGAGGAAGACCGCGATCGAGCCGATAATTAGTGCGCTGTTCGCCGCCCTGGAAGGAAACATATGGCGCATGGCGAGGATCATCGCGACTACCATCGGCGCGACCATCATCAGCGTCATATAGAACATATTCAGGTTGTTGTAGAAGCTGCCTAAACTGTCGATCATCACGAACATAACGAAATACATGATGATGCCGCTGACGACGGTCTGCACCGCCAAGCTCACATATGCGTTCTTCATCATCGCTACTCTCCCGTGTTGATGCCGCCCGCCCGCATAAGTGCGCCGCGCCGTGTCGCGCGTCGCCGGACAGTAAGCGTGGGCAGCAGACCGCCTTGCTATTGAGTGCGGCTCTTTTGGTAGGCGAGTTTGCCGGCGTGGCGGCGGATGGCGATGGCGGCGACGGCGCGGCGGGTGAAGCGTTCGTCGATGTCGTCGGCGTTGTAGGGGCCGCCATACCATTCACGTAAGCGGTCGTGTTCTTCGTGGCCGGGGTCGGCCATGGCATCGAGGAACATCTCGAACCCGGGCAAGCCGCCGACATCTTCGGGCGGGCAGCGCCGTTCCCCGTCGACGAAGCACGGATATTTGACGTCGGGTTCGCCGGGGCCGACCGTCTCGACGGTGATGGTGTGCCGCCAGTCGTCGCCCATGTCGTAGGTATAGACGAACTCCCGCACGCCCCGGTTGATGAGCGTCGCGAGCTTCACGTTCTTTGCAGCGGTCATGCCGCTCTCCGGCCACATTGGGTCGGGGATGCCGTAGCGCCGATCGGCGGCCTCGAAATGCCACAGATGATAGTCCTCCCAACCCATCGCAGCCTGGACGATGTCGTGGAGCATCTTGAGGCTGGCGGTGGCCGGCACGTCGACCCGGCGCCAGATGGCGGGTTCGATGTCGTTGAGGATGATATGCAGGCGGGCGATGGTCTCGACGCTCATGCCGCCAGTCTGGCAGGTTCGGGGGACCAGTTCCACGGCATGAGTTCGTCCCAGCGGCTGGCTGGCCAGTCACCGGCCACCTTGGCGATGACATCGGCGATATACGCCGGTGGGTCGACGCCGTTCGCCTTGCACGTCTGGATGATGGTGTAGATGGCCGCGGCCCGCTCGCCGCCTGCGCGCGAACCGGCGAACAGCCAGTTGCGGCGTCCGACCGCGACACCGCGCAGCGCACGCTCCGCGATATTGTTGTCGATCTCCAGGCGACCATCACCCAGGAAGCGCGACAGCGCTAGCCAGCGTTTCGTGCCATAGGCGATGGCCCTTGCCATGTCGGACCTCGACGACAGGCGGCGCAAGCTGGCGTCGAGCACCTCGCGCAAGGCGTCGACCAGCGGTCGACTTTTCTCCTGTCGGGCTCGCCATCGCACGTCGGGTGGTTGGCCACGGACCTCGGCCTCGACAGCGTAAAGCGTGCCGATCCGCTCGAGGATATCGGTGGTCAGCGGTGTAGGCGACCGTTCGTGCAGGTCGAAGACCTTGCGCCGGAAATGTGCCCAGCATGCCACCTCGGTGACGCCACCCCGATACAGTCCGTCATAACCGGCATAGGCATCCGCCTGCAGGAAGTTGCGGAAGCCGGCGAGATGAGACAGCGGGTGCGCGGCGGTGCGGTCTGGCGTGAAGCGATACCAGGTCGCGCGCGGCGCCGTGCTGCCGGATGCCTGGTCGTCGGCCGCGTACACCCATAACCGGCCAGTCGCGGTCTTGCCCCGGCCGGGGTCGAGCACCGGCACCGGCGTGTCGTCGGCATGGATCTTGTCGGCCTTGAGCACCTCGTCGCGGATGCGGCTGACGATGGGGTCGAGAAGTGCTGCGGCCTGTCCGGTCCAGCTCGCCAATGTCGAGCGGTCGATGTCGATACCTTGCGCTGCCATCATTTCGGCCTGGCGGTAGAGCGGCAGATGGTGGTCGAACTTGGAGACGACGACGTGCGCCAGCGTCGCGAAGGTCGCCTTGCCTCTGGCCACAGCGCTCACCGGTGCGGGTGCCTGGACAATCTTCTCGCATACCCGGCAACTGTATTTGGGGCGGACGTTGCGCACGACGCGCCAGCGCACCGGCACAATGTCGAGCATCTCGTGTGTGTCCAAGCCGAGCGCGCGCAACGCACCGCCACAGTCCGGGCAGGTGCAGGCACCCGACGCCGGCTCGTGGACGACCTCCTCGCGCGGCAGATGTCCGGGCAGACTGCGGACGGGCACCGGCCGAACCGCCACGCCAGGGTCAACCATCTCAGGCCCAGGCGCATCGCGCTCGGTCTCGAGTTCCTCCAGCGCCAGTTCGAGTTGCTCAATCTCGCGCCCCAGCTTTTCGGACGACGCGCCGAACTGCATTCGCCGCAGCCGCGCGATCTGTCCGCGCAGCGTATCGATGAGCAGGTCGCGGGCGGCAAGCGCGGCATTGGCCCGGGCGAGCGAAGCCTCCAGCGCGGCGATCCGCGCGGTCGCATCAGCAGGGGAAACAGGCGCTTCCGACACTCCGTTTCCATAGCAGATTGCAGGTCGGCGAGCGAGAGAAAGTGGCGCAAAACCGCCGTTCCTACCCTGCCAGCGTCGGCGTGAACGTCCGCTCGGGGCGCCGCCAGTCGATGCCTTCCAGCAGCATCGACAATTGCGCTGGCGTCAGCGTCACCGTGCCGGTCGCTGTCACTGGCCAGACGAAACGGCCACGGTCGAGCCTCTTGGAAAACAGGCAAAGCCCCTGGCCGTCGAACCACAGCAGCTTGACCAGATGCCCCCGCTTGCCACGGAACGCGAACAAGCCACCCGAATGCGGGTTCTGCGCCAGCACCTGCTGCACCAGCACCGCCAAGCCATCGAACCCCTTGCGCATGTCGGTCACGCCGCACGCCAGGAACACCCGCGTCGGCAACGGCACTGGCACCGGGCTCATCGCAGCACCGACAAAACCCGTGCAAGCACATCTGCATCCACGCCTGCGTCGACACTCACCCGCACGCCGCCCGGCAACTCGATCTGGATGAGCCCCGATGGATATGGCGCCGGCTGTGGCGCTGGCGGCGTCAGTTCCGCCACCTGTACCTCGGCAAATACCGGCAGCGACGGCATCGCCCCGGCCAACTTGCCTTCGCGCAGCTGCTTGCGCCACGTGTAGATCAGGCTGCTCGATACCTCGCGATGCGCGATGACATCGCAGACCCGACCCCCCGGTCGGAACGCCTCCGCCAGGATCTCCAGCTTCTCCGTGTCCGACCATCGGCGCCGGCCTGACACCCGGCCAACCACCTCCATCCGACCAGTCATACGAGTGCTCGTATGACTGGTCGTAGAACCCAAAACTTCCCGCACCGCCGCGCCCTCGTCAAAGGCGACAAGCATCCCTGCTACCGGCGCTACCGCAAGACGGCCTGCTGACCACGCTTACCTTGGCAATAGAGAACCTGCACAGCAAACGCCTCGTTCAATTCCCAAAGACCTATATCGTCCATCTCGAGGCCAAAGCGTTTAAGTAGACGTGGTACTGCGAAGACTGGGCCGATGCCCATCTCATCGGGTTCCGTCCCCGCCACCGCGATGCCCACATAGCGTCCCAACGGGGTGAGCCCACGCTGGGACGCCAACGTGCCGTCCATAATCACACATGCCGATGCGCCGTCCGAAAGCTGAGAGGCATTTCCGGCGGTAATTGCGCCCCCGTCGATCACCGCTTTCAATGTGGCCAGACCTGCCGCGGTGGTTTCGGGGCGATTGCCCTCATCCTTCGTGAGCGTCACTTCTTCCTGTGAGACGGCGCCGCTGGCCTTGTCCGTTACGTTCATCGTAGCGGTGACGGATATGATTTCCTGGTCGAAAGCCCCTGCAGCCTGCGCGCTGGCCGTAAGTTGCTGCGAACGCAAGCCATAAGCATCTTGCCGCTCGCGCGAGATGCCATACCGTTTGGCCACAACCTCTGCGGTGTTGAGCATGGGCATATAAATCTCTGGGACCATAGACAGGAGTTCCGGATCAGCCCCCGCGCGCAGATCCGTCGTCTGGACGAGAGAGATTGACTCCACGCCCCCCGCTACAACTACATCCATGCGGTCGACGATTACCTGCTTCGCGGCCGTGGCTATAGCCATCAAACCGGAGGAACATTGGCGGTCTATGGTCATTCCCGCCACGGTCACCGGCAAGCCAGCACGCAGCGCTGCTGTGCGCCCAATGGTATGCTGTACGCCTTGCGGCAGGGCAGCTCCGAGGATCACATCGTCAATCTCCTCCGGCACGACACCAGACCGCGCCACTGCGGCGCGAATGGCATGCGCGGCAAGCGTCGGCGAGGGCGTTGCGTTGAACGCCCCTCGGTAGGCCCGGCCGATCGGCGTGCGGGCGGTGGAGACAATGACGGCGTCACGCATGGAACTACTCCTATAGACAGAAAATCAGGTGAGGATTTGCGACAACCAGACCGCATTCAATGCCGGCTTGTCCTCTCCTTGTATTTCAACGAACACATCCACGCTCGTCTGATAGCGGCCGGGCGCCTTTTCTTGAACGACCATGATCGTGGAGACAGCTGACACATAGCTCCCCGACCGTATCGGGTGAATGAAACGTACCCTTTCAAACCCGTAGTTGATCGTAACCGAGCCTGCTGGCGCGTGATCGCCAAAAGGGAAAAGCAGGCGCGGCAAAAGAGAAAGGGTGAGAAAGCCGTGCGCGACGGTCCCGCCGAAATATGACTCCGCTGCTCGAACGGGATCTACATGGATGAACTGATGGTCGAATGTAGCGTCGGCGAAGCGATCGATCATGTGCTGATCGATCAGCATCCATTCCGAGCGGCGCGTTACTCCAATGTTTGCATTTAGCCATTCCAGAACAGCGGTCATGCGAAAGATTCCGGCGACATCGTACGGGCTAGGCTGCTATGACCGTCAACGACGGACAACCAGGCCCGCGCTTGAGGTAACTCGCTTTCGAAGAAGAAACGGCACGCATATGCAAGACCGTCTCGCAAGGTAGTATTGGATTGCCCCTCCCCGGCGAGAGCCTGATCGAGCCAAAGCCAGGCAACGACGCCGTGCCCAAAAGCGCGCAGAAACAGCGTCGCATCGTCATAGGCATCTGCCGCACCGTCAAAAGTGCGCAAACCTTCTATTACCCTGTCGACCGCGGTCCAATAATCGAGGAGGGTCGTGCCGAATTCCGTCCACTGTAATAACGCAGACGCTTTTGTTACGGTCGCTTGGATCCGTCTCAGCAACAGCTTCAGTGAACGACCATCGGAAAGCAAGAGTTTGCGGCCCAGCAGGTCGATCGCCTGTATGCCGGTTGTACCCTCATGGATAGCGTTAAGCCGGTTGTCTCGCCATAGCTGCTCGACATCAAAGTCGCGCGTATAGCCGTAACCACCGTGGATCTGTATCGCAAGGTCGTTGGCAATCAGGCCGAATTCAGAGGGCCAGCTTTTAGCCACCGGCGTCAACAACGCCAGTAGCGCATCCGCTTGATCGTCGTCTTCGTCGACGAGATTCGCGCAATAGAGGCAAAGTGCCAGCGCGCCCACTGCATACGCCTTTTGTTGCAGTAACATGCGTCGCACATCTGGATGAGAGATGATGGGCACCGCAGCACCGCCCCGAATGCCAAACTCGCGTCCCTGGATCCGCTCGCTCGCATAGCGCAGCGAAAGACGATAACCCCGCCAGGCCAACACCGCCGCCCCCATCCCCACCGAGATACGCGCCTCGTTCATCATCATGAACATCTGCGCGAGCCCCTGCCCCGCCGCGCCTACACGCCAGCCAACGGCACCTCCTCCCTCACCAAAGTTGAGCAAGGTGTTGGAGGCGCCGCGATATCCCATTTTGTGGTTCAGCCCCGCGACGACCACGTCGTTGCGGGACCCATTGTCCAGCAGCTTGGGCACGATGAACAGCGATATCCCCTTCGTACCGGCCGGTAACTTGCCATCGTCTCCTACAATTTTGGCAAGGACGAGATGTACAATATTTTCACTTGCATCCTGATCACCACCGGAAATCCACATCTTGTTCCCCGTCAGACGATAGCGGACGCCGAGTTCATCCTCGCCCTCCGCTACGGCTCGGGTGCGGATGTCGCCAAGGCTTGACCCGGCTTGGGGTTCAGAGAGGCACATAGTCCCAAACCAACGGCCCTCGATTTGGGGGCGAGCGAAGCTATCAACCTGCATAGGGGTGCCGAAGGCCGCGATTAATCGCGCATTGGCCGTGGTCAGCATCGGATAGGCGGCGGTCGAGATACTCGCTGCGGCAAAATTCCCATATACGGCTAGCGAGATGGCAAACGGTAAACCTAGACCGCCCAATTCTTCTGAAAAGCTTGTACCAAAAAGGCCGAGTTCGCGGTAGCGACTGAGCGCCTGACTGATTGCGGGATGTATCCGAACAGCGCCATCCTCAAAAACTGGTTCCTCGATGTCCACTTGGCGATAGTGAGGGAGAAAGGATTCTTCAGCGAGCCGATGGCTCACATCGAACACAGCCAAAAGCGTTTCGCGATCCTCCTCATTAACACAAAGCCAGTCAAACAACTGAAATGTGGTCAAGTCTCTGGAAAGTAGTGAGCCTAGATTTCCCGTCATCGTAATCAACCGTTGAATATCGACACTGGAACACCTCTTATCGCCGAGCCGTCCGACCGGACTTTCCAAGCTGATTATTGATCGAACGATCCGCCGTCGGCAGCTCGTTCACGCAGCAATTGCGAGATGGTGAAATCTTTGCCGAGACGGTCGGAATAGAATTCCAGCTTAGCCAAAATCTCGGCTAGTCCGGTTTGTTCACCCCAGAACATGGGACCGACCGTGTGCCGGGGCCAGCCATATCCATAGAGCCAGACGATATCGATATCGGAGGCTCGCTGAGCGATGCCTTCCTCCAATATTTTTGCGCCTTCGTTCACCATGACGTGCATCGTGCGCACCATGATCTCCTCATCGGAGATTTGGCGCGGAGAGATTCCCACCTCTCTCCGGAATTCCTCAATAATCGCCTGTGCGGCGGATGAGTGTGACGGCCGCCGACTCTCATCATAGTCGTAGAAGCCTGCGCCCTTTTTCTGACCCCAACGACCGGCAGCATTGAGGGCGTCGCGGACGCTTTCGATCCGGCTAGGATCTCGGTGCCAGCCGATGTCGACGCCGGCCAGATCGATCATCTGGAGCGCGCCCATCGGCAGGCCGAACGCTACGGAAACACGGTCAACCTGCTCCGGTGTTGCGCCCTCGACTAGCATTTCGATTGCGCCATCGAGGCGGGGTGTCAGCATGCGGTTGCCAATGAAGCCGTCGCATACGCCGGAGACGACGGGTACCTTCCCGATTGTCCTCGATAGCGCCATACCGGTTGCCAACGCATCCGCCGCGGTCAGATCTCCGCGCACCACCTCAACGAGCTTCATGATATTAGCTGGCGAGAAAAAGTGCAGTCCGAGGACGTCCTGAGGCCGCTTGGTCGCTAACGCTATCTCATTCACGTCGAGATAGGAGGTGTTGGAGGCAAGGATCGCACCTGGTTTGGCTGTGACGTCCAGCCGCGCGAAAATCTCTTTCTTGACGTCCATATTTTCATACACGGCTTCAATGATAAGGTCGCAGTCGGCGAGCGTGTCGAACTCCAGGGTGGGCGTGAGAAAGCTGAGCGCAGTTTCAACCTGTTCCGTTGTCAAACGGCCTTTTGATGCGGTCGCTTCGTAATTCTTACGGATGGTCGCGACACCCCGCTCAAGCGCTTCCTGCGCCATCTCTACGATGGTGACTGGAATGTTCGCCGAAAGGAAATTCATAGCGATACCACCGCCCATCGTGCCCGCGCCGATAATTCCCACCTTTGCCACGGCCCGCAGGGTGGTGTCCTTTGGCAGATCATTGATCTTGGCGGCGGCCCGCTCTGCGAAGAAGACATGCCGCAGGGCCTTCGATTGATCGCCCGCCATGAGCTCAGCGAAGAGAGCGCGTTCTTTCTCCTGGCCCTGATCAAGGGGCTCTTCGGTCGCGATCTTCACTGCCGCAATACAAGCCTTAGGCGCGTCGAGCCCCCGGATTTTACGCGTATTGTCAGCCGCGAAGCGGTCAAACAGCGCTGGTTCTGACGATACCGAAAGGTCTCCATTGCGGCGGGGCTCGATAAGGGTTCGGGCATAATCGACAGCCTCGCTTGGCAAGCTCGTTTCATCACTTGCCAGCCGGTCCACAAGACCGATTTTCTCTGCCTTAGTTGCGTCTACAGGCGTGCCGGAGACGATCATCTCGAGGGCCTGCTCTGCACCGACCAATCTGGGCAGGCGTTGAGTGCCGCCCGCTCCGGGAATGAGCCCCAGCGTTACCTCCGGGAGGCCAAGTTTGGCATTGGGCGCTGCAATTCGATAATGACAACCGAGCGCCACTTCCAAACCGCCGCCGAGTGCCATGCCGTGGATTGCCGCAATGACCGGCTTATTGCTCGCTTCAATTCTATCCACGACCTGTGGGAGCCACGGATCGACCGGCGGCTTTCCGAATTCGGTTATATCCGCGCCGCCGGAAAATAACCTGCCACCGCCTCGGATCACAATGGCCCTCACCGCATCATTGGCCTGCGCGTCCGCCAGCGCCTTCGCCAGCGCCTCTCGGACGCCGATTCCGAGAGCGTTAACCGGCGGATTTTGTAAGACGATCTCGAGGATATCGTCGTTGAGGTGGGTTTCGATCATGCTGTCCTCAGGTCAGAAGGTTGTCTCGCCCAGCACGCGCGGCTTGCCTCCAATCCCCAGCACACTGCAGCATCAAGTCGCGCGCATCCACGGCGAGCTTGCGAGCGTGAGCGACGATTTGCAGAAATACCTGATCCTGTCGGACCTTCAGTCGCGTAATGAAACCTTGTTCTACGCGGTTGTCATGTCCGATCCGGCGGCGCTGATGCCGATCGTCTACACGCCTACCGTCGGTGAGGCCTGCCAGAAGTTCGATCACATTTTCCGGGCCTCGCGCGGACTTTACCTCCCGATAACGGCAACCGGTCGCCTTGCTGAGTTGATTGCCAACTGGCCGGTCGATGACGTCCGCTTCGTCGTGGCGACCGATGGCGAACGGATATTGGGGCTTGGCGACCTGGGCGTCGGCGGCATGGGCATTCCGATCGGCAAACTGGCCCTCTACACAGCCTGCGCCGGCGTGCCCCCGGAATGCGCGCTTCCTGTCATGCTCGACGTTGGCACCAACAATCATGACCTACTTGCCGATCCGCTTTATCTGGGACTGAGGCAGAAGCGCGT
>Ga0233425_10003265_pt1 | contig 29854 bp, 23 predicted proteins | sample Watercolumn_Towu_2_FD_181712 | JGI IMG/M metagenome (GOLD analysis project Ga0233425, IMG submission 181712) | Freshwater microbial communities from Lake Towuti, South Sulawesi, Indonesia - Watercolumn_Towuti2014_140_MG | ecosystem: Environmental > Aquatic > Freshwater > Lake | place...
TAAAAATGCTTCCGAAAAAACCTGATGGCATTTTATTAGCCGAGATTTTCCAGCAAATCGCCCGTTTGGGCGCTATTCACACGGTTCCTCAACCGGTTTCTAGCCAATAATTGGCGATGGTATTGAACAAGAGAATACCGCCTTGTGTAACAAGGACTGCATTCCATGAAAATCACCCGCCTGAATACAAACCATATCCAGAACCCGCTGGGATTTGCATTGGATAATTCTGTCCTTTCTTGGATCGTTGAAGATACTCCCGACAAGAAGCAAACGGCGGCACAGGTGATGGTCTCGAAGGATGAGACTTTTACACAAATCATTTTCGACAGCGGGAAGGTGGCTGGCGATGAAATTGACAGTCTTACGTACCGCCTGGGTATTACCCTGTCACCGCGCACGCGCTATTTCTGGAAGGTCAGGGTATGGGGCGAGACCGAATGCGCGGAGAGTGACCCCGCCTGGTTCGAGACCGCCAAAATGGATGAGCCCTGGCAGGCGCAGTGGATCACGCCCGACTTCCGCGATAACCAGACCCATCCGTACCTTTACAAAAATATTGAACTCCCCGCAAAAGCAGTTTCAGCGCGGGCGTATATCTGCGGGTTGGGGTTGTATCACTTCGAGTTGAACGGACAAAAGGTGGGGGATGAGCATCTTACGCCATACCTGAATGCCTATGACCAGTGGATCCAGTACCAGACTTTTGATGTGACTGAACAGTTGAACGCGGGTTCCAATCTTATCGCTGTCATGCTCGGCAACGGTTGGTACAAGGGGCGCTACGGTTTGCAGGATTTTCCCAACGAGCCGAAACCTTATGGCGGGAAGTTAGCGCTCATCTGCGAAATTCACATCACGCTCGAGAATGGCAAAGAGTTGGTCCTAGTCACAGATAAATCCTGGAAATCGACACCTGCCCCGGTGCTCGCCAGCGACATTTATGACGGCGAAACTTTCGATGCCCGCATCGCCAAACCCGGGCAGGGTGGAAATATTTCCGGCGTGAAAAGGATCGCGCTCGACACCAAAAAATTGCAAGACCGGCGCTCACTTCCGGTGAGAGTCAACGAAGAAATCAAGCCCATCGCCGTGATCCAAACCCCGGCTGGGGAGACCGTACTCGATATGGGGCAAAACATGACCGGTTGGATCCGCTTCAAGACCAGTGCCCCATCCGGGACGAAAATTCACCTGCAATTTGGGGAAGTGTTGCGGGGTGGTAATTTCTTCCGCGATAACCTGCGCACCGCCAAAGCGGAATATAACTACATCGCCGATGGCAGCGATTCCGTTGCCGAGCCGTACTTCACCTTTTTCGGTTTCCGTTATGTCAAAGTTTCAGGCTGGGTGGGGAACCTGAATCCAGACGATTTCACCGGCTGCGTGGTGTATTCCCAGATGGACGCCATCGGGCACATCGAAACATCCAACGCGAAGGTCAATCAGTTGTTCAGGAATGCACTCTGGAGCCAGAAAGGCAATTTCCTGGACATTCCCACCGACTGCCCGCAACGCGATGAACGACTGGGTTGGACGGGCGACGCGCAAATGTTTTCCGGCACCGCCTGTTTCAACATGGATTCGGCGGCGTTCTTTTCCAAGTTCGGGTACGACATGGGTAAGGAACAGGCGAAGTTCGGCGGCATGGTTCCATGGGTGGTTCCCACGGCGAACATGACTGAAGGCGGCTCGAGCGCCTGGGGCGACGCAGCCACCATCATTCCGTGGAATGTGTACGAGTTCTACGGCGACAAATCCATCCTGGAGCAGCAATTCGAGAGCATGTGCGCCTGGGTGGAGTTCATCAAGAAAGCCGATGACGACTCGGGCCGCAAACGTCTGTGGACAACCGGTTTCCACTTTGGCGATTGGCTGGCGCTCGACGGGAACGATCCCAACTCATCACTTGGCGGCACACCTGAAGATTTCATTTCATCCGCTTATTATCTTTACTCGGCGCGGCTGACGGCGCGCGCGGCGATCGTACTTGGGAAGACCGAACAGGCAGCCCGCTATTCTGCGCTTGCCGGAGAGATCCAAGCCGCCATCCAAAAGGAATATTTCACCGCCACCGGACGGCTGGCAATCGGTACGCAGACCGGTCTGGTGTTGGCGCTGTTCATGGAACTCGCACCGGAAAAATTCCGCGAGCGGGTCATTCGTGACCTGGCAGCCCGTTTGCGAAAGGACAAAGTACACCTGCGCACCGGGTTCGTCGGCACACCTTATCTTTGTAGAGTGCTTTCGAACAATGGCGCAAACGAACTGGCGTACCAACTCCTGCTGAACGAAGATTATCCGTCCTGGTTGTACGCGGTCAATCTGGGCGCGACCACCATCTGGGAGCGCTGGAACTCGCTTAATCCGGATGGCTCGTTGAGTTCAGTGGAGATGAATTCGTTCAACCATTACGCCTACGGCTCCATTGTTGAATGGATGTACCGCGATATGTGCGGTCTGAACCCGTCAGCCGGCGATGACAGGGTAACAGGTTTCCGCCGCGCCCGCATCGCCCCAAAACCCGATCAATCCATGCAGTGGGCAAAGGCGAGTTACCACTCAGCGGCGGGTCTTTTCGAGAGTGGTTGGAAAATTGGGGATGATGGCAAATTAAATTTCGAGTTCGCCATCCCGTTCAACGCTGAAGTGCAGGTGACGCTGCCGGATGCGAAGGCGGGGAAAATATCTATTTTCGGGAAGCAAGCCACCGGGGAAGTCCAGCAAGGCGCGGATGTGGTCTTGCAACTGGACTCCGGTCATTATCAAATCGAGTATCAGCCCAGTCGTCCATATATCGAGACGCTCAGTACCTACGTGCCAGCGGTGAAAATTCTCCAGAACAAGATGGCAAAACTTGCCCTGATGCGTTTCATTCCCATGATTGCAGTGGTTACAGATGCAATGATCGCCGCCATTGGCAACGACAGCATCCGTGACCTTGCTGCCACGCCCTACCTGACCTTGAGCGATGAGAAGTTGGATGAAATGGATCGGGTGTTGAGCAATTTCCCCGTTAAAAAGGACAATAAATGCTGTGAATAGTATTAGATTTGAGGAAATCATGTCTCGTAAACAGAACATCATCGACCATAACGAATTTTCAACCGAAACCGGTACCCTGAGACCTGGCGAATCGGATTTCCGCAGCGAGATCTGCCTCAACGGGCGGTGGGATTTTCAGCCGGTTGATCTGCCTGACAATTTTACACCGGGCGAATCCATCCCCGAACTGTCTCTGCCAAAGCCGGACCAATGGGAGTCGGTGAAATTGAAAGTACCCTCGCCCTGGAATATCAACGGATTTGTGGATGGCGATGGCATTCCGGGCGGCGATTTCGTTTGTTATCCCAGTTATCCCGAACGTTGGAAGCATGTCAAGATGGGCTGGCTGAGACGGACTCTTCAGGTGCCGGAAGATTGGGGAGAGAAAACCATCCTACTTCATTTTGAAGCCGTGTGTGGTCACTGTCAAGTCTATATCGACGGCGAAAAGGTGAGTGAGCATTTTGACAACAGTCTGCCGCAAACCTACCGGGTAGACGATTTTGTGACCCCGGGCAGCGATCATGAACTATGGGTAGGTGTCCGTGCGCCGGAGCTTTTCAATATCCATAATGGTTCCACAAAATTCACTTATCCAACCGGTTCGTTCTTCACCATGAATACTATAGGAATCTGGCAGGATGTGTATTTGCTGGGTGTTCCGAACGTGCGCATCAAGGATGTATTTGTGCAACCAGATTATTCAACCGATCAATTAAGGGTTCAGGTGACCATTGAAAACCGGAGCGAACGGGTTGCCAGCCTTGATGTAAAGGGTGTTACAAAGGCATTGAAGCCTTTTTCAATCCCGGATGATGGTATCCAGGTTGTCCCGCATTATGAACTGGAAGACACCCCCCTCATTGAATTTACCGGCGAACACATCACAGTTGGCGCTGATATGGAAGCCATCATTACCCTCGTGGCACCTGTTTCAGGGAAACTGCTTGCGTGGGATACCCATCACCCCAATCTGTATGCCATTTTTGTCACATTGGAGCAGGATGGGAAAACAACGGATGGCAAGTATACACGTTTTGGCTGGCGGGAGTTCAAGATCAAGAATGGGGATTTTTGCCTGAATGACCACAAGATCCAGATAAAAGCCGACTCGTGGCACTTTATGGGCATTCCACAACTCACCCGGCGGTATGCCTTTGCCTGGTACAGGGCACTCAAGGATGCCGGCGGGAATGGAGTTCGGCTTCACGCCATGCCATATCCCACTTTTTACCTGGAAGTTGCCGATGAAATGGGAATATGTGTTTTGGATGAAAGCGCCATTTGGGCAAGTCATACCGCTTTCAACTTCGATGAGCCGGTCACCTGGGAGCGTTTTTATGCTCACGTGTCCCGTCTGGTAAAGCGGGATCGCAATTATCCATCGGTCATGGGCTGGAGCGTGGAAAATGAAGTGCGCATGGCGCTTGAATCTTATTTCCCGTCTGAAGAAGCCATTGCCAGCATTCAGGGAAATATTTGCAAACTGATGGATCTTGTCAGAGAACTGGACCCCACGCGAAATTGGATCAGCGCGGATGGTTCTCGCGATTGGAATGGCAATTTCCCAACCAGCATTCTCCATTACGAAAACAAGGAAAACTACAAAGAGATAAAGAGCAAAGCCGGAAAACCCGTCGGTGTTGGCGAATGTACGATGGCGTATTATGGCACGCCAAAACATGCAGAGGCGTTTATTGGTGATCTGGCGTACCAAAACATTGAAGACCGCATGAAAGGGGTGGCGGTCGAGACTTATGGTCAACTGAAAGCCCAACTATCCGCGGATTTCAGTTACACCAGTGTCTTTAACCTGGTCTGGTATGGGTTGAAACCCTTACCGCTCGGGCATGCGCATATGAAAAATGGACCAACAATCGAGAATGGCATTGCCTTTGGCGAATACCGGGAAGGAAAACCGGGCGTACAACCGGAACGATTGGGACCTTACTGCACCACTTTAAATCCGGGGTACGATCCAAGCCTGCCGCTCTATGCCCCATGGCCCATGTTTGAAGCCATCAAGGCAGTATATTCCCCAGGCGGACCCTGGCCGTCACCCTATGAAGCAGAGCAAGCCTCCCCGCCCCGGAAACCGCTTCCGCTGATCGATCAACCTGCTCCGGTGGTCTTTTTCGGCGATATCCACGGCCTTCATTATCAAGGCCTAAAAGCAGCCGGCATTCAGTTTAGTGAAGATCCGGCCGGAACCTTTATTTATGTTGATCTGACATCCGTCTCCGCCAAGCAAGCGAACAACCTGAAAGCCAGGCTCAAGACGCTCAAGACAGGCAGCACCATCTTCTTATCCGGGTTAACGCCTGCGTCTGAGCGATTGTTGGAAAACCTGATCGGTGAAAAAATCGATATATTTGAGCGGGAAGCCTCTTCGCTGGTTTTTGCCGGTGAGTATGCCAGCACATCTCCGCTGGTGGACCACTTCCAATTGAAAGAACTCTACTTCTCTGAAGACGAGGTGAATGTCATTCAGCGTTATGGTATTCGCTGTCAGGAAGTGCCAAACGTAAAAGCGCTCTTAATGTCCTGCAGTTGTGATTGGCGCATGTGGAATCATCAGGCAGAATCCTCAAAAACTGGTGCACTCTACCGGAGCGAAAAAGAAACACCCGCAGCTCATGCCCTGGTACAACTCAGGCTTGGTAAAGCCAACATACTGCTTTGTACGATCGAAATGAGGGAACACCGATCTGTTTCTGAGCGGAACAGTAAAAACTTATGGAACAAACTGATGAAAGCGGCTGGCGCAAGGATCGATGATAACTTCGGGAAAGATAGGTGCTTCAGCACCTATACACCGGCCAGAGAAATTCTCCAAAATCCAGAAGCAAAAGCGATTGTACGACGCTTTATTCCCATGGTGGGGATGCTGACTGATGAGATGATTGCCGAGATCAGCTCCTTCAATATCCGCGAACTTGCCAAGATGCACGGCAGGCTCCTGATGTTGAGCAGCAAAAAACTGGATCAGATCGACCGGGCGCTCGGTGAGATTCCCCTGGGCGCGGAATATTCTGCAAGCCCGGAAAGTGATGGTCCTGGTGAAAATCCCCACGTTTTGAAAGGGGATCAGATCGTCCGGGTTCTGGCGGCGGGATTTTTTGCAGGAGGTGATTGTGTATCGATTTTGAATGACGACTTTTTGGGTGGAGAAAAGATTGTTGCGCCTGCACATGGAGAAGCGATCATCCATAATGATTTTTCAACCCGTTGGCAGGTGGAGACTGCAGGGTCTGACGGATTCCATCTTCAGGGGATGGAATTTGATGGCCCCAAAGATCATTCAGCCAGCTATATGAGTTTTTATCTGAACAGCCCAAGACGGCTGGATAACTTGCTGACTGAACCCAATATTCCCAGACTATATATGAATATAGAAACCGCCTGCTGTCTGCGGGTGTGGTTGAATGGTAATGAAATTCTCACGCACGCAAATGCTTCCGCTGAGCCGGTCAACTTGCAGGTTCCGCTGCTCCTCGGAAAAGGAAACAACCATATCCTGCTGAAAGTTGTGAGCACAGATATGGATGAAGTCGTAAAAGCGTTTCTTTCTTCCTCTCATACGGATTTTATCGAAAAACTCGTCGGCACAGTTGAACGAATTTAAGCAAATACTTTCTTACATCTCAGATCATCAATCCGATTTCAGATAATAAGGAGATTGCAATGAACGACATAAAAGCATATTACAACCTGAAGAAAAAGATCCTCGTCAACCTGATCTCCGCTGGATCGGCCCTGCTGTGGGTGATCGTCTCCAGCTCATTCATGAAATTCTATACGGATGTGGTTGGCTTGAGCCCCGCCATGTACGGCGTGGTGTTTCTGATATTCAGCATCTGGAACGGCATCAACGACCCCATCATTGGCTACTGGGCAGATAAGCGTCCCTTCCTGACAGGTCGGGGGAAGTATCTTCCCCTGATCCGCTGGTCGATCCCGATCATCGGCTTTTCGGTCATCGCCCTTTTGTTCGCCTCCCCAGGTTGGAATGACCTCGTAACCGCAGCTTATCTCGTGATTCTCCTGGTCATCTATGAGGGCGCCAATACCCTTTTGGGGGTCAGTTTCATGGCGTTTACGGTGAACACTTTTCTAAGTACAAGTGAACGCACCAAAATGCAGGTGATCGCAAGTTATGTCAATCAGATCCCAGTGTTTTTAGGAGGCATGATCCCCGTCTGGTTCCTGACGGGTGAATTCAGCCGCGAGACCGTGATTGCAATTTTCTCTGGAGCATTCCTTTTTGGGCTTTTGCTGATCTGGATCGGGTCACGGTTTATCCGGGAAGATGCGATTTTCTACAAGAATCTGGAGGTTACCCAGGGTCTCAAAGAACTCCTTTCGCTCGCAAAAGACCTGTTTAAGGATAAGACCTTTGCCCTTTTCATATTCGCCTTTCTCTTCATTCAGGCAGGCACAGGGAATTATTTCTCTGGCTACCTTTACTACATGGACAATGTACTTGAAGTATCCGGATTGAAAGCCACGATTCCCGATGTTCTCACCGGTGTCGGGCAAATGTTGCTTTTCCCTTTCATTATCATGATGGTGAAGAAATTTGGAGCCAGGGATGTTTTATGGAAAGGATTCCTGATCGCAGTTGCGGGGCATCTTGTGCTGACATTGCCAATCAATTATTGGATCGCTGCCGGGACCTACATTGTGATTTTATTGGGATACGGGTTTGGTTCTGCCATCAACCCGGCAATGATCGGCTTGGCGGTCGATCATATCGAGCTAAAAACTGGAAAACGTCAACCGGGCGTGGTAAGAGGCATCATTGCCATCCTGATGCTGCCAGCTACCAGTATGCAACCGCTGATCTTGAGCGTACTGCTCAGCGCAGCGGGATATATCGGTGATACCAAGCACCAAACCGCTGAAGTGGTCCAGGCAATCCGATACGGTACTGGAATTATTCCAGCGGCGATCCTGATCATTGGCATCATCCTGTTAGCCATGGTGCCGATCAACCACAAGCGTGAATTGGAAATCCAGGCTGCCATGGAGGCAAAGCATGGCAAGAAAACCAACGAATCTTTAGCATCTTAAAAGTTCAAAGGAGATAAAGTGACTGATAGCAACTCTAAAACCGTCTTGGTGACCGGCTCATCAGGTTTTATTGGCACACATTGCGTATTGCAACTCTTGGAGCAAGGATACAAGGTGCGCGGTACGGTTCGTGATCTTGACCGCGTTAAAGATTTACGGGATATATTTTCCCGTCACACGCAGGCAGCGGATTATCTTGAATTTATTCAGACAGACTTGCTTAAAGATGATGGCTGGGAAGAATCTGTTGCAGGATGTGAATATGTACTGCATGTCGCTTCGCCATTCCCGAACGAAATGCCTGAAAACGAAGATGACTTGATCCGCCCGGCTGTAGATGGAACTTTGCGTGTTTTGAAGGCAGCTTCAGAGGCTAGGGTCAAGCGGGTTGTACTAACTTCTTCCGTTGCAGCCATTCATGGTCATCATGCAGATGGACATGCTCTTGATGAAAGCGATTGGTCTGAAGAAGTGAACGAGAGCGCTGACGCATACGCGAAAAGTAAGATGCTCGCTGAAAAAGCAGCCTGGGATTTTGTAAAAAACCAGGCTGCAGATCACTCCCTAGAATTGGTCGCCATCAATCCCTGTTTCGTGATGGGCCCGTTGTTGTATGAGGCGTCGTTAGGCACATCGGCGAAAGCCATCCGGGTCTTTCTATCAGGAGCCTATCCCGGCACCGCGCGACTATCCTGGTTTCTGGTTGATGTGCGCGATGTTGCCGCAGCTCATCTGGTGGCAATGACAAACCCAAAGGCAAGCGGGAATCGCTATATCTGTGCGAGCGAAGCGATTTGGCTGACCGATGTAGCGAAGGCGTTGAATAATAACTTTGCGGAACAGGGTTTTAAAATATCTACCGTCCAATTCCCGAACTGGTTCGTGAAGGTCTATGCCCTTTTTGATAAAACTGTAAAAGGCGAAGTCCCCAATTTGGGGAAAGAGATCAGAATATCTAATTGTAAAATCAAGGATGAGCTTGGTATGCGATTTCGCAGTGCTGAAGAATCTGTGGTTGCAATGGGAAGAAGCTTAATAGAGCTTGGAGTTTTATAAATGCAAACCATTCACGTCATCTCCCACACTCACTGGGACCGCGAATGGTACCTGACCTTCCAGCAGTTCCGGCTGAAGCTCGTCCATCTCATTGATAAATTGCTCGATCTTCTTGAATCGGACCCCAACTTCAAATATTTCATGCTTGACGGGCAGACGATCGTGCTGGACGATTACCTGCTCATGCGTCCCGAAATGGAATCTGTTCTGCGCACACATATACAAAGCGGTCGCATCCTGATCGGACCCTGGCATATCCTGCCGGATATGTTCCTGGTCAGCCCCGAATCACATATCCGTAACCTGCTGCAAGGGGCACGTACCGCTCGCAAGTTCGGACCGAAAATGCCCGTCGGCTACATCCCCGATCCTTTTGGTCACCCCGCACAAATTCCGCAGATCCTGAACGGTTTCGGCATCCAGGCTGCCTCCCTGTGGCGCGGACTGAGCAACCAGCCCGCCGAACTGTGGTGGCAATCACCGGACGGCTCAAAGGTCCTGCTTGCTTACCTGCGCGATAGTTACAGCAACGGAGCGAATCTCCCCGTCCATGATCCCGAATTATTTACCGAACAGATTGCCATCGCGGGTAACTCCCTGTCCGCTCACTCCGTCGTAAATGACCATCTGATCATGCTCGGCACCGATCACATGGAGCCGTCGCTGCGCACTTCGGCATCCATCGCATGCGCCAACGCCAACCTACGCGATATGCAAGTAATTCATTCCACATTACCTGGGTACATCGAGAGCATCAAAGCACGGATCGAAGAACTGGAGCAGCCCATCCCCACCTTGAGCGGAGAATTGCGTGCTTGCGACCGCTCTCCTCTGTTGCCGGGCGTCCTGTCGACACGCATGTGGATCAAGCAGTGCAACCAGCACAGCCAAATCCTGCTTGAAAAATGGGCGGAGCCCTTCAGTGTGTTCGCCGAGAATCTAATCTCTAGAGAGGTAAAACCGACCGCGCCAGAAGAAATGGCGTCGAACCGCATCCAAAATGTCGCGCCCATCATCCGCCAGGCATGGCGGTTGTTGATGGAAAACCACCCGCATGATTCCATCTGTGGCTGTTCCATTGATCAAGTCCACGAGGAAATGAAGCCGCGTTTTGATCAGGTTGACCAGATCGTCGAAGAGATCACCCTTCAGGCATTGCAGGCAATCGCACGCGCAGCGGATACCCGCTCCGATGCTGCAGTCTCCACGATCGTGCTATTCAACCCCCAAAGCGCTCCTCGCCGCGACATTGTGGAAGTTGCGCTCAACATCCCCGAAACCGTCCCAGCCTTCGAACTGCTCGACGCCGACAAAACTGTCATCCCGTATGAATTCATTGGCGCCAGCAACAAAGAACTTGCCGACCTTTTGCTTCCCAAGAGCAGCCTGCGGGACACCATCGGCGCGATCAACGAAGGGCGCGTGGCGGGCGCGGCGATCGTGAGTGTTAAGGTCGCGCGCCAGGGCGCCACTGCCACCATCGACGCCATCCTGGATGACAAGGGTCAACCCAACGTCCAGGAATGGCAGCAGGCAGAAGCAGACATCGCCCGATACGAAGCCGACCCCGGTGTGACTCATTTCCACGTCCTCGCGCATACCCCACGCACATCGCGGATCCGCTTCGTCAGCCCGCAAATCCCAGCTTTGGGCTGGCACACGCTCCAGGTGCGCGCCTTGCCCGCGCCACCGTCGTCCCCCGCCGCAACCGTCAGTCCGCTGCTTAAGCCTTTCATACCCCTGGTATTGCGTTTCGCCCAATCCAAACTAGGCGAAAAACTACTTGCCAAACTTACTGCTGGGGACGAAACCAAGCCACCCTGTGTGATTCAAAATGAAAACTTCATTGTGGAAGCCAGTCGTACAGATGGCACCCTGATCATAACTGATAAACGCACCAAGGCGACTTTCATCGGCCTCAACCGTTTTGTGGATGGCGGCGACGCGGGCGACGAATATAACTACTCGCCCCCGGCTGGCGATTCTTTCCGTTCCCCAAAGTTGGTCTCGTTAAAAGTATTTCATCACAGGCTCGTACAGACTCTAAAAATCGAGTACACGCTGAAAGTCCCGGCGCAGTTAGCACCCGACCGCAAGAGCCGCTCACACAAACTGGTCACCATCCCGATTCACAGCAGTGTCTCCCTGATTCCCGGTGGTGCGCGCATTGACATCCACACCGAAGTGGAGAACATCGCCAAAGACCATCGCCTGCGCGTGCATTTCCCTGCGCCCTTTGCCGTGAAGGAAGCCAATCACGATGGTCACTTCGAAGTGGTGCAGCGTCCCATCGGCGTGCCTGAGAGCTCTGAAAAATGGGTGGAACTACCCCGCCCCGAAACACACCAGGGTGCCTTTACGGATGTTTCAAATGGCAAAATTGGTCTGACCATCGCCAACCGCGGTTTGCCCGAAGTGGAAGCGCTCAACAACGGCGAACACACCGAAATCGCCCTGACGCTCCTGCGATCGGTCGGCTGGCTCTCACGGGATGACATGCCTGTCCGGCAGGGACACGCCGGACCGGGCCTCGAGACCCCCGATGGACAGGTACAGGGAAAATCGGTTTTCAGCTATTCCATCATCCCGCACACAGGCGATTGGCGCGAAGCCTGCCAGCAGGCATATGCCTTCCAGACCGAACTGCGCGCCATCGAAACGGGAATCCATCCTGGCGAAATCCCCGACACGGGCTCGTTCATTGCATCCTCGCCCGAATCGTTCATCATCAGCGCCATCAAAGCCGCCGAAAACGGGAAGGGCTGGCTCGTGCGAGGGTATAACATCTCCTCCGATACGATCGAGCTTGGTTTGAAACCACTGCGCCAATTTACGCATGCTACGCTGGTCAATCTGGCAGAGGAAGAAATATCAATACTCCCTATTGCGAATGACGGGAGCGTTACTATTTCCGCCACCGGGCATAAAATCGTCAGCGTGATATTTTCCGATTAGCCCTGAAAAATGAGCGTGATTTTGGTTTAGGTTTGTTATGAAGAGGATACAAGCAAGCCTTTTTGTTTATCTCAAATCAAGATGAGATCATAAGTACTACAGCAAAACGCACACGTTGCTTACCCTCTCGACTTTGGATTATCCGTATATAAAGCACCCCCTTGGGGGCACCAGTCCGAATGACTAATACTTTGTGAGAGGCTTTCCCCGGATCAAGTCCGGGGAAAGCTGTTTATTAGGGGGAAAGGCTGAGTGTATCGGATGTGTTATAATAACGTCAATCCGATACCGATAGAGGCCAAGATGATCGAACCCCGATTACAAAAACGCCTTGAAACAAAGAAGGCTCAGTTGGATGAACTTCGCCCCCTTCCCACTGCGGCCATCAACCGTTTACGAGGTGAAATTCTCATCGAATGGATCTACAACTCAAATGCCATTGAGGGAAGTACGATCACACTCCAGGAAACGCGCCTGATCCTTGAAACCGGATTGACAGTAGGCGGGAAATCCCTGCGCGAGCATTTCGAGGTAATTAACCACAAAGAAGCCATTCAGTATGTTGAAGACCTGGTCCAAAATACCGAGCCCATCACTGCATTCCACGTTCGTCAAATTCATAAACTCATCTTGACACACATTGACGATGGGAATGCCGGCAGTTATCGAAAGACACAGGTCCGCATTGCAGGCACGCCTTTCACCCCGCCTGAATCCTGGCAGATCACCAGTCTCATGGCTGAATGGAGCGATTGGGTCGCAAGTGCAGAAAGGTCAATGCACCCTATCATTCTCGCTGCGCAGGCTCACCACCGTCTGGTGGCGATCCATCCATTCGTCGACGGGAACGGGCGCACCGCCCGGCTGGTGATAAACCTGCTACTCATGCGCAGCGGATACCCACCTGCAGTCATCCAGCGTGCAAACCGCAGGCAGTATTATTCTGTGCTGGCAAAGGCCGATTCCGGAAATAACGACGCGTTGGAAAACTTCGTCGGGCGTGCCGTGGAAAAAAGTCTGGAACTTTATATCGAAGCATGCAAACCCGTAGTGAAGTCTCCCAAACCGGAGGATGAATGGATCCTGTTACGGGACGCCTGTGTTGGTACGCCCTACAGTCAGGAATACCTCAGCCTGCTGGCACGCTTGGGGCGTATTGATGCTAGAAAAAGGGGAAGGAACTGGTACACAACCAGGCGGGCAATAAAAGAATATCAAAACTCGGTCTAACCCCCTCTCAACTTTCTATTATCCGTATATAAAGCATCTCCTTTGGGGCACCAGTTTGAACCGCTGCTATCAGTGGAAGAGGGTTCCCCGGATCGACTCCGGGGATGTTTTTTAACCTAGAAGTCTCGTACTTCAGACAGTCTATTTGCCCCCCCGTCCTGGCGGAAAAGCTTTTAGCGCCCAGAAAACCGAGAGTGGCGAATCCGAGAGATCTGGAGATCTACCTATACATACGGTTGAAAAGAAAACCATCCGGGAATTATCAGAACAGCTCGATCTTTCTGAGATCCCTGTGTGCGGAGCGCAAGCATTCGTAACGAAGCTGCGCATCTCATTGAGTGGTATTTACCTGCGGGCTTGAAGTTTTTCGCATATTGCCTCTACCACCAACGGCTCGAACGCATCCCCGAAGGTGCCCAGGAGGAATCCAGAACCAGAACAACCAAGGGGGAATCCATTGCGGGCCAGGCCTCCGGTAAGCGATGGTTTCTTTATATGCTGATTTTCCAACAGGAAGGTGCATTCCATCACTGGCTGGACGGAAATGGCATGGTATAATCAGTAATCTATCCCCTATGGGGGGATAGGGGATGTTATAGCCTTATTATAACAAAAGGAACACACCGCCCCTATATGGAAACCCCACTCACCGACCCCATCCAGTGCGAAGGCGATTGCCGCACCACAAAGACCACCTTCTTCGCCCGCTACCGCGATTTCCTGCTCTCGAAGGAAACCATCATCGCCTTCATCAACGGCGTCCTCCTGCTGGCCGGGTTCATCACCTCCGTGTCAGGCGCCTCGCAGGTCGGTAAATGGCTGTACTTCAGCTCCGCTGTGATTGGCGGCATTCCGCTCTTCATGCTCGCATCCAAGGCGGTCTTCAAGAACCACGACATCACCGCAGGCTTCATGGCCTCGGTGGCCATGATCGCCGCCATCCTCGTCGGCGAGTACAGCGCCGCGGCGCTGGTGGTCTTCATGTTTGCCATCGGCGACTGGCTGGAGAACATGACCATCGCCCGCGCCAACAATGCCCTGCGCGACCTGGCAAAGCTGGTGCCCCCCACTGTCACCGTCCGTCGGGACGGAAGAGAATCGACCATCCCCATCGAACAGGTGAAGGTGAACGAAATCGTCCTGGTGCGGGCCGGGGAACGCATCGGCGTGGACGGGGTTCTCGTCGGCGGCAACGGCTCGGTGGACCAGGCCGCCATCACCGGCGAGTCGATGCCGGTCGAGAAGAAAGCCGGCGATGAGGTCTTCGCCGGAACGCTCAACGCGGTGGGCGCTTTCGAGATGCGCGTGACCCGCACCGGGGAAGGCACGACACTGGGGCACATCGTCCAACTGGTCAGGGAAGCCCAGTCCCAGCAGGCCCCCGTGCAACGTCTGGCCAACCGGTATGCCCGCATCCTGGTGCCGGTCACCTTCACCATCGCCGTGGCTGTCTTCCTGCTCACGCGTGACATCACCCGCTCGATCACTGTCCTGGTGGTGGTCTGCCCGTGCGCATTGGTCCTGGCCACACCCACCGCCGTCGTGGCTGCCATCGGCAACGCCGCCAAGCGCGGCATGCTGGTCAAGGGCGGCGCAGTCATCGAGCAGGTTGGCAAGGTGGATGTGGTCGCCCTGGACAAGACCGGCACCCTGACCCACGGCAGGCCCGTTGTCCAGGAGGTGATCTGCGTGGATGGGTTCCACCGGGACGAGCTCCTGGCGCTGGCGGCCGGAGCCGAGCGCTTCAGCGAGCATCCTATCGGGCGATCCATCTTCCAGGCGGTGGAAACAAGGAACCTGCCGTGCCACGAACCGCAAGATTTCCGGGTCCTTCCCGGCTTCGGCGTCACCGCCCGCGTCGATGGGCGCCAGGTGGTAATGGGAAACAGGGTTCTTTTAGCTGAGCAGGGCATCCCGTGGAGCGACGAGCTGGACATCCGCGTTCAGAAGCTGGAGACCGAGGGTCACACGGTCATCCCGGTAGCAGTGAACGGCAGCGTTGCCGGCCTGATCGCCATCGCCGACACTCCGCGCCCGGAGGCGCAGAACGCCATCCGGGAACTCAAACGGCTCGGCGTCCGGGAAGTCATCATGATCACCGGCGACAACCCGCGCACGGCGGCGCGCATCGCTGAGGAACTGGGCATCGACCGGGTTTTCGCCGAGGTCCTGCCGCAGGACAAGCTCAGGATCATTCGTGAGCTGCAGGCGCAGGGCCGGAAGGTGATGTTCGCCGGCGATGGCGTGAACGATGCCCCGGCACTCGCCGCGGCCGATATCGGCGTGGCGATGGGGATGGCCGGCACCGACGTCGCCCTGGAGACCGCCTCGGTCGGGCTGATAGAAGACGAGATCGAGCGCCTGCCGCAGATCATCGACCTGTCGCGCAAGTCGCTGGGCGTGATCCGCGGGAACGTCCTTTTCTCCATGTCCATGAACGTGCTGGCCGTCTTGCTGGGCGGCTTCGGCCTCATCGGCCCGGCTGTCGGGGCGCTGATGCACGAACTGTCGGCGCTGCCTGTGCTGGCCAATTCCGCCCGGCTGGTCAACTACCGCCGCCGCGCCTGATTCGCGCATATAATCAAGGTAAAACAATTTGCGGAAAGGTGAGCAGCGATGGCCGAGAAAGCCTCCCTTCAAACGGAAGAGAACCACAACCTCCACGAACACACGGACAGCGTCCTGAAGCGCCTGGCGCGCATCGAGGGCCACGTGCGGGCCGTGAAGCGCATGGTGGAGGAAGGCACACCCTGCCCGGATGTGCTGGTGCAGATCGCCGCCATCCGCTCCGCCCTGAACGGCGTCGGCCAGGTCATCCTGGAGGACCACCTGGCAAGCTGCATGGTGAAGGCCGTCCACGACGGGAATTTCGAAGATTCCTACAAGGACTTGAAGAATTCCCTGGACCGCTTCATCGGTTGACACAAACCCTTCTGGAATCATTCGCCCCGGCTGGTTGCAGCCGGGGCGAACTGTTATTTCCTGACCGGGTCTTTCTCTGGAGGCGGGAGCGGCGCAGCAAGCACCTTGTCGACGCGGTTGCCATCCATGTCCAAGACCTCAAAGCGCAGATTCTCCCACTCGAAGTGGTCGCCGACCACCGGGATGCGCCCCAGGAGCACCATAAACAGCCCGCTGATGGTATCGTAGTTGGCTTCTTCCCCCGGAAAGTCATCCAATTCCAGGATCATTTGAAGGTCGTGCACGGACATCTGGCCGTCTAACAGCCAGGAACCATCCTCGCGCTGGGTGGCTTCTGGTTCCTCCCCTGATTCATCCAGGCCCGGGAATTCGCCCACAATCGCTTCGAGCACATCCGTGACCGTGATCATGCCGGCAATGGAGCCGTATTCATCCACCACCAGGGCGAATGGGGATTTCTCCGCCCGCAGACGCTCGATGGCTTTCAACGCCTTCATGGTTTCCGGGATCACCGGCGGCGGTTGTGATGACGCCAGGAGCGAGACCGGTTGGCCGCTGGCATATTGCGCCAGCAGGGCCTTTGCCCGGACAATGCCCTGGATCTCATCCAATCCGCCCTTGCAGACCACGAAATTGGAGTGCCCCGAGGCGATCACTTTTCGCAAGTTCTCTTCGAGCGCATCCTCCGTGTCCAACCAGACCATCTCCGGGCGGGGGGTCATCAGCGAGCGCACCGTTCGGTCGCCCAGGCGGAAGACGCGTTCAACGATATCGTGCTCCGCCTCCTCGAAGACACCGGTATCCGTGCCCTGCTCGATCAGGACTTTGATCTCCTCCTCGGTGACTCCTGGCTCGCTGCTGGATTTGATCCCAAGGAGACGGAGAACGGCATCGGTGGAAGCGGTCAGCAGGCTGACGAGAGGCCTGGAGATCTTGGACAGGAACTGCATCAGGGGGGCGACAGATGCCGCAATCCCTTCTGCATTGTTCAACGCCAGGCGTTTGGGCACCAGTTCCCCAAGCACCAGGGAAAGGTAGGTGACGATAATGACAACGATCGTTGCGCTGACCGTCTCGCGGTAAGGTGCCAGCCAGGCATAACGCTCGAAGACCAGGGACAGTTTTTCAGCAACGATTGCCCCGCCGAAGACGCCGGTCAGGATGCCTATCAGGGTGATGCCGATCTGGACGGTGGAGAGAAAGCGGGTGGGCTTTTCAGCCAGGGCGAGAGCGGCCTGAGCCCCCTTCCTGCCATCTTCTGCGCGCTGGTGGAGGCGCGCCTTGCGGGCGGAGACGACTGCCATCTCCGCCATCGAAAAGAAACCGTTGGCGAGGATGAGAACGACCAGGATCAGGATTTCGATTGCCATAGGGCTATTTCTGCAAGGACGGAGAAAACGTCCACATGCGCAGAGATTTTACCATACGCAGACATTCCCCCGAAAATCGCGCAAGCCCATTATAGGAGCCCGGGTCTAGCTTGATTCCTCAGGTGGCTTGAGGCGGCGGAAGTTCCGATAGAGAAGCAGATCGTAGACGATCTTCAACCCGCCAGAGAGAAAGAAAGGAGCGCTCACGAGCAGCGGCACCGAAAGGAAGATGCCTGCCAGGGAGGGGGAGAGCGCCGCCCCCACGGAGCGAGCAATGGCCGTGACACCGGAGGCTGCCGAGCGCTCATCCGGGGCGACGACCGCCATGGTGTACGATTGGCGCGTCGGCACGTCCATCTGCGAGATGCTGAAACGCGCCAGCAGGATGCCTATCGCCAGCGGTAGGGAGGGCACGAGCGGCACCAGCATCAAAAGGATATTCGATGGGATGTGCGTGAAGACCATGGTGTTGATCAGGCCAATCTTCTTGGCGAGCCATCCGGCCAAAAGGGCTGATATCCCAGCCAGAAGGTTGGCACCGAAGAAGATGCTGCCAATCAAACCCGCCTCGACCCCGAATCGCACGTGGAACCAATAAGCCACCAGGGATTGGACCACTAACCCGCCGCCGAAGGCGTCCAGGGCGAACAGGGCTGAAAGGCGTAGCACCACGCCGCGCGAGCGGTGCAGCCCCAATGTCCGTTTGGTCGCGGCCCGCAGGGTCTCCTGCGGGACTTCGATAGCCGCGCTTACGAGGAGGAACAAGGCAACCAGGATTGTTCCCCCCAGGGCATACCCCATCAATACAGCCCGGTAGGAGTCGTAGGCGCTCAATCCGCCATTCTGGAGAAATTGAGCCAGCCATCCCCCGGTAAGGGCGCCCACGGCAGTAGCGAAGGAGCCGGACAGGTTGTACCAGGCGAAAACTTGCGTGCGGCGCTCGCCCGGCAGGAGCTGGGTCAGCCCGGCTTGCTCGACCGAAAGGAACGGCCCGATCTCGTTGCCGCTCGGGCTGATGACGCCAATGATGGCAGCCGCCATGAGCAGAATTGGGTTGCGGGTGGCGATGAAGGCGACGCCCGCCCCGATCATTAGCAGCGCGCCGACAACCAGCGTCCGCCGGCGACCGAAGCGGTCGGCGGAGGTGGTCAGGAAGAGCGAGATTGCCGCGTCGCCGGCCAGCGTGAGCGTGAAAAGCAGGCCGATCTGTTTTTCGCCCAAGCCAGCCTGCGCCAGGTAGAGCGCCAGCACCACCGAAAGTAAACCGTAGCAAAAAAGGCGCACGATGCGGGTGATGAAGAGCAGGCGGACGTCGGCGTTTCCTATCATGGGACGTTCGCCTTCGGAGATCTGTCGAAGAAGATATTTTTATGGCTGACGCTCATCGAAAGCGCCACCGCCAGATCCGCCTGGATCACTCCCAGGTGCCTGGCCGCCGCGGCAATGCGCGTCTGGCAACGCGTATCGATATTGTTGAGGCTGGCGATCTTGGCTGCCGAGCCGACTGCAATGCCCAGATCGACGCAGCGCAACTGGCAGATGGGACCGGCAAATTCCCAATCCTCCATCCCTTCGGGTTGAGCGTGCTCACGGGCGCGCAGGAATTCAGCGCAGGTGGAAAAGCCGCAAGCTCCGCAGTCATACACCGGCGGGTACCATTTCGCCAGTCCGATGAACAGCACCAGATCGAGCTTTTCGGTGGTATCCGCATCCCGCTCCCAAAGCGGGCTGTTCGCCTTTTTCCCGCGTTCCCGCAGCCAGCCGGCCAGCCGGTCCAAGGTCGGCCGGTCCTCAATGATGATCGTCTCGATAAAGGGCTTCGAACCCTTTAGGAAAAGCTGTCCGCCGCTCTTGGGAGCTGTCATGGCGGCCACGGCGCACAACTGGGCAACCTGGCGTAACGCTCCCATGAAGATACCCTGCTGATCCATAACTATTTTCCTTTCTCCAACTGGATACCGATAAGTTTTCCGGTGAGCTGGCGCCTCACTGGTCGACAAATACTGCCGCGCTGTGGGTCTCCGGCAAAAAGGCGAGGACCTTGTTCCGCCGGGCGTCAAAGCCCAGCGTATGTGCGCCCTTACCGGTCGGGACGACCTCCAGCCGCTCCAGGGTGTCTGTATCGAAGAGATCAATCACCCCCGGATCGCCCACGGCCACGTAGAGATGCTTCAAAACCGGATTGAAGAAGATCACATCCGGTGTGCCGCTCAGTTCCGCTTCGAGCAATACCTTCCCTGTCGCAGCCTCCAGCGCGAACAGCCTGCCGGCGTCGCAGGCGCAGAAGAGCCGCCCTGTGGCCGGATCGAAATCCAGTCCATGCGGACCTTTGGCAGGGACCGGCATCGAACGGGCGATGCGGGTCGGGCTGGCCGACTCCACCACCACGATCTCGAACGGGTCGGCGATATTCACATAGAAACAACCCGAGAGCGGATCGAAGATCGTCCAGCGCGTCCGCCCGGCGACCGGGAGGCTGGCAACCATCTTCCGCAGAGCAACATCCACGATGGATAGCGTGAACGAGCCAGGAATCTCGGGATTGCCGACGTTGGCTGCCAGGAGCAGCCCGCGCTGCGGGTCGAAGGACAGGCCATTCGGGCGCACCCCGACCGCTACCTTCACAAGTTCCGCCTCGTCGTCCGGCGAGAAAATCCCGATCGTGTCCTCGCCCCGGTTGGAGGTCATGACCAGGTTCCGCTCTTCTGAAACGAGCGCCCCAGCCACACCGGTGAGGCCGGGAATGGAGCGCAGGTAATGATCCGTCGCGCAGTCGATCACGTCGATGGCATTGTTGGCCGTGTGCGCCACATACAGTCGGCCGGCGGCGGTGTGCACGGCGGCATGGTCGAACCCGCCCGGAGCAGGATGCCTGGGCAGGTCGATGGAATGCAACAGCTTAAGGCTCATGGAGGCCTCCTCTCGGGTGATCATCCAGATGCGGGGCAGGAGATTTCCTGCCCCGCATCCACCTGTTTACCATATCTATTTCTTGGCGATCTGCAACCGGCACCAGGCATACAGGGAGTCGTAGACATCGAACTGGTGCGCCAGGTTCTCTTCATCCTCTGGGAAGCGCAAGCTGAAGCCGCTGGCAATAGCCTCCAGGCCACGGGCGATGGGGTCCTTGTCGATGTCCTCGGAGACATCGGCCGAATGGACGATCTGCGCCAGGCGCAGCAAGCCGGGCTCCTTCAAGCCGTATTTCTTGATGATCGACTCGAACGAGCAGTGACCTTCCTTGTCGTGCCCAAGCTCGACGCCAGGTGCATCGAAGGGGATGGCTCCGGTTTCCTTCGCCACCTGCTCGATCTGGCTGGCGGGGACGAACAGGAACTCAGCGTCGTTGTCGATGAAGCGCGTGATCAGCCAGGGGCAGGCGACGCGGTCCACGTGCACGTGCGAACGGGTGATCCATTTCATCGTCGTTTCTCCTTTTCAATTTTTGAACTGAGGCTATTCTGCAGATAATTCCGCGTACAGTGCTTCGTAAAGCATGCGGCCGCGCTCGACGGCCTCGTGGTCGTTAGCGCTGGTGCGCCGCAGGGCACGGCAGACCAGGTCCAGGCCGGGGGCGGCGGCCTCCACGGAAGCTTCCTGGACCACATCGGCTTCGTCCACGATCGCAGCGATGCGCGCTAGGGTGGGGTCCTTCAGCTTGTGTTCCTTGAGCAGGGCGTGGAACGTGCAGTGTCCGCGGTGGTGGGAAAAGCGGGCGCCGGGAATGTCGAACGGCTCGGCTCCCTCGGGCAAGGGTTTTGCGCCGGCCGGGACGAACAGGAACTCTGCCTGCGGGTCGATAAAGCGCTTGATCAGCCAGGCGGAGGCCATGCGATCCACGCCGATGTTTTCCCAGGTGACCCATTTCATGGCACGACTCCTCGTTTGGACAATAAAGCCTCGCGCACCTGTTCCCCTACGGGCGAGTGGAAATAATCCTTCTGGCGGACCTGCTGGTATTGGTGGGATAAAGCCTCCAGGTCCGTGGCGCGCTTTGCCAATTGCTTCAGGATCCCGGCGTAAGGCTCATCCACCTGCTGCAGGAACTGGCGGACGAGCGCCTCCTCGTTCCCTGAAAATGCAGGCTGCGCGTCCCACAAGGCAGCCTCGCCGCCCATCTCGACGATCTCGGCTGCCAGCCATTGGAACTGCTCCAAGGTGTGTGGCGTGTTGGGGAGCACCCAGGCGGCATCCTGGAACAAGACTGTGCCCAAACGCTTCAGCTTGCGCCAGATGGACACGCGCAAGGCCGAAGGTTTCGCGGGGAGTTTATAGTGCAGGAGCAGCCAGTTGGTCATAATTGTAACAATGGTTACATTGTACCACAATCCGACATCCACTGGCAAGTTAAATGCAAGCTCCCTTTGGAAAGACAATCTCCAAAGGGAGCGAGCGTTTCTGTCTTCTCTTTCGACCGGGACTCAACTCTTCCGGGCGATTCCGCGCAGGAATGCGATGACCGACAGCCCCAAGATGCGGAAGTTCGCCGGACTATATTCCATATCTGTAAAGCCGGAGGCTTCCATCAAAGGGATCAGATTCAGCAGGTCGTCATCCGCTGAGAACCCCAACAAGGTTCGGGCGATCCAGCGCTGGAAAGGATGGGGAGGCAGGGCGAGATCCAGGAGCAGCAGTCGCCCCCCCGGTTTGAGCACGCGCTGGATCTCAGCGATCCCTTTCCGCCGGGTCTTGTCGGACATGTGGAAGATCATGAAACTGCACAGCACTTCGTCGAAGTGACTATCGGGGAAGGGGATGCTGTCAATGCTCCCGACCTTGAAAGTGACCTCTGCGTTGGCTTGAGCCGCCTTGCGCTGGCTGACTTCGATCATGCCGGGGATGATGTCGATTCCGAACACCTGGCCGGAGGAACCGGCTGCCTGCTTGGCGGCCAGCGTCAACGTGCCGGTGGCGCAGCCCACTTCCAAGACCGTGTCCCCGATTTTCACGCCCGCTAGCTCCACGGTCATCCGGCGCAGGAGTTGCTCCCGCCCGAAGGTGGCTTTCTTCATGTAGGAGTCATAGGTGTCCACCATCTTCTCCATCTGACCCTTGATAAGTTGATCCTTATCCTGCGCGAGTTGGGTTACATTTTCGTTCGTCATGGGATTCTCCTGCTTTCCAAAAAAGTTTTTTGCCATCAATCGGCCGGTTTCCTGCCGCTGACAAAAGCCATCAACATCGAGCGGGTTGGTCCGGAGGTTACCTCAACAAACCCGGCCTCCGCCAGCATTTGCGGGACCTCCCAGACCCTTGACTCCGCCATCATTCGGTGACCGACGGCCGCGAGGACAAGGTGTTTCAGTATCGGGCTGCTGGGCGGTTTGAAATCCACCATAAAGAGGCGTCCACCTGGCTTCAGCACCCTAAAAACCTCGGCAAACCCTTGGCGCTTCAGGTCGTCCGGCAGGTGGTGGATCACCAGGCGGCTGATGGCCAGGTCGAAAGCCGCATCCGGGAAATCAATTTTTTCGATCAGCCCGACCGAGAATTTCGCTGCGGAATTGAGGCGTCCAGCCTTTCCCTGCGCCACGGCGATCCCCTCCGGGGCGGGATCGATCCCACAGGCCAGGCCGGTTGGACCGGCGGCATTCTGGGCTGCCAGGGTGAGGTCGCCCGTGCCGCAGCCCACATCGAGCACCTTGTCCCCCGGCTTGACTTGCGCCATCCCGATGACCTGGCGGGTATTGGAGCCTTTCACGCCCAATCCCATCAGACCGGCGAAAAAGTCATATTGGGGAACCCAATGGATGGTGGCGCCGGTTGTTTGCGGTCCTTTCACTTTTTCCAAGTGCTTATGATTCTTGTGCACGCTGGTTTTCCTCGCTTTCATGGGCCTTTTGGAGCTCCCGGCCGGTTTGGGCAAGCAGCATGAACGCATCGTGAACCGCCTGGCGTTGCTTGGGGGTCAGGGCTGCCATGATCTCCATCAGGTATTGATTCGACATCACACTTTCGTGGAATAAGCCCTTGCCCTTATCAGAAAGAGTGACCAGCTTGTTCCGGCGGTCTTTCGGGTCCTCCCGCCGGTCCACCAGGCCCTGCTGCACCAGCCGCTCCACCAGTTGGCTGGCGGCGGCGTTGCTTACATCGGCGAGGTCGCCGATATCAGAGACCTGGCATTCGCCGGCGTGGAAGATGTACATCAGGGCGTGGATCTGGGGGGTGGATAGGCCATGCTGCTTCATGGCAGTCATGAAGCTTCGGATGATGTGTGCCAGCACTCCCTCCATGCCTTCGTGCAAAGTCGAAATGGGCGTTGAATCCATATTAGTTAATCCACAATATATAGTTAATCTAGACTTAATTATAAACCATACATGGATTTAAAACAAGGGTATTGGACCCTGGCGGTCGAAAACAACCCTCTCAACATTCTATTATCCGTATATACAGTATCCCCTTGGGGGCACCAGCTCGAACCGCTGTTACCAGGTAAGAGGCTTCCCCGGATTCAAGTCCGGGGAAGCCTCTTATCCAGAATACATTTACCCGGCAGCACGAGTGCCGGGCAAATGTATCGTAATCGTGACTTAGGTGGTTCTCTTGCGTCTCGGCAGGAGATGCACCTGCCAGCTGCCCTCTCCGCTCAGGCGGATGTCACGCCGGACGAAGCGCAGCCAGGCCACGACGACCATCAGGGCGCTGATTCCCAGCAGGGCGAACAACCAGCCCAGGTTCAACTCTTGGATGGACAGGGTGGTCTGGAAGTAGTGATACGGCATCAGCTTGGCCAGGGCTTCCATGCGCTCGTCCATGAAGGCCAGGGACGAAACCATGTAACCGGTGACCACGACCGCCCCGCTGACCACAGCTGCCAAACTGCGCGCCGGCAGGAACATGCTTAGCACCAGCGCCAGGGCTGCATAGACCAGGGCCTGGACCAGCAGGGACAGGAAGGGTACGGCCATCTGGCCCCAGTCCACGCCCAGGCTGGAAGCTCCCAGCAGGAGGCTGAAACCCAGCCAGGCCAGGAGCATGATTGCAAGGCAGGCGGCCAGCAGACCCAGGAAGCGGCCGAAGAAGAAGGCTGACCGTCCGGCCGGGTGGGCCATGATCAGGTCCAGGCGGCCGCGCTCCTCATCGCTGACGATCAGGCCGCTGCCAGCCAGCACGGCGAAGATGCCGATGATGACTGGTAGCATCGAGAAGGCGTACATCCCCAGGAAGCCGGTCGGGGTCAGCATGCTGTCCACGGTGGCGCCAAAGAAGGCCAGGAACTCGGGCGGATAACTGGCGATCATCTGTTGGAACTGTTCCTGCTGCCCGGCGAACGTCTCGTACATCGGCACGATCATCAGGCCAAAGAGCCCGAGACCCAGTCCCCAACCCAGGATCTGGCCGCGCAGGCTGGTGAAGGTGTAACGGAAGGTAGTCCATAAGCGTTTCATTGTCTCATTCTCCTTATTGGTTATTTCTTGTAATAAGTCAGGAAGACATCTTCCAGGCTGGGGCGTTCGGTCTCCAGATCCAGGACGGGCAGGCGGCCAAGGACCTGTACCAGCTTCTCCATGTCGCCAGCCACCTGCAACGTGACGCTGCTCCCGTCGGCCTGGGCGAGGATCTCGACCCCCGGCAGCCTACCGAGATCGGCCGCCTCGACTGGCGTCTTGAAGCGGACCGTCAGCCGATTCAACGACCGGTGGGTCAGACTCTCGGTTCCTGCGACGTCGACGATCTCCCCGGCGCGGATGATCGCCACCCGTCCGGCCAGGCTCTCTACCTCGCTCATGATGTGCGAGCTGAAGAAGATGGTCGCCCCGGTAGCGTTCGCCTCGCGCAGCAACGTCAAGACTTCCTGCTGCATCAGCGGGTCGAGGCCGCTGGTCGGCTCGTCGAGCAGCAGCAATTCGGGGCGGTGCATCAGGGCCTGGATGACGCCGACCTTCTGCTTGTTGCCCTTGGACAGGTTCTTGATCTGCGGCTTCAGGTCTAGATCGAGGCGCTTGGCCAGCTGGCGCACGTAACCCCAGTCCGCCTGGCTGCCGCGCATATCGCGGAAAAAGCGCAGCTGGCGCTCGACGCTCAGGTTGTCGAAGAACTGCATCTCGCCAGGTAAATAGCCCGACCGCCTCTGGACAGCCACCGGCTCGGCCTGCGGATCCAGCCCCAGCAACAGGGCCTTGCCGCCGTTCGGGCGGATCATATCCAGCAGGCAGCGGATCGCAGTGGTCTTGCCGGCCCCGTTCGGGCCGAGGAAGCCGAAGATCTCGCCGCGTTTCACTTCCAGGTTGATGCCGCGCAGGGCGCGCACCCTGCCGTAAGACTTGGTCAGCCCGCGAACCTGGATCGCCAGGTCCTTGCCGGGCACGACAATTTGACTTGCATTCATAACAGCCTCCTTACTCCTTATTCGAAGATGGTGCGGGATCTACCTGCTCGACGGAACGCACGACCAGGTTCAGATCCCACAGAAGGTTCAACAGGCCGCGCAGGGCAGCCTGGTCGGTCAGTACCCCGCTCAGGGTGGTAACAGTCATGTCATTGGCCTCCTTTCGTGTGGCGAGCTGCATGCCAGACAGCCAATCCGACCAGCTTGGGTCGATCTTTCCCTCGACCGTGACCTGGTAGAAGTGGGACATGCAGGGCAGAAGGCTTTTCTTGGCAAACATAAAACGAACTCCTGTCTGATGTTTCCATCATACCGGAGTCAGGGTACGGTTGTGACCGGGTAAAAGTACGGTCGGAGTACTGTTTTCGGGGAAAATGACCTATTGAGGCGGCAGCAGATCCAAGCTTCGGGCGCGGGCTACCGCCTGGGTGCGGTTCTTGACCCCCAGCTTGCTAAAAATGTTGGTCGTATGGCCCTTGACCGTGCTCAGGGATATGTACAAGCGACCAGCGATCTCGCCATTGGACAGCCCCTCGGCGACCAGGCTCAGGACCTCGACCTCGCGTTCGCTGAGTGGCTCGATCAGGTCGCCGACCAGGGCCTTCCGGGCGGGTTGGGCTTCCGGACTTTCCTGAGCCAGGACTGCCAGCAGCCGCCCGGCGTAGTCGGGCGAGATGCCCTGGGCAACGGCCTGGTACAACAGGCGGGTCATTGGCTCGCCTTCATCGACGAAGGTGCGCTGGTAGCCCTCCGGCTCGGCTAAGGCCAGGGCCCTGCCGATGTTCTGCAGCGCCTGGTCGAGGTCCCCCATCTGATGCTGGGCGAGCGCCTTTAGGGCCAGGATCTCGATGATCCGGCGCTGGAAGCTGCGCCTTTCGACCAGGTTCTGCAGGAAGGTGAGCATCTCGATGGCGCGTTCGGGCTGCCGCTGCGCCAGGATCAGGCGGACCACGGCCAGGTACTCGGCTTGGAGTAGTTCGTTGACGGCCGCGTTGCGAGCCGCCTCTCCGAAGACATCGGCTGGCGAGCGGGCCAAGAAGCCACAAGTGCGCGCCCACTGCAAAGCCGGGTCCAGTTCGCCGCGGGCGAGCCAGTAGCGCACCTGCATCACCTCCACCATCCTGTCGTCCATCAATGTGGAGCGGCTTGCTTGAGCGTTCTGGCGCGCCTGGTCGATGTAGATCTGCGCAGCCGGCCAGTCGTGCTTGTTCAGCCGGATCCTGGCCAGGGTCAGCCAAACCAGCGGGAGCCCGATCTCCGAGAAGTACTCCATCATCCCGGCGGCCTCGCGCAGGTACTGCTCGGCCGCTTCTAGGTCGCCCTGCTCACGGAGCATCTCCCCCAAGTTGAGCATGGTCTTGCCGAGCATGGGCGTCTGGCGGCCGATGCGCTGGCTGGCCAGGTCCACCACCTGCCGGCAGGTGTGCACGGCAAGTCTCATCTGCCCCCGGGCATAGTGCAGGCCGGCCAGGTTGGTGAGCGCCATGAGGGTCATCATGAGATTGTCGGACTGTGTGGAGATTTCCACGACTTGCTCGAAGGCGCGCGTGGCGGCTTCGATGTCGCCTGCCAGGGTATAGGCCATGCCCAGGCCGTCGGCGGCCAGGCTGCGGAGAAAGGCTCGTTCGACCGGCAAGCGGCGGAGCGCCTCTTCTCCCAACCGGACGGCGTCGACGGACCGGCCCTGCAGGACGGCCAGCAGCGCCTGAAGGGTAGCATCCTCCCCTTGGTGCGCGTCCAGACTGCCCTCGGCGGACAGTTCCTTGTAGAGGTTGGCAGCCGCTTCGGGAGGCCGCCCGCACAGGATCAGGGAGAAACCTTTCAAGGTGCCGAGCACCGGCCGGTTCAGGATCGTCTCCCGGGGCAGGGCTTCGAGCCAGCGCAGCAGGGTGAGCGCCTGGCCGCGCATCAGCAGCCCTTCGGCAATCGCTTCGACCATGCGAGCAGCGTGTGCGAAGTCCTTCCCGGCCAGGGCATGCTCGATGGCCAGGTCGACGGAGCCGTTCTCCTCGAACCAATGGCTCGCCCGAAGGTGGAGCGTACAAACCTGCTCGGCCGGCCCCTCCTGGAGGCGCTTGCGCAGCAGGTCGGCAAAGAGGACATGGTAACGGTACCAGGTGCGCTGGTTGTCCAAAGGCACGATGAACAGGTTGGCATCCTCCAGCTGGTCGAGCGTCGCCTGCGCTCCAAGCCAGCCGGTGACGGCCTCGCACAGCGGGGCGGACAGGCGCTCGAGGATCGAGGTCTGTAGAAGAAAGGTCCGCAGCGGCTCGGACAGGCCGGACAACACGTCGTCGGTCAGGTAATCGGCGATGAACTTGTCCTCCCCCGAAAAGGCCGTGAAAAATGTCGACCGGTCCGGGGCGGAGCGCATGGAGATGGCTGCCAGCTGCAGACCGGAGATCCAGCCCTCGGTCCGTTGCGCCAGGAAAGCCAACTGCTCGGGCGAGAGGGCAAGGTCCATCGTCCGGTTGGCGAACTCAGCCACCTCTTCGGGCAGGAAACACAACGCCTCCTGGCGCAACTCGACCAACTGCCGGCGCGCCCGCAGGCGAGGCAGCGGGAGGGGTGGGTCGGTGCGCGTCAGCAGCACAAGGCATAGTTGGTTCGGCTGGTGATTGACCAGGAAGGCGAGGAAAGCCTGGATGGATTCGGCCGTGATCAGGTGGTAGTCGTCGAGGACCAGGAAGATGCGTCCGGGGAGTTCGTTTAATTCATTGATCAATTGAGTTGCCAGGACTGGTACCGGCGGAGGCTTGTGGGTATGCAGCATCCGGAGCGCCCCCTGCCCGAAGCCCGGGCGGATGCGCTGCAGCGCAGTGATGAAATAATTCAGGAAGAGGGTCAGGTCGTCGTCGCCGCGCTCCAGGGTCAGCCAGGCGAACCGGTCAGGGCGGACCTTCTGCGAAGCCTGCAGCCACTCGCTGACGAGCGTCGTCTTGCCGTAGCCAGCCGGGCCGCAGACCAGGATCAGGGAGACTCTCTGCTCCAGGCCCTCGTCCAATACCCGCCACAGCCGCTGGCGCCGAACGAGAGTTGAGCCAATGGACGGGGCATGGAATTTGGTCGAAAGCAGAGGCGCGGTCAATATGGGGGAATCCACACTTGGTAAAGAGATAATCCAAGCCAATTCATTATAGCATGACCCATAATACCCTGCCCAAGCGAAGAGCGAAGCAGGTCTTACTAGGCGAACTGCTGGGGGATCATCCCGGAGTAAACATATTCTATAATTAGGTATACACCTGATCCGCAGGTTACTTGGCTCGTCCGGTAACGCCTTTGCTCAATGGTTAGCCCACTGCCTAAACGTTTGCGAAATATGACATGAGATGAAAGGAGTCCTTGTGAATACCAGATCAGTAAGTGTTCTCTCGTTGACTTGTTTGCTATTTACCATTCTCTGGTTGGCTTTCCTCATCGTAGGAATGATCACTGCTGGGGAACTGAATACATTCGAAAAAACCTTGGCTTATGTCAGCAAATTGGATACAGTATTTTATATAACATATGTGAATGCTGCCCTCATTACAGTGAACGCGGTTATGCTGTTCGCTACATTGTACATCTATTACAAACCCGTTGCGTTGGAATGGGCAACAATCGGGATAGTGTTTGTGCCCATTTATGGTGCGATGAACTTGGTCGCTTATCTCTCCCAGATTACGATTGTGCCGCGTTTGTTGCAGTTGCAAAGCACACCAGACTATCAAGCCCTATCACTTTTTGCGCTGCATCAAGTTATTCAGCAATGGCCTATCTCATGACCTGCCTCGGAAATTATACCCAAGTAAAATGAGAGTCGAGCGAATCCGAAAGGAGCGTAACTCTCATGGATCGAAGGAAACCGGAACAAATCGTGCAGTTTATG
>Ga0233425_10003266_pt1 | contig 29852 bp, 33 predicted proteins | sample Watercolumn_Towu_2_FD_181712 | JGI IMG/M metagenome (GOLD analysis project Ga0233425, IMG submission 181712) | Freshwater microbial communities from Lake Towuti, South Sulawesi, Indonesia - Watercolumn_Towuti2014_140_MG | ecosystem: Environmental > Aquatic > Freshwater > Lake | place...
GGCCGTGTCATCGACCCCAAGGAGCCAGCGACCGACGTCAAGCTCCAGATCGCGCTCCTCGAGGGCATCCCCCTGTTCTCGGGGCTCGACTACTCCGAGCTCTTGACGCTGCACAGCCTCATCAAGTTGCACCCCGTCAGGACGGGTCAGGTGGTCATCGCGGAGGAGGCGACGGGCAGCGAGCTCTACGTCGTCCTCTCGGGCCGGCTCGTCGTCACCCGCGACGGCACGGAGCTCGCCTCGCTGGAACGGGGAGACCACTTCGGCGAGATCGGGCTGCTCGGCCACGGCGCGCGGACCGCGACCGTGACATCGACGCACCCCGGCCTGCTGATGAGCATCGATCGAGACACGTTCCTCGAGCTCATGCGCCGGGAGCCGGCCATGTCCGTCAAGGTCCTGTGGCGCTTCACCGAGACGCTCGCGCGACGGCTCCGCCGCACCAACGAGCTGCTCCGATCGCTCGGCAGCGACGGCGAGCTCTCGATCCGGTTCTCCCGCGCTCCGGAGGACGACGAGGACGTCACACACCATACCAAGGCATGAAGCTCCGTTCAGCATGACTCCATGCCTGGGCGTGTCACGCGCTGACCTCGCGCCGCGCGGTCGCAACAGTTCGTAACATCTCTTTGCCAGGCGAAACACGGGCGAGATGTCCGCGCAAGGTGACGGCTCCATGCTGTATCCGTGAGGCCGGGAGATGGCCTCGGGAAAGGAGCACGGCAATGGACACGAGACTCGGAGCACTGGGATTGATCATCGGGCTCGCCACTGTGGGATGCGCGGGGGAGCCGGAGGCCGGGCCGCCTCCGGACCCGATCGATGAAAGGATCCAGGCCCTGTCCGACGACCTGGACCTGGGCGAGGAGCAGCGCGCGCGCCTCGATCGCGTCAAGAGCATCGCGCGCGCCCACAAGCAGCGGATGGAGACGGAGCGCGAGGCGCGGTTCCCCGAGCTGATCGAGGACATCGAGGCCGGCGACATCGACGCGGCCGTCGTGCGCGGCCACATCGACGAGGTCCTCACGGACGCGCGCGAGACGCTGTACCAGGTGGCCGACGAGCTCGTCGCCCTGGTCAACAGCATGGACGCGGAGCAGCGCGAACGGCTCGCACGCGAGATCGAGACCATGCACGACCGCATGCGGACCTTCCACGAGGAGATGGAGGCAGGGGGCGGCCGCCACAGGTTCTTCGCGCGGTGCCTCGCCGACCAGGGCTTCCAGCTCCCCGAGTGGATGCGTCACGAGGTCGAGCCATAGCTGCCAAGGCCAGGTCAGGTGGGCGTTCCGGTGCCTTCGCCTCCACCGCCCTCGCCACCAACGGTACCTCCCTCGCCGGTGGCTGGTTTCTTGCGGTGGACGCGACGCTGCCACGAGTAGAAGTACCTTGAACCGGACTCGCAGGTTGCCGTGCAGGGCCACCCGGGCCTGTTGCAAGGCAGCGACTTTGACCTCGATCCGCCGCTCGAGGTTGGTCTGCCGCACCTCGATGCCGTGCCGCACCACCACCTGGTCCACCACGGTCTGGCGTGCGTCCGTGAGCAGGGGCACCCACTTCGTGGCCAGATCGCCGCCGTCGACCGTGAGCTTCTCGATGATCTCCTGGACCTCCACCGGCTCGGCCTGAGCCATCTCGGCCTCGGTGACGGCACGCAGACCCTGGGGTAGCTAGCGGTCGAGCAGCGGGCCGGTCAGCTTGTTGCCCGAGCGTTCGATCAGGTCGAGTCGGAAGACCTTCACCACCGGGTCGAGGCGCCGCCGGTCGAGCACCTTGAGCCGGGCGTCGGCTCTGATCCACTCCTCCTCGAGCGGGTCGATCTGGCGGTACAGCGCGAGGTACTCATCGACTTCGGCCCGATACGTTGGAGCCAGGTCCACCACCACGTCGTCTGCTTCGACATCCGAGTTGACAGTTGACACCCAGCACCGAGTCGTACTGGAACTCGGGGGTCCCCCCGGCCGCCCGGATGAGCTTGACCAGGTGTTTCCACATCTGCCAGTGGCACACGTAGCAATCTGGGCCGGAGCCGGCCATCCCGTCCGAGGGCCGGACGAGCCACGCCAGCAGGTCCCAGTCCAGGAGCGTGGGGACGCCGCTGGTGGGCTTGTGTGTCTGACTGTTGCTGGTCAACACCGCCCCCGCGAGACCTTTGAGGTCCGTCGTACCGACACCATTGAGCACCTGGTCGCCGAGCTTCCGCACGACCGCTGCCTTCTTTGCCCTCAACTGGTCTTCGCAAAGGGCCGGGTCCTGGTGCGCGTCGATCTCGAGGAAGTCGCCGAAACGCCAGAACGTCCTGCTCTCTGAATCCGAGAAATCCAGGGCCGTGGCCATACGGTACGTGCCTTGGTCGTATGCCGCAACATTGCCTACCAAGTCGGACATGTTCGAGGCCCGGTTCCAGATGAGCGTGTCGGTCCAGCGCTCCATCTTGTGGAAGCACAGCTTCCGGATGAACTGGTCCACCAGGCCCCCCGGGTAGTACGCGGGCAGCGAGGAACGCAGGCGGGCATTGCTCAGTTTGGTGACATTCGCCGATGAAATGAGGCTCATGCTATTCTCTCTGTTATGAAAAATCTCACTAGCACGGAAAACCGGGGGGGCAGTGCCTGTTTTTCGAAGAGATGGCGTTGGAGGTGATCTCGAGGCGGAGCATCGTCAACAGCTTCGCGGCCGTCTTCGTGAACGAGGTCGGCCGGTACCTCCTGCTCCTGGCGACTGTGGCAGCGACAGCATCATGTTACGAGCACACGACTCTTCGCGAGCCGCCGGTCATCGAGGACTGCGGTTGGGATGGGAGCCCCGCGCCCGAGGGCCAGGCCCTGGCCCTTGGATCGTATCATACGTGTGCCCTGTCCAGCACCGGCACGGTGCGGTGCTGGGGGGACTATCAGCCGTGCCACGACTGCGAGGGGGAGGGCACCGGATACACCGATGCCATTGGTATACTCGGCTACGGGAACCGTGAGGCCATCGGCGACGACGAGACACCCGCGTCGGCCGGCGACGTGGACATTGGAGGCCCCGTCAAGCAGATCACTGCCGGAGGCAGCAACACGTGCGCTCTCCTCGAGTCGGGCGAGGTGCGGTGCTGGGGGAGCAAATTACTGTCTGATGACGTCATCGGCGACGACGAGACCCCGGCGTCGGAGGGCAACGTGGACGTGGGCGGGCCGGTCAAGCAGATCGCCATGGGGAGTAGTCACACATGCACGCTCCTGGAGTCTGGCTCGGTGCGGTGCTGGGGCATTGGAGACTTCGGACACCTTGGGTATGGGAACCCGGACAGCATTGGCGACGACGAGACGCCGGCATCTGCCGGCGACGTGGACGTGGGCGGGCCGGTCAAGCAGATCGCCGCGGGGGCGTATCACACCTGCGCGCTCCTGGAGTCGGGCGCGGTGCGGTGCTGGGGGAGCAACGAGATTGTCCGGACTCTGGATTGCACGGCTCAGCATAGCTCCTATGAAACTAGCTTCGGGGTGCTCGGGTATGGCTATGACACGGGCGACATCGGTGACGACGAGACCCCGGCGTCCGTCGGCGACGTGGACGTGGGCGGGCCGGTCAGGCAGATCGCCGCGGGGTACGAGCACACCTGCGCGCTCCTGGAGTCGGGCGCGGTGCGGTGTTGGGGCAACAACTACGTCCTCGAGCCGTGTTTCAACGTCGGACGTGTGGAGGTTCTCGGAGTGCTCGGCAACGAATCCGACGAACGGGTCATCGGTGATGACGAGACGCCAGCCGAAGCGGACGAGGTGTTCATCGGTGAGCCGGTCGTCAGTCTCTCGGCAGGGTGGCATGCGACCTGCGCGGTCCTCGAGAGCGGAAGGGTGCGGTGCTGGGGTCTTGGGATTTTTGGACAGCTTGGCTACGGGAACACGAGGAGTATAGGAAACAACGAGACCCCGGCCCGGGCGGGCGACGTACCCCTCGGGTGCAGCGCGTGGCAGGTCCTGACCGGCGGATACGGCCACACCTGCGCGTTCCTTCGCAACGGCTCGGTACGGTGCTGGGGGGCGAACGGCGCCGCCCAGCTCGGCCACTACTTTCCGGAAAAAATCGGCGACGACGAGACCCCGGAGTCCGCGGGCGACGTGCCGGTGTGGTAGTGGAGTAGGTGACGTGGGCACAGGCGGCGACGGCGAAGATTCGGGACCAGTGAACCGCGGCGAGCATGTCTTCCCCTGCCTCGGTGAAGGGGTCTCGCGGGGCGGACCGCGGTGATTTCCGGCCAGGGTCGAAGCCGGACGGGGCGGACCGCGATGGTTCTCGCGGTGTGACGACACGAGCCGGGGCGCATCGGGGTGGTTTCGTTCTGGAGCCGTCCCAGCAACCAGCGGACCCAGGTGATTTCACTCCGGCGGAGACCCGGAAATCGACACACCGCTGTGATCAGGTGCGAAGGTCGTACCCGAACGGGGTTGAGCGCGGTGCGTCCCTCCAGGTGTCGTGCCCTGAGCTCCCGAGTCGCCCTTTGCCCCGGCGTGATGCATCACGGCCACGAGTTCTTCGGTGTTGCTCCACCTGGTGGTCACCCCCACAAGTGCACCACCATGAATGTGTGGTAGTCTGGTCTCATGACCGGTCGGCTCGACAGCTACGTTGCCGGCTGGCAGGCGCGCGCGCGACAGGTCGAGGAAGATCTCCGCGAGCGGGAAGCGTCGGCGCGCAGGTTGCTACCCGCGCTCGTCGAGCACCTCGTGCGCGGGTACGGTGTCGGCCGGGTCGTCCTCATCGGTTCACTCGCGGAGGGGGGATTCCACGCGCGATCCGACATCGACCTCGCGGTGGAGGGGCTCCACGGCGCTGCTCTCTACCGCGCGGGCGCCGAGCTGGAAGCACTGGCGAGCCCCTTCCATGTCGACCTGATCCCGATCGAGGACGCCTGGGACACAATGCACACGAAGATCGAACAGGTCGGGGTGGTGCTCCATGCTGGATAGGACGCTGCATGCCGCCACGGCGGCCCGGGTGGCCGCGCGTATCCGCGAGGAGTTGGAGAAGAGTGGCTGCACAACCAGGCATGGAGTCCCCCTGCACTGGTGGACGAAGCGGACTCAGTTGACGTGGTGGACATCGCCCCATCGTTCACTCTGTCCACAGTGTCCACACAGTCCACCTCGTCCACGCTGAACAGAGCTTCATGCCAGGGCATGGGTGGCTGGATCACGCCGAGTTGGCGAGGTCCACCATCTCGTCGAAGCGCTCCCGCATCTGCTCGAACACCTGCCGCGAGACGATCGATTCCCGATCGATCGCCCGGTCGATCGCCAGGACCCCGTCGAGGTGGTCGACCTCGTGCTGCACGAGCTCCGAGGTCGCGCGGTCCAGACCCCGCCACTCGTGGGTGCGACCGTCCAGGTCGCGGAACCGCACGTCGATCGAGGCTTGGCGGCGGACCCGGACGAGCAGGTCCGGGAAGCTCAGGCAGTCGTCCCAGAGCGTGAACGTCTCGTCACTCCGCGCCGTGATCACGGGATCGATCATCGCGACCGGACCGTCGCCGAGGTCCATTGCCACCAGACGCGACGACAGGCCGATCTGCGGCGCCGCGATCGCGCGGCCGAAGCCCAGCGCGGCCCGGACGCCGGCGAGCACGGTCCGGAGCTCGTCCATCGCCTCGCGGACCGTCGGAGTCGTGGCGTCACCCACCGGTGCGCAAACCTGCCGGAGCCGGGGATCGCCGAGGCGCAACACCCGCTCCGTCGCCCTGGCGCGGGCCGCGAGCTCGAAGCCGCGGTACGGCTCAGGCACCGGGTCGCCTGGCTTGACCCAGTCGAGCGGCTCGAACTCCGCGAGCTGGATCAGCACACCGAATGCGTGCCGCGGGTGGATGTAGAGCTCCTTCCAGCCCGGGTACGGCTCGGCGAGGCCGAAGGTCGGCACGCCGCGCTCGGTGAGATGCCTGTGGGCCTGCTCGATGTCATCGACGTGAAGCGTGATGTGGTGCGCGCCGTCACCGCGCCGCGCGAGGAAGCGGTGGAGGAAGCTCTGCTCGCCCTCGGGCGCGATGACCTCGAGCAGGCAGCTCTCGCCGAGCTCGAGCGTGGTCCAGTGGAAGCCCTGGCCCGGCGCGGCCTCGGCCCAGACCACCCTGGCGCCGAGGGCCTCGACGAAGAACCGGGTCGCCGCCTCGCGGTCCGCGACCGCGAGCGACACGTGGTCGATGCGCTTGATCATGGTCTCCTGGCCTCAGTCGTCGAGCGTGTCGTCGCCCGGCCGCGCGGGTGCTTTCGATGTCTCGTTCACGAAGTACCAGCCCTCGAGGCCGCGGCCGAGGCGGTCGGACGGCGGCTCGTCCCAGCCCCGGAGCGCGGGATGGATCACCAGGCACTCCGCGGCGAAGACCAGTGGGATCAGCGGCAGGCGGCGCGAGTAGGCTGTCCAGAGCGAGTCGCGGAGCTCGGCCTGGCGTTCGCCGGAGAGCGCCCTCGCCTCTTGCTCGATCAGGGCCGCCATGCGGTCGTTGAACCCGTCGTGCCGGACCGACGTGTCGAACGTACTGTCCCGGTGCGGGAGGTTCATGAACGGCAACGGGTTGGCCCGGCGCGTGACCCGGAGCGAGCCGAGCAGCAGGCCATCGTGCCGCCTCTGTCGGAAGGCCGCCCTGGTGTCGCGCAGGCTCGCCTCGCGATCCGTGATCCGCAGGCCGACGGCCTCGAGGTCGCGGGCGACCTGCGCCGCGACTCTCCGCTCGGTGTCGCCTGCCGAGTGGAGCAGCGGGATGGGCATGGTCCGGTCCTCGAGCTGGCCGAGGACCGCGGCGGCCTGGTCCGGCTCGTATCGGTACTGCTCGATGCCCTCGGGCAACGGCGAGAGCTGCGGGACGTGGGCGATCCGACCCTCGGACCCGAACACCTCGGTCACGAGCCGGCCACGGTCGATCGCCTGCAGCACGGCCTGCCGCACCGGACGGCGCTGGAGCAGCGGGTGGTCCATGTCGGGCTGGAGCACGACCAGCTCCGTCGAGGGTCGGATGTGCACGGCCTCCGGCCGGCGGTCGGCGAGCCCCTCGGCCTGCTGGAGCGAGAGCGCGTCGGGGAGCAACACGTCGAGCTCGTGCGCCTCGAACCTGCGGCCCAGCTCGTCGGGCGCCGCCCGGACGACGGTGACGCGAGCGATCGATGGCGGAGGGCCGACGAAATGCGGGTTGGCGTCCAGGAGCATGCGCTCGTTCGAGACGAACTCGGTGACTCGGTAGGGGCCGACCACGGGCGTGGGCCTGGTCTGCATGTGGGCGGTCACGGCCCGGGCTCCGCCCTCGGCGAAGATCCCCGCGAGGACGTGCCTGGGAAGGGGACGGATCGAGCCGAGCGCGACCGCGACCTGGTCGTCCCAGCGCACGACGAGCGTCCGTGCGTCGGGGGCGTGGGCCTCGACGAGGTGCGCCACGGGGTAGACCTCGAGGGCGAAGGCCAGGTCGGACGCGCTCAGCGGGTGGCCGTCCGACCAGCGGAGCGCGGGCCGCAGCCGCCAGGTGACCTCGAATCCCCCCTCGGGCGCCGGCCGAGCGCCGCCGTTGTCCGGGCTCGGGACTTCGTCGACGAGCACGGGCGTGACCTGGCCGTCGGGCTCGTGATGGAGGAGCCCCCAGAAGATGGCGGGCGCGACCTCCGAGCCGAGGATCGTGTCGAGCTCCGTGGTGCCCGCGCGCAGGGTGTCACGGCTCGAGGCCATGCGCAGCGGGAACCGCTGATCGACCGCCCCGGCGTCCCGACGCGGAGCCGGCGGCCGGTCCCGGTCCATGCCGTGGGCCGCGTCGCCGTTCCAGTCCGGCGCGTACAGGGCGAGCAGCACCGCGAGCGCCGCCGCGGACACGCCACCGAGCGCCCACAACGCCCAGCGCGGGAAGCGGCGAGGCCTCGGCCCTTCCTGGAGCAGCCGCTCGAGCTCCGCGGCGACCTGCTCCGCGCGGGGCCTGCGCGCCGCGTCCTTGTCGATGCAGCGGCTCACGAGCGCCGCCAGCTCGCGGGGGACCTGCTCCGCGTGCGGGAGCGGCGGCGACGGGTCGTTCGACACGATCTTGGCGCCGAGCAGGAAGATCGTCGGACCCGTGAAGGGCCGTTCGCCCGAGAGCATCTCGAACAGGATCACCCCGAGGCCCCAGACGTCGGACGCCTCCGTGGCGGGCTCGGACTGCCACTGCTCTGGCGCCATGTAGTACGGCGTGCCCGTGAACCCTCCCTCCTCCTCGTCCTGGATGTACGAGAACAGGGACAGGCCGGACTGGACCGCGGACGCGGCCCCGGATGCGGCCACCGCGACGTCCGGCCTCGCCGCGGCGCGCGCCAGGCCGAAGTCCAGCACGCGGACCCGGCCGTCTCGTGGGAGCGCGACGTTCTCCGGCTTCAGGTCCCGGTGGAGGATGTGGTGGCGGTGGGCTTCGGCGAGCGCTCGGGCCACGGCCAGGCCGATCTCCAGGCTCTGCCTCGGCTCGAGCCGTCCGCGGGCCATGCGCTGACGCAGCGTGTCGCCCTCGAGGTACTCGAGCGCCAGGTACGGGTGCCCCTCGTGCTCGTCCACGCTGTAGACGGTGACGATGTTCGGGTGGTTGAACCGCGCCGTGACCCGGGCTTCATAGAGGAACCGGTCCAGCGAGCGCCGGTCGTCGAAGCTCCTGGCGCGTACGACCTTGAGCGCGACCTTCCGGCCGAGCCTGGTGTCGCGCGCCAGGTAGACCTCGCCCATCCCGCCGTGCCCGAGGACGCGGATCACCTCGAAGTGATCCACGCGCTCGCCCGGAGCGAGGAGGGGAGCGGGCGGCGAGTCCTGTGACACCTCTGTCATGATCCGCGTCGTCTGCCCGGGCGACGGCGAAATATAGCACGAGCGGCCCGGCCGGGGCTCTCAGGGCCACAGGTCCGAGACCTCCAGCGCCTTCCCGCTGGACTTTTTGATGATCTTCAACCCACGCCGATGGAGCTGCTCCCGACGAGTCGGTTTGAGTTGGAGGCGCTTGGGACTGATGACGATCCCGATGACCGGGCGCTCGTGAGGTGTGTTCTCTCCAAATGCCTTCGCCCAGTGCCGAGCGATGGCATCGTTCCCATGGATGCCGCTCGTTGCTCCGCAGAGCCATTGGAAGGTCGATTCGAGCTGGTCGATCGCTTTCCTCGTATGCCCCCCTTTGAGCTCGACGAGCATGAGCAGAGGTCGAAGACGAGCACAGTCCCTGACCAGGAACAGGGCGTCGCATCGCTCCGACTGGTGCGCTCCCTTCGTGCCGCGAGCCGACGGGGCCGTGTGGACGCCCGCGCACTCTTGCCCTTCTCGGAGCCTGAGGCTGAAGACCTTGCCCTCTTCTTTGACACTACACCCAGAGAGCGGGGGCATACTCGGAAGCACACGGTTCAGAAGCTGCTCGAGGGCTGTCACGAAGCGCTCCCGCCCTCGTCGAGGAGCTCCTCGAACCTTCCCCCGAGCTCGTCCGCGACCTCCTCCAGCTCCTCGGCATCGACGAGGCCACTGTCGTGATCGACGATATCGTAGCAGGCCCCGTCGCGTGTGAGCCGGTACGCAGCGATGGAGTCTTTCAGGTCTCCTCGAGACTCGAGGATGGCATTGTCCAGTGCGTACAGGAAGTATGGAGAATGCGTCGTGATGACGAGCTTGGACTTGTTCTTCAGGAGATGAACAAAAGCGTTGACCATCGTCACAAGCGCGCGCGGGTGGAGGTGGGTCTCGGGTTCCTCGATGTAGAACGTGACGCCTTCCCGCAAAGCACTGTAGACCGCACAGACGACAAAGATGGGCCACGCCTCGGCCTGGCCTGAGGCGATCGCCTCGATGGGGATCGGATGCCGGTTGAAGCCGCCGTTCTCGTTGCCGACACGCCACTTCCAGAGTTGAGCACCCGATGTCGGCATATATGCCTCGCCTTGGAGCGCGGTACGCCCGAGATCGAGGACGTCGCCTATTGGATAACTTCGAGGAACGAGGACGTCAGGTCCGCCCTGGAGCCACGTCCGACGGGACATGTCGTAGAGGAGCCCGGCTCTGTGAAGTACCCGCGCGAAGGTTCGCAGGGGTTGAGGTTGAACCGGATCATAGAGAACTTCGGGGCGTGTCGAACCGAGACGCGTGAAGGTCGATCGTTCCGTGGGAATGAAGATCTCGGATGGGTACCGGCCGCCTCTGAGCTTTGATGGGTCCTCCGTCCACATCGCAATCCATTGCTGAATGGCACGGAGGAGCGCCCAACCCTGCTTCCCGAAAAACACTCTTCGGTTGGACCTGTTGACAGTGAACGACCACGCAGGAGAACGAGGTATGTCAACCGGGGTGGCAGCCCGGTAGGTCAGGCGGGCGGTCCCACGCGCGAAGTACCCGAACGCGACCCCACGGATGTCATCGAGGACGTCCTGGAGCAGGACCTCGGCCCAGCGCTCTCCCTCGGCGATGTCTGGGCGGTACCGTTCACGGACCAGTGACTCGAGCGATCGAAAGACATATAGCGACTGAGCCACGAGGGACTTACCTGACGCCTGGGGTCCTATGATCACAGTGAGCGCACGAGGGTGGATGGTCAGGCTGCGGATGGGACCGAGGTTAGTGAGCGTCAACGCCTCGTTCCGTGGCCCTACGTGCCTGCCGGTTCGCTTTGGTTCTAACATGCTTACCTTCGAACCTCTTGCGACATGGGAAGAAGATATCGACCACTGTCTCAGCACGTCAAGCAAAGGGCGGTGACATGGGGACACCAGCCCGGAGCGCAACGCTTTCGGCCGCCGGTGCGGCCAACAACGATCTGACCGCGAGCGAAATGACCCTTTCAGACCTGACAGAGCGAATGCTCGCTGACGTCGCGACCCGCTTCGGCAAGAACAGCGCTGAGTACGAGTAGGCCGGAGGCGTACGCAAGAGCGAGCGCAAGCGCCCCGTGCCGCAACCGAAGCCCGAACAATATGAACGATCACCAGCCATATCGGGCAGACCTACAAACAATGATCCTCTCTGTGTCACCTGGTGCCGCCGAAATGTTTCAAGCGATGTTCTTCCGATCCGGGAAGCAACTGGCGAGGAACTCGTTGAACGCTCGTGCAAGCTCTTCGCGTCTCGCCGTCCAGAAATTATCGGCCGTGGCGATTCCCCAGGTTGCACGATCTTTCGGGATGCACTGACTCACGAGAACCTTGCCCTTGATCTGTCCCATGTCCCGTTGTCCTGCCGGCTCAACAGCACTCCGAGAGCCTGGGCGACGGCGAAATATAGCACGAGCGGACGACGACGAAACCCGTTCGCATCGAGCCACGGACGGTGTACCGTCATGTGTCACGAGGAGGTGAGGCATGCCCGTGAAAGAGGTGACGAAGTGGATCGCCGTCCTGGGAGTTGGAGCGCTCGCGCCGCTCTGGAGCGCGAGCTGCCGCAACACGGGAGGCGACGGCGACGCGGACGGCGACGGCGAGACATCGATCGAGACGGACTGCGCGAACGGCCTCGACGACGACCTCGACGGGATGACGGACTGCCAGGACTTCGACTGCGTCGCGTCGTTCCCGGGCTGCTCGTCGGGCGACGCGGACCTGGACTCGGACGTGGACGGCGACGTCGATTCCGACACGGACACGGATTCCGACACGGACACCGACGTGGACACCGATTCGGACACGGACTCCGACACCGACGCGGACAGCGACGCCGACCCCGGGACAGCGTGCCCCGTGGCCGAGGTCACACGGTGCGACCAGATCGGCGACGCCGCGGCTCAGGCCGCGGGATGCTGCCAGCCCGATGGCGTGGCGGCCTTCTGTGACGGCGGCGAGCTGCACGGCCTCGACTGCGGCGGCTTCGACACGACCTGCGGTCACGTCTCCGCGTGGGACATGAGTTACTGTGTCCCCACAGGCGCGCCCAACTGTGCCGACGTCGTCGCACCACGCACGAGCGGCACCGTGCACCGGTACTCCACCATCACCGTGAACTGGCAGATGCTCTGCTGGAACCGGGGCGGCCACGCAGACATCGACTGGGACCTGTATGTGTACGTGGAGGACATCGAGCGCGACGACATCGCCCTGCGCTTCCCGTTCTACCTCGACGGCGCCTGGCCCGCGGTGGGCGAGACCTACGACCTCGAGTACTACTCGTGGCCGGCGCGGCCGTTCTTCGTGTCGGCGCTGACGGGAGTGCGTTTCGACGAAGGCGGGAGCTACGACACCGACTTCTTCGCGTACGACGGCACCTTCAGGGTCGTCGAATTCAACCGGAGCAGCCCGGTGGGCAGCTATTTCAGAGTGGAATTCGACGACCTCTGGGCGCGCGAGTTCCGTGCGACCTCCAGCTCGTGCAGCGACGTGCGCGACGGCGAGCGGTTCCACGTGGACCACCTCGTCATCGAAGGCACGATCGCCGACCTCGACACCGACTCCGACTGCCGTCTGTGGATACTGGGAGAGGGGTAGCCCGTCTCCGACCTGTTCAGCAACACCCCGAGCACGACGCGCAGTCGGTCGACCAGACGCAGGACGGCAGGCAGAACTGCCAGTGGGACGCGCCGCAACAGCGGTAGTGCGTGCCCTCGCGCCACTCGCAGGTGCTCCCGGGCCGGAGCTCACAGGCTCCCCAGTGGCAAGCGTCGGTGCACCGGTGGTACAGGCAGCGGTCGCACCCGTCGCCGTTGGTCTCGCCCGGCGAGCACTCGCCCTGTCCGGTGCAGCCGCTCCAGCCGCCCCACCGGCAGTCGTCTCCACACGTTCGGGTGCGGGTGCCGCAACGCTCGCACCCCTCGCGCTGCACGTCGCCTCGAGCACATTCGCCCTCGCCGGTGCACCCGGACCAGCCGCCCCACGTGTACTCGGAGGTGCACGTCCGCTGCTGCGTCCCGCACCGCCCGCATCCCTGCTCGTCCGTGTCGCCCGGGGGGAAGCACTCGCAGGTCTCGGGCGCGGAGCAGACCCACGCGCCCTCGATACATTCCTCCACGCCTTCGCCGCAGACGCCCGAGCATGGCTCGGTCCCGAGGTCCTCGTCCGTGGCGCCGTCGCAGTCGTCGTCGACGCCGTTGCACTGCTCCGCGGCGCCGGGGTGCACGTCGCCGTCGTCGTCGTCGCAGTCGGCGTTATCGGGGTCGCCCGAGCCGCACACGGTGTACCCGTCACGGTCCGAGTCGAACCCCTCGTCGATGTCGCCGTTGCAGTTCTGGTCCAGGCCGTCGCACCCCTCGACCGCCTCGGGGTGGATGTTCGGGTTGTCGTCGTCGCAGTCCGAGGCCGCGATATAGCCATCCCCGTCGGAGTCCTCGTCCTCCGACACGCACGAGCCCATCCGACACACCTCGCCGCGCTCGCACCGGACCTCGTCGCAGGGGTCGTCGGAGATGCATTCACCCATCCAGCAGTGCTCGCCCGGGCCGCACGTGACGTCCTCGCATCCCGCCGCAGGGTCCTCGCACGTCTGCCCGACGCAGACCATCCCGTCGGGGCAGTCGTCGGGACAGTCGGTGCCCGGGTTGTAGGTGTTCACCTCGCCCGTGACGCACTGGAGCAGAGACAGCGAGAGGACCGCGCTCAGGACCAACAGCCCGAGGATGTGTTGCTGTCTCACCTCGCCTGCTCCATGAGCCCGCCACCAGCCCGCGAGAGAACGTGTCGTGGCGGCGCTTCGTCCTGTACTCAGCCTAGCGTCGTCGTTCCCCGCGGGTCAAGACGGCGGACACCTCCACTGTCAGGAAGGTCGCTATTTGGGATATCCTCGACTCGTCGTGAAAGCCCGCTTGGAAAGGGACACTCCCCGAGAGAAGCGCATTCCTCGCGTGTCCTCCGTGAGCAACGGCCCGCGGTTCTCCCACGTCGGCCCCCGAAAAAAGCGAGGGGCTCACTCCACGCCGAGGACTCTGGCGGACTTCGTCGCCCGCCGCCTCGTCCGAGCCTGGGCGACACGCGTGCTCGACCGCACAGTCCGCGTCCTCGATCCCGCGGCCGGCGAGGGAGAGCTCGTCCTCGCACTGACCACCGAGCTGCATCGGCAGAATCCCGCCCCGCTGTCAGTGGTCGCCTTCGACACGAGCCCGAAGGCACTCGACGTGGCCGCGGCGCGTGTGCACGATGCATTTCCCGACGTCGCCGTCGAGGTCCGGCCAACGGACTTCCTGTCGTACGCGCTGCGCCGGAGCGACTCGCATGACGGCTCGGACAGCGCCCGACCCGACGGGTCGGGGTACGATCTGATCATCGCCAACCCGCCGTACGTGCGCACGCAGGTCCTCGGGGCCGCGCGCACGGAGCGGCTCGCGCGGAGGTTCGGGCTCTCCGGCCGGGTGGACCTCTACCACGCGTTCGTCCTCGGGATCTCGGCTTGCCTCGCGCCCGGCGGCGCCGCGGGCGTGATCGTGTCGAACCGGTTCATGAGCACCCGCGCGGGGGCCGCGGTCCGGGATGCTCTCCTGCGGGAGCTCGACGTGATCCACGTCTGGGACCTCGGAGACACGCGCCTCTTCGACGCTGCGGTCCTGCCCGCGGTCCTGCTCCTCGGCAAGCCAGGCGACGACGCGCGGCGCGGGACCGCGCGGTTCACGTCGATCTATTCGGTGCGCGCGGCGCACGGCGCGGTGTCGTGTCGCGACACCATCGAGGCACTCGATCGGCAGGGCGCGATCTCGCTTCCCGACGGGACGAGCTTCGCGGTCGAGCAAGGCCACCTGCTCGTCGATGGAGACGCCGGCGGCATCTGGCGCCTGACGACCGAGGCGAGCAGCGAGTGGCTCACCCGTGTGCACGCGGCGGCCTGGGGGACCTTCGCCCGCATCGGCCGGGTCCGCGTCGGGGTCAAGACCACGGCGGACCGGGTCTTCCTCAGATCCGACTGGGGGTCGCTCCCGGAGTCCGAGAGACCGGAGCTGCTGCGCCGCGTGACCACGCATCACGTCGCACGGCGGTACAGGCCGGGCCCTGCGGGTTCCGACCGGTGGATCCTGTATCCTCACGAGGTCCGCGACGGACGGACGGTGCCGGTCGATCTCGCTCGGGTCCCGCGGACCGCGCGGTACCTCGAGGGGCGCCACGAGCTCCTTGAGTCCAGGAGCTACGTCACGAAGGCCGGCCGGGCCTGGTACGAGGTGTGGGTCCCGCAGGACGCGGGAACCTGGTACCTCCCCAAGCTGGTCTTCCGCGACATCGCCGAGCACCCCTGCTTCTGGATCGACCTCGAGGGGACCGTGGTCAATGGAGACTGCTACTGGCTCGCGTGCCGCGACGAGAGCTCTCAGCCTCTCCTGTGGCTCGCCCTCGCGGTCGCCAACTCGAGCTTCATCGAGCGGTACTACGACCTCCGCTTCAGGAACAAGCTCTACGCTGGGAGGCGGCGGTTCATGACCCAGTACGTCGAACAGTTCCCGCTGCCCGATCCGGAGTCGGACGAGGGCCGTGAGCTCGTGGCGCTCGCGCGGGAGGCGTACGCGCGCGCGGGGACCGGCGAGATGAGCGACATCGAGGCCGTGATCGACCGTAGCGTCCACAGGGCCTTTCGCGTGGAGGCGCGATGAGCATGGACCACAGAAGTGGAAGTCACCGCGGCATGAAGCACCGTGCGATCGGCGTGGTGGTGTGCGGACTGGCGCTCGTGTGTGGCACGACGATGGCCGAGGAGGCGACCGACGTTCGGGTGGCTGGAGATGCCCGCGCCGGAGAGGAGGGCGATGGTGCGGTCCTTGCGGAGGCGGTCGAGGCTCCACCTGACGCGCCGGGCCGTGTCGAGGAGCTCTCGGCCCGGGTCGAGCGACTGGCTGCTGAGCTGGAGAGTGAGCGCGCGGCGCGCCGGGACCTGGAGGCGCGCGTCGCCGCCACCGAGCTGACGCTGATCTCGGAGCAGGAGCACGACGCGGACGGTGACCAGCGAGTGACGTATAGCGCCGCCGAGGGTCTCCACTGGAGGGTCGCGCCCGAACGGTTCGAGCTCTCCCTGCGCGGCATCGTTTGGGCGCGCTACAACGGCGGCTACATCCACGACGCGTCCGAGGATGGGTGGGATTCCGAGGACTGGTTGAACGAGCTCTCCGTGCCCACGGTCCGGTTGCAGGTCGCCGCGGACCTCGGCGGAGGGCTGGTCCGCGCGGTGGCCGAGCCTTCGATCACGAACGGTGAGGTAGGCATCCAGGACGGGTACCTCGAGCTCCGCCTCCATCCCGCCGCCAACCTGCGCGTGGGACAGATGCGCGTCCCGTACGACCGCGAGATCAACACCGAACTGCATCTGCTGCCCGTGGCCAACTACAGCCCGATCGCGAGCTTCTTCGGGCAACGCGCGAGCTACACACCCCTCGAGGTCAACCTCGCGCTCGGCTGGGACGTTGGGATCATGTTCCACGGGACCGCGGGCGATCGCTTCCACTACCGGGTCGGCATGTTCAACGGCTCGGACACGGGGCACAACGACAACGCGTCCATGCTCTGGGCGATCCTCCTGCGCGTCCGGATCGTGGGCGCGGGCTCGTGGTGGGGCTGGACAGACCTGGAGCGTTCGCGGTCGCCGAGTCTCAACATGGGTGTCGCTTTCACTCACAACGACGTCTACGACGGTCGGGAGATCCGGCTCACCGGCGACATCCATCTCCGGTGGCGTGGTCTGTCGCTGGCTTACATCGTCCACTACCGTGGAGTCGAGTCGGAATACATCGACGAATGGCTGCATGCACACGGACACCAGGTCCACCTCGGCTTCGTCCCCTGGCGGGAGCACCTGGAGCTCGTGTTCCGGTTCACCTGGCTTGACCCGGACACCGACGTGGGAGAGGGAGACTCCAAGGACGAGGGGTACGAGATCCTCGCGGGCTTCACGCTGTTCCTCCTCGGCCAGAACGCCAAGCTCACGGCGCAATACTCGTACATCTCGAACATCGAGGGCGTGTTCCACGACAGGGAGGCGCACCTCGTCCAGGTCCAGGCCCAGGGCTGGTTCTGACCTCTACGAATTCCCCCGTCGCCATTTCGGCGATCGTCGTTGACAGACAGAGATCCCCTTTGCTATTTGGTCGTTTGGTCGTGGGGCCATAGCTCAGCTGGGAGAGCGCATGACTGGCAGTCATGAGGCCGGGAGTTCGATCCTCCCTGGCTCCACCAATGAAGCCGCGGACTTACGGGTTCGCGGCTTTTCCTTCTCGGAAGCGCAGTCACACAGCAGTCACGGCGAGACGCTGCCCGTCGCCACTTCGACCTTGCCTCGGGGCGTCGTGGGGAGCCCAGCTTCACATCGCAACCTTGGAGAACGTCGCGGCCGTGATCTCGACGTAGGCGTCCGCGGCCTGACGGATGTGGAAGGCGTCCACGGGAGGGATGGCGACTTCGACGCGCCGGCCGCACACCTGCCGGACCGTCTCGACAGCCGGCACGAGGTCCCCGTCGCCGGACAGCAGGATGGCGACGTCGTAGGCTCCCTCCATGGCGAGACGGACCAGGTCCACGGCGAGCATGACGTCAACGCCCTTCTCCCGGAGCGTCCCCGTTTCCCGGTCAACCTGGAAGCGGCCGAGCCGGAGCGTCACCCTGGGGTTGCGCCGGAGCGCGGCGAAGAACCGCTGTTGGCCCGCGTATCGCTCGTGTTCCTGGGCAGTGGTCCCCTGGGGCAAGGGCGCGCCGTAGCAGCGGATGGCCGTGAGCTTGCGTCCCCGGCCCTTCACCTCGTGGCAGAGCTTCGAGATGTTGTACTTCCCCGACCCGAAGGTGTCCCGCATGTGCGAGTACATGTTGCCGAGGTCGAGGAAGCACACGACCCGGGGGCGGGGTGACGGCTCCATGGGGCTCCAAAAACACGACCCGCCGTCAGGATCCCTGACGGCGGGGAGCTTATCGACGCTGGCTCAACGAGCCAGGTACTTTCTTTATGCCGGGTTGTTGCTGCATGTGTCAAGCGGCCCCACAACCGCGTCACCACCCTCGAGTCCCGCGCCGGCATCGGCCAGCCCGCAACACTCGAAAGCCTGGCCGGGGTCTCGCCCCGATGTGCGGGTGGCCCGAACGTCCCGCAGGGTCGAGAACCGCTCCCTTGCTATCCCTCCCTGACCTCCCCTACCATGACCGGTGAAGCATCGACCTGACCTTGGGTGGCCCACGGAGCTCGAGGGTTCGCCACCCTGACGCCCGAGGCAGCGGAGAGGCTTCGAAACAACAAGCGGTGCCACTGACCGTCGCCTGTGACGGCGGGGGGTGGCTCCCTCCGCTCGCCTCAGGAGGGGCGGGCGGACTTCGGCACCGCTGGGTTCGTTCCGCCCCTTTCGTTTGACAGGGGCCAGGAGCCCGCTCGGAACGCGGGGGGAGGTCAGTGCCGTGGAGAGCAAGGAACAATCACCGTTCGGTGGGTTTGCTGCATGGTGGGCAGGCTTGTCGAAGAACGCGAAAGCTCTCCTGATAGTCGTTGGCGTGTTGGGAGTGGTGGTACTAGGGAAAGCGCACTGCAACGAAGAAGCACAGCGAAGCACGGAAGTTCGGCAGCATGAACACTCCCCTGACGCCGATGGGTACGATCCGGTACGTGTCCTCCTTGAACAGGCACGCGCTCACAAGCAAGCCCAGGAGTCACGCTTCAATGCGTTGAGCCCAGAAGAGCACTACCACGAAGCCGAGATCGCCAAAAGCAGGGGACGCTACGACGAAATGGATCGTCATCTCGACGCTTTGGTAGGCACCCCACTCGAATCCAAGGGAAGGAGTTACCGCGAGTTGGCGGATCGGGAGCGTGGGCGGCAGGAGATCGCCAATCGTCAGCGCCGAGAACGGGAAGAAGAAGCTGCCCGAGATGAGCTTGAGCAACAACGGAGCTTGGGTCCGAGGATCAATAATCCCTACGTGATCGGTTGCGTCACCCGGGAAGCCTACGACAACGCCCTCGAACTCTCCGCCGCAGGAGAAGACCCGAGGCGGACGCCCGGATGCCGTCACCTTCCGCAAGGCACCCGAGTGAGGATCGTGCAGTCTGGGGGCATTCTCTCCGGGATGGTCCAGGTTCTCGTGTTGGACACCGTCATGCGATACTGGGTGGCGGTCGAGCACGTCGACTTGGAGTAGCCCTCACGGGAGCGAGCTTCAATCGCCGAAGCGTTCTCTGCACGGGCACTCGGCATCTTCCTCCAGATCTTCAGCGTTGTAGTCGCGCGGCCAGGGGTAGGGTTCGTCCTCGCCCTGCATCTCGCATGCGAGCCCGGCCAGCTCTTCACTCGCTGATAGAGCCAAGCGGGCCAGCTCGCGCACCTCCTGAGCCATCGAGACAACCTTCTCCGGGGGCAGCGGTTCCTCTTCCTCACCCGTCGGAAACTTCATCATCAGCTCCCTATATCGGTGCGCGATGGAGTCCAACGAGGCTCCGAGTTGAGCTTCACGCCGGTCCAGCTTTCGTGTCTTTCTCCGGTCCATTTCAATCCTCCTCTTCGTGGTCTTGGTAGCGGGTCATCTTCAACGTAACAACGTGCCTCTCGCAGCAAATCGCTCAGGGACTTCTTCGCAGTCCGACTCGATGAACCTCTCAAGCTCCTCGATCGTCCAACCCTCGAACCGAGACTCGAGTGGTTTGATCTCCTCTTGAACAGGTGCCAGGTTCCCTTCGACACGGGCGAGCAGTTCCATGATCCGGGTCCAGTCGCTCCACCGTGCCTTGTTCACGTCGAGCTTCGAGAGCATGGCTACGGCTTGCCTGGTCAAGCGCCGGCGCATGGCCTCTCTCAACATCGGTCGTTCCTCGGCCGCGTCGTGCTCCCATCGTTCACGAACACGGCGGACGTAGTCGCGGGCGGTCCGCTCGGGAACGGAGTAGCCGGCATCGGCGAGGGCTTCACAAACCTCGAAGCCGAACCTGCCGGCGATGAGGGCCTCTTCGACGACTCGCAACCGCATGAGCAACTCGATCTGGCTGATGGGCTTGCCCCCGGGCGTTGCTCGCCCCCGGCGGCTCTTGGCGGCCTTTGGCGTCTTTGCCTTGCTCGTGGCGCGTCGGTGCAGCGGCGGCCTCTTGCGCGCGGTCGGTCGCCGTCGGTCGCGGTCGGTGTGTTCACGATCGCCCCTGGTCTTCGGCGGTCGGTCGGTCATGCGGCGTTCTCCCGAGGCCCCCGACGCGCGAGCCACCACGCCCCGAGCATGATCGCGGCGGCTTCGTCGTTGCTCCTGGCGACGCCGGGAAAGCGCCGGTCGCAGATCCATCGAACCCGCTCGGACGGGGTGTCTCCGGGGGCTCCACGGCTCACGGCAGGAATCCACCTCCCGGGGTCGATGACCTCAACGGCGGCCCCGGCGAGCTCGGCGGCGTGCTGCCACGCGCATCGGCCCTCGATGAGCCGAAGGACAGCGCCGAAGTGAGCCCCCGGGTTCAGTCCCTGGCGACGGAGCCACTGTCCCTCCACGACGACGGAGGCTCCACGCCAGTCGGGGAGGAGCTCTCCGAGGAGCGCGAAGACGGAGCACACGTCGGCATTCTCGAGCCGGCCATGGCGAGCGAGGCTCGATCGATCCCATAGCGCCCAAGCCGAGCGGACCCCCGGATCGACCGAAAGCACATGGGTCATTGGTCCCGGTCCGGGGGTCTGGGAGTGGTCCGGGCGGTCCGGGGGGGTGGACCGGACATCGGTCCGCCCCGGTCCGGGGGTGGTCCGGGGGTGGTCCGGCCTTGGTCCGGGGGCAAGTCCACTGCCGACGGGTGGACCGGTCCGCGGTCCACCACCTTTGAGGGTGGACCGGACCGGACCGCCCGGCGTGGACCGGTCCACGGTCACTTCCCACCCCCTCGCTGGTAGGCTCGGCGGACGCTCGTTTTCGGCATGCTCAACTCCTTTGCGATCCTGGCGAAGGACATCCCGCCGTTCCGCAGATTCACGATCAGAGCGGCCCGGGTGTCGAGCTCGGCGTCGCCGTCGAGCTCCCAAGTCCAGATCGGCGAAGGGTCAAACGAGCCGTCCTCCCGCAGCTCGGAGGTGAGCTTGACCCGAAGGGTCTCGACATCGCCAGGGGTGAGGTTTCGCGTCTTGGACCACTTCAGCGCCACGTTGATCCCAGCAGGTGCCTCGCCGCGACGCTCGAGCCCGAGCACGAGATCAAGCGAGTCCTCCTGTGCCGTGGTGCCCCGGGCGCGTCCCTTGGCGAGTCCGTCGTGTCGGAGGCCGATGTAGGCGACACCGCGAGCGGCGAGCGAGTTGATCCAGTCGGCGTATGGTGCCCATTCGGCGGCGTCGTTCTCCGACTCGACTCCGAAGGCAAAGGCGTGACTGTCGATCACGAGCACTTCGGGTTTGATCTCGGCAATGAGGTCATCGAGTCGAGCGAGTCCGTCCCTGTCCCGGATTCGAGGGTGCATCGGGACCAGGTTGAATCGGTCGGTGACAGGAGTTTCTGGGCGCGTCGCTTTCGTGCAGTCTCGAAGGATCTTTTGCAGCTTCCGAGGGCCAAGCTCGAAGTCCACGTACAACACAGGGACGGCCCGTGGAGCGGTCCATCCGAGGAATGCGGGTCCCTCGGGACCGGCGGACACCGCCAGGCTCATCGCCATGCCGAAGTGCGTCTTGCCGGCTCCCCTTGGCCCGTGGATGTTCATCCGGTCCTCGGGAAACAACCACGAGCCCAGGAGCGGCTCACGGGGTGGGAACGCCATGTTGATCAGGTCGGGGGCCGTGATGACCTGTTGGAGATCCGATCGAGGAGCCGTTGCCGATCGAATCATTGGCCGTGCGTCGTGAATGCTCGGTCGTCCACCACGGACCAGGAGATCCGCCGCGTCCTTGGGCGCGATCACGGTTTCCATCGCCGTACCTCCACGCCCTCCACCGTCCACGTCCACGCGATCCTGGTGGCGAGCTTCTCGCCTGGGTCGTCCAGGTCGGTGGCGATCACGACGTCATGCACTCCCGCAAGCTCGAGCCGGGCCGCGATCTCACCGGTCCACGAGCCCTGGACGACGCCGGCCACGGCCGGGCCGTGTCCGCTGTCCGCCGCGGCCTCGGAGCGCGTACACCACACGAGGTGATCGATCTCCCCTTCGCAGATCACGGCGGACAGGGGCACGTCTGGGTCCCACCACACCGGCCGCGCAGCGAGCCCGAGGACCTGGCGCGCAAGGCCGTCCGCCATGACGAGTCCGCGGCGCTCGTGTCCGCTCGGTGCCAATGACTTCGGATCGTCGCCGTCGCGTACACGCCGGGCGATCACCGATCGGAGCTGACCTCGGGCGTCGTACAGTGGGCAGACCAGTCGATGCCCGGTCGTCGTCCACATTCCGCCCGGGCCGCGAGCCCAGCTCGGGAGGTCGGCGTCACGCGGGAGCGCGCGGCACAGGTCGAGGTCCGCGAGCGTCGACGGGTCGAGCCCGCGGCCGGTGAGGTACCCGCTCACCTCGGCGTCGCCGACAACGCGCTCGCATGCCCTCCAGAGGGCCTCGACTTCGCGCCGGGGCGGATACCTGGGTTCCGTCGCATCCGGGGCAGGGCGAGGGGTTCCCGGCCCGGCCGTGCCGAGATGATCAGCGAACCAGTCGCGGACCCGCGCTCGCTCGTGCTGGGGCAGATCCCGGAGCCGCGCGCCGGCGACAGCAGTGCTCACCATGTCGATGCCGTCGCCGGATGCACCACACTGGAAGCAGCGCCAGCCCTGGCCGTCCGGTGTGACGCCAACAGCGCCGCGCTTGTCGCCCGTCCGTCGATGTCGCGTCGGACTTCCACACGCCGGACAGCTCCAGGTCGGTCTCCCCGTCGCCGGCCGGCCCGGTTCGAGTCCGAGGAGCTCGGCGGCCTGCGACACCGGCAGGTCCCGGGCGTGGTCGATCCACGATGCGCGTGGTACGGTCATGTCGTCCACCAACAGCTCCATCGCGGCGAGGTCCAGCAGGGCCGCGGGGAGCTCTGTTCCGGCTACGCGGTCACCTTGTCGCCGGCAGGAACCTCACGCCGGCAGGCGTCACGCCAGGCGAGAACGACGGACGGCAGATACCTCACTTGCGAGGTCCGAGAGGAACCGAGCTTCAGGTAACTCGGCCCGCCGCCGGTGCATCGCCAGCGTCGAAGTGTCAGAGCTGAAAGGCCGAGAAGTGCGGCCGCTTGATGCTCATTGATTGGGGTTTCGTGCTGCTCTTGCGTGATTGATTCCATTCCTCGATTATGAGGCTACACCCATGGTGAGTCAAAGCGGAGAATGGACTTTCAATTGTCAGCCATCACGTTTTCAATGTCGCGCAGTGAATCGTGGAGTGTCATGGCATGATCTCGGGAATGGCTGACAATTCAGTCGGTGGATTCTCCGCCATTCCTTCGACGTTCACAGCGGTACTCGACGCGGTTCTTGAGATCCTTGAACGCGTGCGGCTCACCGTTCTTCCACACCATGCCAGTACCGTCACGCGTGGCGAGCCCATGCTCAATGGCCAGGTCACGCAGTTTCGCGGGCAACAGGTCCGGGGTTGCGTCGATGAACGTGTCGAGCGTAGGTGCCAGCGACTTGCGACCGGCCCGGACAGCTTCGGCGATCTCCTTCGCCCCGACCGCTTCGACATCGGAGCGGAGCAGGTAGACGCGAAAGATGTTGGAATCCACTCGTGCCGTCCCCCCTGGGTAGACCAGCATCGAACACCAACACATGTCGGCGAATCCTTGGGCAACGTCACCCCACAGGACACCGTCGCTCAGTGCCAGCCAGAATGAGCGGGGCACCTCCGCGTGGTGTAGAACATGGAGTGCGTGCCGGTCGTCGGGGGGGTCTTCCCATGTCACGAGCGCGCGCACCAGTCCCTCGGCGAGCAGGCAGTGAAACCCGAAGAACAGCGTCGGTCGGTGCGGCTTATCCGCCGACTTGGGGTCATGGAAGCCGTCGAGCTCGAAGAGCAGCTTCCTGACACGCGCGGTCTCGGGGAGTTCGGGGACCAGCTCCCCTGACAGTGTGCCCAGCATGTTCCCCTCGAGATCCAGGACGACGCCCTGCAAGATCATTTCCTCACATGCGAGAACCTTTCCGCTGCGAATCGACCACCACCTCTCACGCCACTTCCACGGACGGTCACGGTCGGGCCATTCGTCGGGGTACAGCTTCGCCCCGAGTTCGCCCACGGCCTCGGGCACGCTGATCAGGTCCACGCCAGCGAGGAGCGGCGGTCTTGGGATGTCCAGGTAGGGCCAGGGGCGGTGCTCGGGGACCTTCTTCACGCTGGCAGGGGCGCGTCCCTTGGCCGGGGCCTTCTTCTTCGCGCTCATGGCTTCACCCTCCGGGCCGTGCGCGTGCCGGCAGCGGGTGGGCTCGTCTCGATCCCGAGGGCAGCGGCGAGAGTGCCCCCCACGAGTTCGGCGGCGCGGGCCGCGGGGTCGCGGTGCGGCTCGCTGTACCGTTCGGCCGTCCGGGTCTGCCGGTGCCCGAGGAGTCGTGCGATCTGCGCCTGACCGAGCCCCTGGGCAGCGGCGGCGGCCCCCGCGTTGTGTCGCAGGTCGTGGAGCCGGACGTCCGCGAGCTCGGCGGCGGCCCGGATGCGCTCCCACGCTCGTTGTATGCCTTGCACGGGCTTCCCGGCGCGGCGGCCGGGGAACACGTAGGGCGTGAGCCCGGCGCGCTCCTGGCGTCGGAGGATGGCCACGGCGGCCTCGGGGAGCCACACCACGCGCGCGCCGGACTTCGAGTCCGCGAGCTTCAGTAGGGAGTTGTCGAGGTCCAGTTCCGGCCAGGTGAGGGTCACGATCTCGTTGCGACGGCACCCGGTCAGGATGAGCAACCGGATGATGTCCACGAGCCGTTGACGTTCTGCGAGCTCCTGGGCCGTGTGCGGCCGGATGACGGTCTCCCCCGTGCGCTCCCCGCGGTACACCCGGGTCGCCCTGCATGGCTCGTCGGGCCACTCCGAGAGTACCTTGCCCAACCTGGCCAGCTCGATCTCGCTCAGGGGGCGGTGAACCGTGCGCTCCGGGTAGCGTTCAACGTGGCGTGTCGGGTTCGGCCCCGGGTGCCATCCCCAGCGTTCGGCCATGGCGAACATGTGGCTCACGAGCGAGCGGACGCGGTTCGCGCGGATCGGGACGTCCCTCAACGCCGTGTGGAGTTGCTCGGCGTCCCTCGGGCCGATGCTCGCCACCTTCCGCTTCCCCCAGCGGGGCCTGATCCACTCCCTCACCATGAGCTCGTCCATGGCCACGGTGTTCTTCTTTTTTGTCGCCCTGGCTTGCTCGAGGTAGCGGTCGCACAGCTCGTCCACGGTCGGTGCCGTCCGTCGCGCTGTCCGCTCCGTCGAGGGGTCCGCTCCGCGCGCCACGTCCCCGAGGAGCTCCCGGGCCAGCTTGCGCGCGTCCTCGGGGAGCATGGCCGTCGCGTCCCCGAGGATCGGCCGTCGCCGGCTCCGGTCGCTGGCGCGGAAGTACAGCTTCCAACTCTTCCGTGCGCTCCCGGTGCGCGAGCTGGAGGGGTAGCACCAGAGCTCGAGCCCCGGCACGTCCCTGTCACGGGCGACGAGCTCGCCGCGGGGGTCCGTGGCTGTCGCCCTGTCCACCATGGCCTTCGTGATCCTGACCTTGCTCGCCGTCATGGGGCATCCCCTCGGTGTCCGTCACCGGGAAGTTCCCGGTGTCACTCCGGTGTCACTCCGGTGTCAGCAGGTTGACATACCCAGCATCATAGGGCAACACCGAGCACAGGTCAAGGGTGAATGGTCGCGGGCAGTTATCGCAGCATGGCAACATACGTCAACATGGTGAAACTACAGCGTTTCATGACTGGCAGTCATGAGGCCGGGAGTTCGATCCTCCCTGGCTCCACCAATGAAAACGCCGGGTCACGTGAATGCGGCCCGGCGGTTTTTCTTTCCGGGGTCGCAAGGGGGTCGCATGCGGATCGATCTCGCGGTGCTCGAGGAGCACTTCCCCGACCAAGTCGACGATGCGTGACCCGGCCGTGTTGTTGACCGGTCCATCATCTAGGGCTACACAATGATCATGGAGCCCACGGACATCACCATCCACGTCTTGCGCGAGATCCGGGACGAGATGCGCGGCATGCGCGCCGAGCTGAGCGAGCGTATCGACCAGACCAACGAGCGGCTCGACCAGACCAACGAGCGGCTCGACCGCCACGAGCGAGCCCTTGGCCTGCTGATCAACGAGGTCCGGGGGCTCGGCAGCCGCATCGACAACCTCGTCACTGGTCCGATGGGCGAGAAGGTGCGGGAGCTCGACCGCCGCGTCGCCACCCTCGAGTCCCGCGCCGGCATCGGCCAGCCCTGAGCCCCAACAGTGAGCTTCACCCGCACGCCCACCCATGATGCGCGCGGCCGTGCGCGCAGGATGTCTGCTGTCGGATGAGCAGGGCCGACGAGACCACCGGTCGGCTATCGCTACACGAGAAGGGTCGGGACGAGTCTGCCCGACCTCGTTCCCTACCATGCTCTCCCGGCGGTACTATCACCTTCATGACGTGGAGGCCGTGGCCGGTCTGGACGAAGGTGGTCGTCTCGTGCGTCTACCTCGTCGTCTGCGTCGTGTTGCCGGTGACGGGCTACGTGCTCACGGAGATCGCGGAGCGCCGGAGCCCTGGCTCGCCCTCGCCCGAGGCATCCGAGACCGCCCGCTTCTACGGCATCGTCCTCGCCATCACGGTGCTCGTGACCGCGTTCTCCCTCATGTGGACGCTCTGGGGTCGGGCTCCGAGCATTGTCCGGTACTACACCTGGAGCTGGGTCGCGGTCTTCGTCTGAGTCGCCGGGGTCATGGCCCTGCTCTATGGCGAGCCCGACCTGGTGACCGCATTCGCCGTCATGGCGTTCGTACCGCCCACGTTCGGCATGCTCGCCGGGACGACGCTCGGTGTGGTGCCCGCCATCATCGCTCGGATCGTGCTCGGCCACTGACCAGGACAAGATTTACCAGGAAAATGACTACGGGCTCGGATCGCCAAGCCTGAAGATCCATGCTCCTCTATCGCCATGGCCCCACCAGCTCCCAACACACGAGGCCCGTCCATCTTCGTCGTGCTCCTCGTGGAGGGTGCCCTCTTCATGCAAAGTATCGCTCTCGACCTTCCAGTACCCCTGGTCCATCCTTTTCCCCCTGTAGGCGTGCGTCTGGCCATCAACATCGACCATGATCACGATGTTGCCACTATCCTCTTCTATCTCACAGTGGTGGTGCGAATACGGGATTCCCGACTTGTAGTATGCCTCCATCGATGCCGTCCTCTTCATCATCGCCTCCTTTGCCCCAACAATAGTACGTGCGCCGGACAGCGGCTGTCCTCGGGGGCGGCTTTGTTGGCCTTGGTCACGAATCCGGCCACCTTGAGTGGGACGTGGCGGGTACAGGCCCCGCCACTACGCGAAATCCCACGGATGCGTAGCGGCGGGACCTGCGCCCGCCGCCCTTGGTGGCCGGAATTACGATCAAGGTCGGTCAGAGGGTGGCTCTGGCCAGCCATTCTTCTGGTAATAATCAGCGACGAGCGTCGGGAGGAGATGTCGCTTCTCACCGCAATTCATGACAATGAGATTCTGTGGCCCCTCATATGGCGACCGAACGGCGTGGTTGTTGAAAGGTGGTGCGTGAGCAACAATGAGCAGACGTTCGATGTGTGGAATTAGTTCCTGTTGCTCCTCAACCACCTCTGCATACAGCACTTTTACGTCCCAACAATCCGAGAAATACCAACGGTCGTTCGAACTTTGATAGCTCAATGTTAGAAACGACTGGGGTATCCGTTGGCTCAGGGTTTGGGAACTGCCAATGTACAACACTGAGCGATTGGAGTGGGCATCGTGACGGCCCTCGAACGCATACACTCCAGGACGCGTTACATCTCTGACGACATCATCAATCTGAGCGGCTTTTTCCACAGATGCACTGCGCCACCACAATGGAACGAAAAGCCCCTGTGCTTCGCTACTTCTTCCCCAACTCAAGTTCCCGTTGAACATGTCAACCTCCTTTCAAAACCCCACTCGCCGGCTCTGGCCGGCGTGCTTCACCATTGCTTCCTGCTCGAGCTCCCTGATCAGCGTCGCGTGCTCGGGCTTCGACTCCGCCATGGCATGCCGGTCCCGCACCACCTTGAAGTCCCCCGGCGCACAGCTCGTGAGCGACCGGAGGCGCTGACGCGTCTCCTCGTCCAGACGCCCCCTGGCGAGCGGGGCGAGCATCTTGCGGAAGAAGACCTCGTTCCCGTCCGGCGTCAGGAAGTCGAACCGGAGCTTCTCCCCGAACCTCCGCATCGATGCCTCGTCCAGCGCTTCCAGGCGATTGGTCGTGGAGATGAGGATACCCCGGAACCGTTCCATCTGGGTCAACATCTCGTTCGTGAAGCTCACTTCCCAGGACCGGACCGCATCGGCGCGGCTGAAGAGATGGGTATCGATCTCGTTAATCACCAGGACCGCGCCCCCGTGCTCTGCCTCCCTGAACGCCGCGGCAATGCTCTGCTCCGTGCCACGACCCGGGATCGGTCGTGGACGGGGTGCCGGAAGCGTCGTCAGTGCGGCGCGTCAGGCCGTCAATGACATCTGTCTGGCCGGGATTGACTTGTCGCAGGTGCAGGCCGCGGTGATCAACGTCTTCGCTACCCCGATCATCGCGTGGGCGGACGTCCAGGCGATCTCCAACCTCATCAGGAGCGCCTTCGGTCCCGAGACCACAGTGGCGGTCACGCAGAGCCACTGGCGTGTCCAGGATGGCGTCGATCAGGTCGTCGTCATCGCGGTTGGTCTCGACCCCTCAGTACTGGTAGAGCTCGAGCGCCGAGGCGAGCTCGGCGACGACCTGGGCACGGAGCTCGATCGGTCCGAGCACCTCGACCTGCGGACCCCAGCTCACGACCCAGCTCAGGAGCTCGGGTGAGAGCGGGAGGTCGAGCACGAGCACGCGCCGCCCGTCATCGGCGTCGCGCCAGGCCACGAACCCGGGCCACCGCCGCGCCGAGAGCACGTCGGCCGCGCCGGCCGTGAAGGCGAGCTCGATGCGAAGGGGCGCCCCCGTGGGCTCCCACAGGCCGAGCCGGCCCTCGAAGCACTGCGCCGGGTCGAAGCCGGCGGGCAGCTCGAAGGTCGCCGTCCGGTCGACCTCGACCTCGTGGAACCGCTCGAGCGCGTAGGTCCGGAGGGCGCCTTCATCGTGACCGGCCCGCCGCGCGAGCAGGTACAGGCCGTCGCGGTACATGACGAGGGTGAAGGGCTCGAGCCGCTCGCGGACCTCGGCGCCGTCCCGCCTCGTCCGACGCACATCGACCGGACGACCGTAGATCACCGCCCGGAGGAGCTCCTCGATCACGTCCTCGTTCACCCGGTGGTCCTTGGCTCCGAAGGGCACGTAGTGGAAGGCCGTGGCGAGGCGGTTCAAAAGCGGAGCGACGCGCCGGTCGAGCCCGGTGGCGAGCTCCTCGAGCTGCTTGTCGGCCATGTCGCCGAGCACGGTGCCCTGCCCGCACGTGAGCCAACGCGTGGCCGCCCGGAGCGACGCGTACTGGTAGAGCACTCCCCGGGCCGAGGCCGACTCCTCGCGGGCCAACCGCAGCCAGGGCTCTCCGTTCCGGGTCTCCAGCGTCAGGAGGGGCTCCCCGACCGACGTGGTGAGGGACTCACTCATCGCCTGCGAGTACCGCCGGATGGACCTGGCGTCCACGCCGAGCCGCTCGGCCATGGCCGCCACGGACATGGACCTCGACGCCCGCTCCTCGAGCGCTCGGACCATGGAGATCATCCTGATCCCGGCATCGTATGTGGGCTTCCTCACCGACATGGCGACCGCTCCTCCTGCCTCATCGTGGCTCCGCGGCCGGACAGAGCCGGTCACGGGTCACGCACGGGCAGTCCGTCAGATGACGATACCCATCTTGAACCGTCCGCGCGACAGCGGCTGTCCCAGCACGGTGGCATGGTGGTCGGTATCCGTCGCAACGGAGGAGGTCAGGGCGAGATGACCGATGTGTCGAAGGTCG
>Ga0233425_10003267_pt1 | contig 29832 bp, 18 predicted proteins | sample Watercolumn_Towu_2_FD_181712 | JGI IMG/M metagenome (GOLD analysis project Ga0233425, IMG submission 181712) | Freshwater microbial communities from Lake Towuti, South Sulawesi, Indonesia - Watercolumn_Towuti2014_140_MG | ecosystem: Environmental > Aquatic > Freshwater > Lake | place...
TTCTTGGAATCCGTGCTCGTACGAACGATCGCAGCAAGCTGCACGAGGCTGTTGGTGACCACCACCACGTCGCCGACCGTGGCGCGGTACGAAGAGACCGTGCGGTCCTGGGACACGACCCCCGCGTACGCAACGCCCTCCACCTGCCCGGTGACGCGGCGCACACCGGCTGCTGCGGCCGCCTCGTCCTGCCGCGATGCGAGGTGCTGGTCGAGCAGCCCGACGTTCTTGGCCTGGAACAGGATGGCGACGTCCGTGCCCAGCCTCAGGAACGGGTCCGAGCCGGTGAACGCAACGCTTTCCACCACCGTGGGGCCGAGCAGCCGCGCCACCGTGGAGAAGGTCAGGCAGAGCTGGCGCTGGTAGCGCGCCTTGGTGAGCGCATCCTCGCTGCGGCTGTCGAACCACTCCAGGATCGGCGTCCCCGCGGCGTCCGCCTCGTCCAGCAGCGCGGTCATCGCGTCGAAGGACCTGAAGAACACCGCGTACTGGTCCAGCGGCACGAGGCTCGCCAGTCGGTCGACTGCCGGTTTCGCACCCTTGTTCAGAGGGGCCCAGTCGATCTCGGCCACGGTGATGCCCGGAATCGTGTCCACGCCGATGGTTCCCTCCCAGTCGGACACGGGCCGAAGCGCGCGGTCGAGCTGGAGGTTCTCCGCCAGCGCCCTGTCCCCGGCCAGGATGTCGATGGTCTCGTTCATCTCCGACGCTCGCTGCCAGTCCGGCGCGCCGGTCGGTACCGCGGCATCTGCGGCCGGCACTCCCGTGAGCTCCGCACGCGTCTGCTCGGCCTGGTGACGGAACCAGGCGGTGCCCGGAATGCCGAGAGATGACAGGTGCCGATAGTGGGCCTCGCGGATTGTGAGGAACTCCGCCCGCGCCGCGGGAGTGGCCGCAGACGAGCGGATCACGAAGGGGATTGCGACCTGCCCCGTGAGCGCCGCGTCCGGGACGTACAGGACCCCGTGCACGTCCCGGGGCTCGGGCGTCCGGACTACCACCGTGCCCCGCTCCGCAAGCCCCACGGGCCACTCGGTCCAGTAGAAGTCACCGGAGAAGAACGCTTCCCCCGCCCCGTCGATCTCGACACGGGGCGCCATGAGCTCCCACACCTGGTACATCATCCTGCTGTCGCTGTTTCCCCGGTCGGTGGTGACGACCGGGAGCTGCGCGGTGCCGATGTCCAGCGCTCCCACCTTGACCGCGTAGAAGACGTCGCTGGTCGGCGTGCCGTGGGGGGCCGCGGCCATTGCCCCGACAAGGAACAAGGAACGTACGAGGGCAAGCATCATGGTATCCTCCGTCCGGCTCCGTTGTGTCCGGCGCCGTGATGTGATAGTAGTTCATCCGCTCCCCGATTGGAATGCTTCGAGGGAGGAGGGGGAAAACGCCATGAAGAGACTCGCGGTGTACGTTGCCATGTTGGCGCTGGTGTGCGCAGGGTGCAGCAAGGATGCTGCAAGCTCCACTCCGGCCGGAGCGCCGAAGGCGGAGCCCAAGGCAGAAGCGCCAAAGGTGGAGCCAAAGGCAGAAGCGCCGAAGGCGGAAGCCAAGGCGGAGGCGCCCAAGGCGGAAGCCAAGGCGGAGGCGCCCAAGGCGGAAGGGGAACCGACCGCGGCCCAAGCGGATGAATCGGCGAAAGCCAAGGAGGAGAACATGGCAGCAAATCCGGTTGTGCTCATCGAGACGAGCCTGGGGAACATCAAGGTCGAGCTGACGCCCGACCAGACGCCTGGAACCGTCAAGAACTTCCTCGAGTACGTCAACGAAGGGTTCTACGACGGCACGATCTTCCACCGGGTGGTCCCGGGCTTCGTGATCCAGGGCGGCGGGTTCACTCCGCAGCTCGAGCAGAAGGCGACGCGGGCACCCATCGTCAACGAGGCGGCCAAGGCCATCTCCAACGACCGGGGCACCATCTGCATGGCCCGCACTCCGGCTCGGGACAGTGCCACGTCGCAGTTCTACATCAACCTCAACAACAACAAGATGCTCAACTACCGCGGCGAGTCTCCCAGCGGCTGGGGCTACTGCGCGTTCGGGAAAGTCACCGAGGGTATGGACGTCGTGGACAAGATCGCGGCTGCCCCCACCGGCCCCGCGGGTCCGTTCCCCGGAGACGTGCCCCAGCAGACCGTCTCCATCAACAAGATCTCGCTGCTCAAGTAGCGCGGCTGCGCCGCGCAGCGGTCGCTTCCCGTCCGCGGCAGGGGTGTGACGACACGCGGGCCTACATCAGGTTGATGGGGTCCACGTCCACGTCCCACGAGACCGCTGCCTGCTTTCCGAGCTGCTCCCGCGCTGCCGGGATCGCGGCGGTCAGGAAGGCCTGCATCGCAGGCCGAGACGGGGCCCGGACAAGGACCTGGAGCCGGAAGGTGTCGTTGACCAGGGAGAGGGGTGCGGGGGTCGGACCCATGACATCGATTCGCGCCCGGGCGTCCACTACCTTCTCGAAGACTCGCGCGAGCCCGGTGGCAAACTCCTGTACGACGGGAAGCTGCTTGCCGCGCAGGCGGACCAGCGACAGGCAGCTGAACGGCGGGAAGCGGCGCATGCGCCGGGCGGCCAGCTCCTCGCGGGCAAATGCAGGGAAGTCGTGCCGCTGTGCGTGAAGCAACGCGTAGTGGCCCGGCAGGTACGTCTGCACCAGCACCCGGCCGGGCCGATCCCCGCGGCCCGAGCGGCCCGCCACCTGCGTCAGGAGCTGGAAGGTACGCTCCGCGGCGCGGAAGTCCGGGAAGCAGAGGCCGAGGTCCGCGAGCAGCACGCCCACCAGCGTCACCCCCGGGAAGTCGTGCCCCTTGGTAATGATCTGCGTTCCCACGAGGATATCTATCTGGCCTGTTCGGAACTTCTCGAGGATCGCGGGCAGGCGGCCCGTAGCGCCGACCGTGGAGTCCACCTGCTCCACTCGTGCATCCGGCACGATTTCCGTCAGGGCTTCCACGATCCTCTCGGTGCCGGACCCCACCTGCTTCAGCGCTCCCCGGGTGCAGGCCGGGCACACCTCGGGGACGGGAGTGCCGTGCTCGCAGTAGTGACAGCGCAGCGCCGCGGCCCGCTTGTAGTAGGTGAGCGAGACCGCGCAGTGGGGGCAGGTGGGCACCGCGCCGCAGACCGTACACAGCAGGAACGACGCGAACCCCTTCCGGTTGAGGAAGAGGATCGACTGTCCGCGTGCAGACAGGTTCTCCTGCAGCGCGTCGGCCAGAGGCTTTGAGAACACCCGGTGCGAGTCCTGGAAACCGGCCTTGCGCAGGTCCACGAGGGACACGTCGGGCAGAGGCCGCGGCGTGACCCGGGAAGGCATGTCGATACGAGTCATCTTGCCCGCGGAGACATTGTGGAAGCTCTCGAGGGACGGGGTGGCGGACCCGAGGACCACGGGGCAGTCGGCCAGCTTCCCGCGCACCAGCGCCAGGTCACGGGCGTTGTAGAAGGGGCGTTCGTCCTGCTTGTAGGAGGGCTCGTGCTCCTCGTCCACGACGATGAGGCCGATGTTCGAGAGGGGTGCGAAGATCGCGGATCGGGCGCCCAGCACGATGGGCAGGCTGCCGCGTGCCACAAGGCCCCACTGGTCGAGTCGGTCCCTGGGGGTCAGCGCGGAGTGGAGGATGGCCACGCGCTGCTGGAAGCGGGCCTGGAAGCGTGCCATGAGCTGCGGCGTGAGAGCGATCTCTGGAACCAGCACGAGCGCGGTGCGGCCCGACGCCAGCACCCGGTCGATGGCCCGCATGTACACCTCGGTCTTGCCGCTTCCCGTGACCCCGTACAGCAGGAAGGACCGGTTGCCTCCCGCGGCAGCCGCGGCCGCGATGGTCTCGATGGCGGCCTCCTGCTGTCCGGTCAGGCGTTCGGGCGCGGGCGGCGCCAGCATGACCGACTTCACCTGGCGATAGACGCGGACCTTCTCCGTCTGCACGATGCCTTTCTTTGCAAGGTCGCTGACCACCCGGGGCGCAGCGGGGCAAGCGGCCTTGAGATCGGTCAGGGTCAGATCCCCGCGGGTCCTGAGCAGGTCCACCACCTCCTTCTGGCGCTGGCCCCCCGGGGCGGCAGCCGCGTCCACGATGCGAACCACGGTTTCGAACCCGCCTTGCGTTCCCCCGGTCTCGATGCGGGTGAGACGCTCGATGAGCCCCTCCTCGAGAAGGGCCTTCACCCTGGAGTCGGATTCCGTGGCCAGGGCCCTTGCCAGGCTTGCTTCCCGCACCCGGGCCAGAAGCTCCAGCAGGGGCTGAGGAGGCGGCAGGGCCGGGAGCGCGTCACGGCCCGCTTCCGTGATTCGGACGCGCGTCTTCTCCGACGCGTGCAGGGAGGGCGGGATGGCCTTTCTCATCAGCTCGCCCAGCGGGATGTGGTAGTACTCCGCGGTCCACGCGAGGAACCGGAGCAGCTCCGCATTGAACGTGGGGGTGCGGTCGAGGACCTCGGTGATGGGCCGCACCTTCCCCGCGTATGCGCAGTCGTCCGCGGTGGAAACCACGTACCCCGTGACCGTCCGAGGCCCGAACGGCACCAGGACCCGGGCACCCGCCACCACCCAGCCGGCCATCTCCTCGGGGATGGAGTACGTGAAGTGCTGCTCCAGGCGCATGCCGAGCGCCACCACTGCGTACGTGCTCATGCGGGCACCCCGCGGGAGCCACGGCCGGCCGGCCGCGAGCGCGCGTGGCGTGTAGGTCCAAACCACACGAATGTTGTTGACAGACCACCCAAACTACTTAAAATCACGGCGCTATTTAGCGCGTACTGCGCGCAGGACATGGATTCTCAACCTCGTTGAGGGCCTCAGGGAATGCCGGGCCGAATCGCAGAATCGGTCATACAACAGATACTGGAGCGGGTCAATCTGCCCGACCTCATCGGGCAGCAGGTCAAGCTGCGCCGGCGGGGCCGGAACTTCGAGGGCCTGTGCCCGTTCCACTCGGAAGCCAAGCCGTCGTTTTCGGTCAGCGCGGACAAGGGGTTCTACTACTGCTTCGGCTGCCACGAGTCCGGCAACGCGGTGGGCTACCTCATGAAGACCCGCGGGCTCCAGTACGTGGACGCCATCGAGCAGCTGGCTGGCATCACCGGCGTGAAGATCGAGTACGAGGACGGTGACGCGGGCAACTGGAAGAAGACCCGGGAGAAGAAGCGGCTGCTGGTCGCGGTCAACGCGGAAGCCAACAACTACTTCCGGGCTGCCCTGTCTTCTCCCGCAGGCGGGCCGGGCCGGGAATACGCCGCGGGCCGGGGGTTGGACGCGGCCGTCATCTCCAGGTTCCAGGTCGGCTTCTCTCCGGCAGGGGACGGGCTCTACCGACACCTGTCGAGCAAGGGGATTCCGCTGAACCTCGCGGCCGAGGTGGGCCTGATCGTGCAGTCGAGCCGGTACCCTTCCGCCATGGATCGCTTCCAGGCCCGGGTGACCTTCCCCGTCTTCTCCCTCTCGGACGAGATCGCGGGCTTCAGCGCACGGACCCTTCCCGGCGGCGCAGACCCCAAGTACCTGAACTCGCCGGACTCGGAGGTCTTCAAGAAGGGAGAGCTGGTGTTCGGCCTGGTCCAGGCGCGGGAAGCGGTCAAGCGCTCCGGGTTCTGCATCCTGGTGGAAGGGCAGGTGGACGTGATCTCCATGCACCAGGCAGGGCTGGAGAATGCGGTTGCCCCTCTCGGCACCGCGCTCACGGAGCACCAGTCCGCGGTGATCCGACGCTTCACCGACACGGTCTACGTGATGTTCGACGGCGACGACGCGGGGGTCAAGGCCACGTGGAGGGCCATGCCCATCCTCATGGCGGCCGGGCTCTACGGCAAGGTGGTGAGCCTGCCGAAGCCCGAGGATCCGGACTCGCTCCTGCGCAAGCGGGGGAGGGAAGCGCTGCACGAGGCCGTGGCCGCGGCGCGACCGTTCCTCGAATTCGCTCTCTGGTCCATCACGACGCATTCCGGGGGCGAGATGCACGACCGCACGGTCGCGGCCCGACGCGGCATGGACTTCGCTGCGCAGATCCCCAGCGCGCTCGACCGGCAGGTGTTTCTCCAGCGGCTTGCCACCGAGCTGGAGCTGTCCCCCTCGGCCCTGAGGGTCGAGGCCGTGAAGCCCAGCCAGCCGGTGCGGGTGCAGGAAGCAGTGGAGGAGGCCGAGCCTCCGTCGCGGCAGGAGCAGGAGATGGTCCGGTGGGTCCTGGCCCGGCCCGAGCTCGTGCGCACGGTGTGCCAGGAGGGGGTCTTCGACCTGGTCGCCTCCCCCGCGGTCAGGGCGCTGATGAGCGCGATTCTCGAATCCTTCGAGGAGTCCGGCCAGGTGGACGTGGTTTCCGTGGTCGGAGGGGTCACCGACCCCGTGCTGAAGGACCTGTGTGCACAGCACATGCTGACCGAGAAGGCTCCGGACGGAAGCACCGCGGAAGCCGCGTTGGCCAGCCTCGTGAGGATGCTGCGGACGGAGCACGTCCGAAGCCACGTGGAGAAGCTCAACCTGGAGATTCGGAAGGCCCAGGCCGCGGGCGACAGCGCCCGTGCGTGGGAGCTCATTGGCGAAAGGGATGAGGCGGACCGCCAGGCGTTGAGCCTGACCGGTGCGCCGTTGATGAAGGCGGGAAGGACGAAGGAGGTCATGTAGATGATCAAGGACCTGCTCTCAATCAGGGAAATCAGGCAGCTCGTGTCCATCGGAAAGAAGCAGGGGTTTCTGACCCACGACGACGTCAACGAGAAGCTCCCCGACGAGGTGGTTGCGGAAGCCATGGTGGACGACCTGCTGGACCTGCTCAAGAAGCAGGGCATCCCGGTGGTGGAGAACCTGGCGGAAGCGGAGAAGAAGGGGTTCATCAAGTCGGGCGAGGCGCTGGCGATCCTCAAGAAGGAGAGCGAAGCGAAGATCACGGACCCGGTCCGCATGTACCTGCGCAAGATGGGGTGCGTGGCGTTGCTGACCCGGGAGGGGGAAGTCGACATAGCCAAGAAGATCGAGCAGGGGGAGCTGGAGGTCCTGTCCCAGGTCCTGCGGCTGGACTGCGGCATCCGGGTGGTGCTCGGGCTCCACACCAAGCTGATGACCGGGGAGGTGCACGTCCGGGACGTCATCCGCGATTTCGATGACGAGGAGGGCGAGGGAACCGACGACCGGCAGATGTCCGCGCACGTGGTCGACGTGCTCAAGGGAGCCGAGAAGATCTACAAGGAAGCCGCGGCGCTGGAGAAGAAGGCCGCTACGAAGTCCCTCAAGGGCAGCACCAAGGAGAAGTACCTGACTACTGCCCGGGGCCTGCGGCGGAAGATGCGGAACCGGGTCACCAGCGTGCGGTACAACCGGAAGGTCATCGAAGACGTCATCAACGATCTGAAGGGCAAGGTCCGCACAATCTGGGAAGCGGAGCGGCGCATGGCAGCGCTCCGGGATCTGACGGGAGTCCCTGCCGACGAAATGGACAGGATCCTGCGCCGCGTCGGGCGCAGCCGCGCGAAGACCATCCCCGGCGTGAAGCTGCCCATCGAGAAGCTGCGGGACTACGTGTACGAGTACCGGGGGCTGGAGGAGAAGGTCGAGGCCCTCGCGGCGGAGATGGCCGTGACCCCGCCCCGCATCAAGGAGATCTGCAACGGCGTCAACCGCGGGGAGCGTACGGCCAACAAGGCGAAGAGCGAGCTGGTGGAAGCCAACCTCCGCCTCGTGGTGAGCATCGCGAAGAAGTACACCAACCGCGGGCTTCAGTTCCTGGACCTCATCCAGGAGGGGAACATCGGCCTGATGAAGGCCGTGGACAAGTTCGAGTACCGGCGGGGCTACAAGTTCTCCACGTACGCCACGTGGTGGATCCGGCAGGCCATCACGCGTGCCATCGCGGATCAGGCGCGCACCATCCGCATCCCCGTGCACATGATCGAAACGATCAACAAGCTCATTCGGACCTCCCGCTTCCTCGTCCAGGAGATGGGACGGGAGCCGACGCCGGAGGAGCTGGCCGAGCGCATGGAGATGCCCGTGGACAAGGTGCGCAAGGTCATGAAGATCGCCAAGGAGCCCATCTCCCTCGAGACGCCCATTGGCGAGGAAGAGGACAGCCAGCTCGGCGATTTCATCGAGGACAAGAAGATGCCCTCTCCGTCGGAAGCGGTGGTCGTTCAGAACCTGTGCGAGCAGACGCGCAAGGTCCTTGCGACCCTCACGCCCCGCGAGGAGAAGGTCCTGCGCATGCGCTTCGGGATCGGCGAGAAGTCCGACCACACGCTGGAAGAGGTGGGGCAGGACTTCTTCGTCACGAGGGAACGCATCCGGCAGATTGAGGCCAAGGCGCTCAAGAAGCTGCGCCACCCTACCCGGTCGAGGAAACTGCGGACATTCCTCGAATAGGCCCTGATTGAACTTGCGTTTGGTGTGTGTTCTGAGTAAATAGCTAGCAACGTTTTTTTCAACGGTCGAAACAACGGAGGATGGAGATGCGCAAGATTCTGGGAGTGGTGGTTCTGATGGCGGTGGCGCTGCTTGCCGGCAGCGCGTATGCCGCGTGTACCAAGGATGCTGACTGCCCTGCCGGGCAGGTCTGCGTGGCGGGAGAGTGCAAGGCACCGTGCGTGCCGAACTGCACGGGCAAGACCTGCGATGCGGACGATGGTTGCGGCACGCTGTGCGGCTGCGAGGCCGGGCTGACGTGCGTGGGCACCGAGTGCAAGAAGGCGTGCGCGGCCGATGCCGACTGCGCCGCGGGCCAGAAGTGCGTGGAAGGGTTCTGCGCCGCGTGCGTTGCGGACTGCACGGGCAAGACCTGCGATGCGGACAACGGCTGCGGCACGCTGTGCGGCTGCGAGGCCGGACTGACGTGCGTGGGCACCGAGTGCAAGAAGGCGTGCGAGGCCGATGCCGACTGCGCCGCGGGCCAGAAGTGCGTCGAGGGGTTCTGCGCAGCGGGCTGCACCCCCGCCTGCACCGACAAGCAGTGCGGTGATGACGGATGCGGCGGCACGTGCGGCACGTGCGACGCGGGCAAGGTCTGCAACGCGGGCAAGTGCGAGGACGCGGTCAACCCGTGGCCGACCGAATGCAAGGGCTTGAACGAGCCCAGCGGCGACGACTGCCTCGGCACCACCTACGAGGGCTGCTGCTCCGCGGACGGCCGGCTGTACTTCTGCGACGCCGGCAAGCTGTTCTGCCTCGACTGCACCCAGAACCCGTCCTGCAGCTGGAGCGCGGACGCGGGGTTCTATGATTGCGGCGGCGACGGCTCCGCGGAGCCGACCGGCCAGTTCCCCTATGACTGCGTGGTCTGTGATCCGGCTTGCGAGGCCGGGTTCAAGTGCGTGGGCGGCGAGTGCGTGGTGTGCGAGCCCAACTGCACGGGCAAGGCGTGCGGCGACGACGGCTGCGGCGGCTCCTGCGGTACGTGCGAGGGCGACCTCCAGTGCATCGGCGGCCAGTGCGTGGCCGGTGACTCCTGTGCAGGCGCATGCGGTGGCCAGGCGGCTTCCGGCTGCTACTGCGACGAAGAGTGCGTCAACTACGGCGACTGCTGCCCCGACGTGTGCGAGCAGTGCCCCGAGCTCGCCGCGTGTGCGGCCCCCTGCGAGCCCGCCTGCGAAGCCGGCTTCGTGTGCGTGGACGGCGAGTGCGTGGACCAGGGTGACGCATGCCTCGGCCCCGGCACCCCCGTCGGGAACGACTGCGGCGCCATCTCGGACATCGGCTGCTGCTCCGAGGCAGGCAAGCTCTACTACTGCCAGCAGGGCGCCCTCTACTGCATCGACTGCGGGGCCAATGCTCCCGAGTGCGGCTGGAGCGCTGAGAACAGCTGGTACGACTGCGGCACCGACGGCGCCGAGGATCCGTCCGGCCTGAACCCGCTGACCTGCGACGCAGGGGCCTGCGTGCCCGACTGCTCCGGCAAGGTGTGCGGAAGCGACGGCTGCGATGGCGAGTGCGGCACCTGCGACGAAGGCCTGGTGTGCGACGCGGGGCAGTGCATCAGCACGGTGCCCGCGGAGGACCTGGGCGGCAACGACAAGGACGTCGCCACCGAGGAGGACGTCCCGGTAGTGCCGGGCAATGACGTCGTCACCGGCGACACGACCGGCGAGGACGTGTCCTCGGGCGGCGGCGGCGGCAGCAGCTGCTCCACCTCCGCGACGGGTGCGGGCATGCTCGCGCTGCTCATGCTGCTCCTGGCCCTCGTGGCCGTCCCGGTCGTGATCAAGAAGTAGCGGATCCTCTTCGAGCCTCCCTGTACGCTTTTGCCAGTTCTAGTTGATTTCGGTTCGCCCCGATGGTATGGTGCGCGGCGATGACAGGCAGCCAGGGGGGCCGTCCGTCAGTGTTTCAATCCGAAGGGGAGGGAGTGATGGAATCGTTCAACGCAGTGAAGGTCTTCTCCGCCACGAAGGCCCGTGAGCGGGAAGAGCTCGGAGAGCAGATTACCCAGTGGATCCGGGCGAACCCGGACATTCGTATCACCGAGAAGGTGGTGACGCAGAGCTCGGACCGCGAGTTCCACTGCCTGACCATCACGGTCTTCTTCCAGCAGTAGCCGCAGCCGTTACCCGTCACCCTACTCCAACTCGACGACCGTCGTAGCCGCGGGCGCCAGCGTCACGCGGGTCTTGTGGACCGGAATGCCCGCGTCGTCGAACAGCACCTTCAGCTCCATGGTCCACTTCATGGTGTTCACGGCCTTGACGTCGATGCGGTCCTCGGTGCGGCCGACCGGGTTCCCGTCGAGGAACACGCTTCCCGCCCTGGAGGACTTCACTCTCAGGACAGCGGGCTTGATCCCGATCTCGGCAACGAAGCGCGGAGGCGCGCTGCCCTTTGCAACCTGGATCACGCGAACGGAGTCCATGCACACCGAGCAGCCCGGGTAGCTGAGCTTGAGGTCGTGGGGTCCAACGGACAGCGGCAGGTCCACGACTTTGCCCGTGCCGGCCTTCACGCCGTCCACGTAGATGTCGCAGAACGGCGTCTTCTCCGCGACGATGGTGACAGGGACCATGGTCGAAGCCTTCTCCACCTCGGACAGCGTGCCGCCGTTGCGCGGGGTACCGTTGTCGGGCTGCTTGCCGTCTGCTCCCGGCTGCTTGCCGTCCGACGGCAGTGCTGCGTCTCCCGGCTTCTTGTCGCCCGCGAGGTTCGCACTGTCTCCAGGCTTCCTGGCGTCTCCGGGCTTCTTCGCGTCTCCGGGCTTCTTCGCGTCTCCCGGTATCTTGTCGAGCACGGGCTTCTTGCCGTCCGGGGAAGCGGGGTCGAGGCCAGCGGAGCCGTCGGGCCGGGGCCCCGCGTCGGGCGGAGCCTGGAGCGACCCGTGGGTGGCCTGTGCGTCCGCCACCGACTGCGCATCCGGGGACGGAGCCGTCGCGGCATCCGGGCCCGCGGAAACGACGTCGGTGGAGACCGCGGTCCCGTTCTCACCGGGCGGTCCCTGCACCGTCGCGTCGGACGTGGGCTGCGGATCCGGCCAGGCGGGGTCCGAGCCCGTGGCCGTCCACGAGTCGGGCGGGTCACCGGCCGGCAAGTGCGGCTGGGCCGATGCGCTGCCTGCGGAAGCCAGGAAAACCGGCCGCTGCTGCGTGCCGGGGAGTGCCCCTGCCTCGGACTGGGAAGCCGCATCGGCCTGTGCCGGCAATCCCGCGGTCCGGGCCGCGGCGGGATCCGGGGGAAGACCTGCTGCGGTCGACTGCTGCTGGGATGAGGAGGTCTGCTGCGGCTCCGCACCCGGGGAGGAGGTTCCAATGAGCGACGTCCAGTTGAGCGCGAGCCAGAGGGCTGCCGCGGACAGTGCGATGCCGCCGGAAGTCGGGGCGGCGTAGCGCAGGAGGAACCTCCTGGTTTCCACGCGACGGCGGAGCCGCTCGATCTCGACGAGCACGTCGTTGCGCTCCGGGTCCAGGGCCAGGGCGCGGTCAAAGGTCCGCAGGGCATCTGCGACGCGTCGGGTGCGGACGAGCGTGCGGCCGTGCTCGACCAGCCGTGCCACGACCTCGGCCACGGCCGACGCCTGGTACGCTTCCGGGTCCGCGAAGAAGCGGGCGACCTCGCGGATGGGGTCGTCGAAACCAAGGGGTGAAAGGGTCTCACGGATGCGCACTTCGAGCTCCCCGCACGACTGGAAGCGCTCAACGGGATCGCGTTGCATGCACTTGTCTATGAGTGCGGACAGCGGGTCGCCGACCGCGGGCCGGACACGGCTGGCAGGCACGTACCGGGCATCGAGGATCGCCTTGAACAGGGCGTGGGCCGTGGTCGCCTTGAAGGGGAGGTCTCCCACCGCCAGCGTGTAGAAGACGGTGCCCAGGGAGAAGATGTCCGCCCTGTGGTCGAGGTTGCGGCCCTCGATGTGCTCGGGGGACATGTGCGCGGGGGATCCGATCATGGTGCCGGTGACCGTCATGTGCTGGATGTCGCGCATCTGTGCGATGCCGAAGTCCATGAGCTTCAGCACGCCGTCCGCGCCGATCATGACGTTTTCAGGCTTGACGTCCCTGTGGGTGATGCCCTGCGAGTGTGCGTACTGCAGCGCGGAGCAGAGCTGCTCGACCATCAGGGCCGCAATCTCCGGAAGGATCGCGGGCCGGTCCGAGATGAAACGCTTGAGCGTGATCCCCTCGACGAACTCCGTGACGATGTAGTTGTCCTCGCTGTCGGTGCCGGAGTAGTCGTGGATCCGGACGATGTTGCGATGGTCCAGGTTGGCGACGACGTGGGCCTCGCGCTGGAACCGGACCTTGTTCTCGTGCTTCATCGCGAGGTGGGGGTACAGCACCTTGAGCGCAACCGTGCGCTTCATGCGTTCGTCGAAGGCGCGGTACACGACGGCCATGCCCCCGCGACCGACCTCCTCCACGATGCGGTAGCGCGACGCGTATGTCTTTCCGGCCCCTTCCACCCGCGTGCTCCGTCCTGTTGACCCGGCCCTGCCTCTCCATTACTAGCAGAATTCCTGCTTCCTTGTCGAGCGCGAGCACGCTTCGACCCACAAAAGAATTGACATGTTGCGGGCGCGCAACTATTAAGAAAGGCCATTGTTGTCTTGATCGTAAAGGAGTCTGGAGATGCCGGGCAAGATTCGAAAGCGGAGCGAAGTGGGTGGGCTGGCGCAGCCCGACCAGGTGATGACCGGACTGACGACCACGTACTCGTTCCTCGACCGCTACAAGTACTTCATCGTCGGCGGATTCCTCGCCGTCATCGTGGTCCTGCTGGCCGTGTCGTGGATCTCGAGCTACATGGAGAACCGCGACATCCGGATCTCGGAGGAGTTCTACGACGCGTTCAAGCTGGCGGACGCGCCGGTGGGCGAAAACGCAACGGAGCGCGGCGGTGTGCCCGCATTCAAGACCAACGCGGAGAAGTTCGGCAAGCTGGCCGAGGGGCTGCAGACGTTCCTTGCGGACCACGAGTCGCACCGAATCTCCGACACCGCACGGGTCGCCCTTGCCGCAGCCCTCCTGGAGCTGAGCAACAACACGGAGGCGCTGACGCAGCTCAACGCAGTTGCGGAAAGCCTGGAGGGCACCGCGCTCTCTCCGGTCCTCCACGAGACGCTGGCCTATGCTCACCTGAGGCAGGGTCAGGTCGATCTCGCGGTTTCGGAGTTCAAGAAGATGGGGGAGATGACCGCCAACAGCTACCTGAAGGCCCGCTCGCTCATCCACCTTGGAGACCTCGTCAATCCCTTCACCTCCGTGCAGGGGTCGACGAAGAACGCGGAGGAGGCCCGCAAGCTGTACCAGGAAGCCCTGGATCTGCTCCCGGAGCCGGTGGAGCAGGCTTTAGACCCGATTGTCACGCTCACGCGGCAGGAGATCCAGCTGAGGCTCTCGCTCTTGAACCTGGGCTAGGCCTTGCGACGCCTTCACTCAGCGGTTGTGGCGCTGCTGGCCGGTCTGCTGCCGGCGCTCCTCCCTGCCGTGGCCGGGGGGCAGCCCGCTGCGCACCTCGCATTCCGACTGCCGCTGGACCCTCCCTCGTTGTTCTCGTTTGCGCCGCAGCAGCTTGCATCCCCGGTCGTAGCCGCGGACGCACGCTTCGTCGTGGCCGGGACCGCAGGGGGCAAGCTCTTCCTGGTGACTGCGGATTCGGGCGAGATCCTCAATACCTGGGATCTCGGCGGCGGGATCTCCGCGTCGCCCCTGCTGCTGCCCGCGGATCGGATGGTCGTCGCCACGGAGGAGGGGACCGTGCACCTCCTGTCCGTGTGCGACGGCAGGTCCTACTGGTCGCAGCCGCCGAGGATCAAGGGCGCCATTCGCAGCGTGCCGGTTCTCCTCGGCGACGGGGTGGTGCTGGTGCACGACGATCGCAGCGTGCTGACTGCCATCGACCTGGCCAGCGGCAAGCTGCTGGCTTCCTACGACGCGCACTCGTTCACCGAGCGCGGGGCGGCCCCCTTCACGCGGTTCGGGTACCCCTCGCCCGCGACGGACGGTGGCTCGGTGTTCGCCGGGTTCGAGGACGGCCACGTGGTCCGGCTGTCGCTGTCAGCCGGCGGGGCCTCGGCCGGAGACGCGGGGGACTCGGCGGTCAAGGCGTTCAAGCCATCCTGGGACGTCAGCCTGTGCGGCCTCGACGCGCTCCGGAAGCTCCCTGCGGACGCCACGGTATGTCCCTCCAACCGGGTGTACAGCGACGTGGACAGCAGCCCCATCGTGACGGCCCACGGCGTGCTGGCAGGCTGCTACTGCCGCGGTCTTGCCATGCTTTCGGCCGACGACGGCACGGTGCGCTGGGAGCGCCCGCTGATCGGCCCGGCCACCGGGCTGGTCACGCGGGACGCCGCGTTCGTCGCGGGCTCGGATGGCAGGGTCACGAGCGTCAACCTCGCCAACGGCCGGACGCTCTGGTCCACCGGGGTGACCATCTCCATGCTCTCTGCCCCTGCTCTGCTCGGGTCCGCGGACGACCTGCCCGCAGCATCGCTGGTCGTCGCCTCGGGCGGGGACCTCTACTTCCTCGACGCGACCCGGGGGACGATCCTGGCTTCTCTACGTACCCGGGGCGGCTTCTCCGCATCAGGCGCGGCCTCGGGCAACGCACTCTTCATCCTGTCGAACGAAGGCGCGTTGTACCGCATCGATTTCTTCCGGTAGGCAGACACGGAGGTGCTGCATGACTCGGCACGTGGTTCCTCTGGCGGGACTGTTGGCGATGGCGTGGGGCTGCTCCTCCGCGGGAGCTGGAGTGGACGCCGCAGGCGCGGAAGCGCTTCCCTCGGACTCGGTGGCCCTGGCCGACTCGGTGGCCGTTGACGGGACGCCGGACGCGCCGGTCGGGCCCAAGCCGGAATGCGCCTCGGACTCGGACTGCGCGGCCGACGCCAGGATCTGCGATTGCAGCGGCCACTGCGTCCTCCCGGGGCTCGGGCCGTGCGAGGAGGACAAGAACTGCGGCGGCGGCAAGTACTGCGACCCGTGCGTCAAGCAGTGCTACGAGAAGAAGCCCCTGTGCGCCGCATGCCGCAGCGAGCATCTCTGCAACCCGCTTACCTCCGAGTGCATCCCGACTGGAAGCCAGTGTGAGGTGGACGGCTCCCGCTGCCTCGACTTCGTCACCGGAGGCAGTTTCTGCGGCCAGGCCTGCCTTTCCGACGCGGGCTGCCCGGGAGGCTACGGCTGTCTCGACCTCGCGGACATCGGCATCGGCGTGAAGCAGTGCGTTCCGAAGAGCGGCAGCTGCCAGAAGGTGAAAGAATGCGAGAAGGACGTGGACTGCGAGTTCGGCAACATCTGCAACGCTCAGTTCGTGTGCGTGGCCGGATGCCAGAAGGACACCGAGTGTCCCCAGGGCAAGGTGTGCTCCGGCTTCCGCTGCACCGCGGCCTGTGACCCGGTGAACAACCCGTGCCCGGAGGGGCAGACGTGCGACGTCGGAGGCCACTGCGAGATACCGGGCGGGTGCGTGGACGCGTTCGACTGCGAGGATCCGGAAACCTACTGCCAGCCGGACACCCACCTCTGCGTGCCCGGCTGCCTCAGCACCTTCGATTGCAAGAGCGCGGGCAAGGAGTGCGAGGGCGGAGTGTGCGTGCAGGCCGGGTGCCCTTCCACCGACTGGTGCGCTTTCGGGCAGGTCTGCGACAAGGCCACCGCGGAGTGCGTAGTGCCGCCCGAGCCTTTCTGCAAGCCGGGCTGCCAGAAGGACGAGGAGTGCGGCCCCGAACCGTCCAAGTGCATCGAGATCCAGGACGAAGAGGGGACGAGCAAGGGGAAGTTCTGTTTCCCCAAGTGTTACGACGACCCCGAGAACCCGTGCCCGCAGGGCTACCAGTGCGTGGAGCTCACGGACCAGGACGGGAAGCCCGCGGGCAAGGTGTGTGCGCGTGCCTGCGACAAGCCGCCGGTGACGTTCGAGTAGGCGGGCGGGCTTGGGCAGCGTGGGAAGCAGGTTGGGGCCCTGCACGGGCCAGACGAGGAGGTGCAGATGCGACCGCTGGTGAAGGTTGCGGGGGGGCTGGTCCTTCTGACGGGGCTTGCGTGCGCAGGCGGAGCGCTGATGGCGCAGCCCGCGGGGCCGGGAGATCGCCTCCAGGACGTCAAGGTGGACGAGTTCCTCTTCCCGGAGTCGGGTGCGCTGGAGAGGAACCTGGGTATCCTGTCGAAGCTCGTGGCTGACGGAGGGTCTGCCAGCATCCAGGGCCTCTACGGCATCCAACTGCTGGCAGGCCAGAACTATGCGGACGCCCGGCAGCATTGCTCCGAGGCCCTTTCTGCAGGGCCGCTCTTCGAGCCGACCTACTGCAACGCCCTGCTGCACCATCGCGAGGGCCGCATGAAGGAAGCCGCTGCCATGGCCACGGCCGCCATTTCCCTGCGGCCGGGGTCCGTGGCTCCTTACATCCTGCTGGCCAACGTGAGGATGTCGCAGAAGGACCGCGGGGGCGTGGTCGCAGCCATCGAGCAGGGGCTCGCCGCCATCCCGGACAGGGCCGCGTTCTGGGAGTGGGAGCTGGCCAAGCTGCTGGAAGCCATGGGCGACATCGACGGCGCCCTCCAGTGTGCGGGAGCGCTGGCCAAGATCTCCGCGGACGACCCGAGGGTCTTCACGCAGTCGGGAGACTGGCTCAAGCGGCAGGGCAAGGTCCAGGAAGCCATTGCCATGTATCGCTTCGCACTGTCCAAGGCCAGCTGGTATCAGCCTGCGGCCCTTTCGTTGCTGGAGACCTATCGCACGCAGCAGCAGTGGATCGAGCTTTCCAGGGCTTCCGATGATGTGCTGCGGAATCCGCAGTTGGAGGTGCTCCACCCGACAGCAAGAGCCTATGCTCTGCAGGCGGCCGAGTCGCTGTACCGTGCGGAGATGGACGCGTTGGATGCGGCCCACGGCGTTCGCCTGGCGGACCTCTCCACGCTGGATCCGGTGGAGCCGTCGGAAGCCACGGAGGTCCTGCTCAAGGGCGTGGAGATCGCCCTGAGGCACGGTTTTCCCGAGCCTGCGCTGCCCCTGGTGGGCAGAGCCAGGCAGCTTTCGCCGGTGGACACGAGCGTTGTGCACTGGTCGGGCCGCATCCGGATGGCGCTGGGAGACCTGGATGCCGCGGTGGAGAGCTTCGAGGAGGCGGCACAGGCGCAGCCGTCGGTGCCCGTGCTCCTGGACCTCGTGCGGGCGCTGCTGGCGCAGGGGAAGTTCGAGGACTGCGTACGGCGGGCTGACGAAGCGCTGGCCTTTGCTCCCGACAACGTGGAAGTGCTCCTGGCCAAAGCGCGGTGCAGCCGGCAGGTGCGGGACGCCGCGGGCGAGAAGGCAGCGCTCGACCGCGCGGTCAAGTCGAGCCCGGACAACGTGGACGTGCTCCGGGAGCTGACCGAGTACAACCTGCACCCGGGAGGAAGCCGCAAGGAGGCCAGCGCAGCGCTGAAACGGGTGTTCGCACTGGAGCCGTACGACTACCGGGTGTGCTTGAAGTTCGTTGCGCTCGACGAGTCGCTCAAGGAGCTGGACAACGCGGTGCTGGGCTTGCCCGCCTGCATCGAGGCCATTCCGCCCACGGATGTGACGAAGCGCCAGGAAGCGTACTCGCTCCTGGCCCGGATGCTTCCCAGGGTCAGGGCTGCCAGCGCGGTGGCCGCGGTCGCTCGCGCATGCCGTGCCGGCGTTTCCGCGGGGTGTGACGACCTCGAGCGGCTGACGGGCCGGCGCAGCGACCGCCAGGAGTCGCTGCGCGAGGAGCCGTATCGGCCTGCAAGCCGCATCGTTCCCGCGGGCGGAGAGCTGGAACGCCTCGGGGCGCAAGGCGCGGACTTCCTGCTGTTGTCTCTGGCAGCCCCCGGCTTCGACGCACTTTCCCGCGAGGAGAAGGTGCTGCTGTTCTACCTGTCCCGGGCCGCCATCGCAGGTGACAACCTGCTGTACCTGCAGAAGCACCGGCACGGCCTGGCGTTGCGGACGCTGTTGGAGACGCTCTTCCTTCACAGAAGCCACCTGCCCAAGGAGACCGTGGCCGCGCTGCACGACTACCTGAAGTACGTCTGGGTCAACCACGGGAACTACGACCACAGGACGGGGAAGAAGATCCTTCCGGCCACCCTGACCGAGGAGATGTTGCGCCAGGCCATGACCGTGCTGGCAGACAAAGGGCTGTCCCTGGACTTCCTCCCCGGCCAGGGGGTGGACGAGAAGCTCGGCTATGTTGCCCGGACCGTCTTTGATCCGGACACCGAGGCGGTGCTGATTGCGCAGGGGGAAGGCCGGGACATCGTGCTGGAGAGCGCGGTGAACTTCTATGACCCCGGGGTCACGATGGAGATGGTGTCCGGTGCGGAGCCGGCTGTCCGGAATGGCCTGAACGTGCGTTTCGCACTGCGTGGCGGCAAGCTCGTGCCGCAGAAGTACCGCGTGGGCGACGTGGGCTCCGAGTACATCCAGAACGTGGTGTACTTCCTCAGGCTGGCTCTGCCTCACGCGGCGGAAGGTCCGCAGCGTGCGAGCATCGAAGCGCTGATCCGGTACTACGAGACCGGCGACGAGGAATGGTTCCGCAAGCACAGCCTGGACTGGCTCAAGACCATCTCCCGGGTGGACTACGTCAACGGGTTCGTCGAGCAGCTCGGGGACCCTCGCGGGATCATCGGAAACTACGAGGGCATGGCAGCGTTCGTAGCAGATGCCGCGCAGGTGGACGGGCTTGCCGGCGCCGCGGAGTACTTCGAGAAATCGCTGCCCATCCCGGAGGAGCTCAAGAGGCCCCAGGTCTCCAAGCCCGTCACGAACGTGGCCACCGTGCTGACCGGCACCGGAGACATGGGCCCTGTTCCGTGGGCGGGGTACAATCTCCCCAACTACACTGACATTCGGTCCGAGGTGGGCAGCAAGAACGTGGTGTTCGTGAACATCCTGAATGCGCGCTCGGCAAAGGACAGGGAGAAGATCCTGGCGGAGTTCTACCTGCCGGAGCAGCGGGACGTGGTCCGCAAGTGGCAGGACACCACCGACAAGTGGATGGTGTACCTGCACGAGGTCGTGGGACACGGCTCGGGGCGTCCTGCGGAAGGGCTGACCGAGGACCCGCGCACCCGGATTGGAAGCTCCTTCTCGCCCATCGAGGAAGCGCGGGCAGACCTGGTTGCCCTGTACTTCGTCGCGGACCCCAGGCTGGCGGCCCTGGGCGCGTTCCCTGCAGCAGAATCCGGCGCGGTGCTCGCCGCTGCCTACATGTCGTACTTCCAGAGCTTCCTAATGGCATACCGCAGGTTCGACCAGGCCGAGATCACGCAGCCCCACAACAAGGGGCGTCAGCTCATCTTCCAGTACCTGCTGGCAGGGGGCGAGGACGGCAAGGGAGCTTACGGAATGACGTTGTCGGAAAGGGACGGGAAGATGTACGTGGAGGTCGTGGACCCGGTCAAGGTCCGCGAAGGGATCGCGGCGCTGCTTGCCCGGGTGCAGGGCATCGTCAGCAACGGAGACAAGGCGGGAGCCGACGCGCTCATCGGCCGTTTCGCGACCACCTACGACGTCAGGGTGAAGGAGAACGTGGCCAGGCGGGCCGCGGCCCTCGGCCTGGCGGGCCAGACTGCGTTCGTGTTTCCGCGGCTGTCTCCGGTGGTGGATTCCAGGGGCAACGTCGTGGACGTGCGGCTGTACAACGACGAGGACCTCACGCAGCAGCAGCTCCGGTACTCGCGGCTGCAGCGCTCCCGCGACCTGGACTGAAATCCGAATCGACTCGATATGCGGTCCCGGGCGTCGGACGCCGGACCCGGCCGTGTGCGTTCACGCGACAGGCTTGCCTGGAACCGAGTACGTCCCGGTGCGGAAGTCGAACACCACGCTAGGGCTGTTGGCTACCGTGGGGCTCGGCGGCAGCGGCATGCGGGAGGGGTGAATCTCGAGCACCACGGAGAGGAAGTCCAGGATGTTCTGGAGGCCGTTCTTGGTGGCGCAGACCATCCAGCGCACCGCGATGCCTTTGACTGCTCCCTGTTCACAGCGGGTCACCACGCCGAGGAGCACCACGTCGAGCTTGTGCCTCAGAGTGGGAGACGGCGTGATGGAGACGACGGTCCCGGCCGCGGGGGTTTCCGCGGTCTCGAGAAAAGCCCCACCGAACGACAGGTTGACGGAGGAAGAGTCGAACGTCCTGGCCCCCACCCTGCAGCGGAAGAGAGTGGATTTGCGTATGCGTGGGTGCTCCCTGGATTCTTCGGTCATGGTTCCTACTGCTGGCGCGTTCCCCAGAACTCCGCGTCGAACTGGACGTCGGTGCCGCCGAGCTTGAGCAGCACGTCCCATTTGCAGCGGGCCTCGATGGGCTTCTCCTTGCCCCAGGTGTCGATGACCTGGTTGTTGTCCGAATCGTACAGGGTGCACGGCTCGCCGTCCTTGGTGCCGATGGTGAACGCGTCCCCGGTGTTGGCGTCGAGGCCGATGAGGAAGTTACGCAGGTAGCTGGCACCCAGGGGGATGAGGGCGTTGCACCCGCTCTCGATGACGGGCTCGACCCACGAGCCGGCCTGGCCGGCCATCTCGGTGGCGAACACCTCGCAGCAGTTGTTGAGCTGCAGGCACTCCTTGCCGCCAACCAGTGAGCCGAAGAGCTTCTCATAGGAATCCACGACCGGCAAGCCGTCCGAGCCGTCACCCGCGATCATGGGCAGGAGCAGCTTCTCGATGACGAAGTTGAGGAACGCGCCGTACTTGAAATTCAGCGAGTGGGGGTAGATCACGAGCTTGTCGAACTTGCCCATGAGGTAGCCTTCGACCTGGGCTTCGAACTGGGCCATGACAACGTCCTGGCCGATCGCGTTGAACGAGTAGCTCTTGAGCCCGCACTCGGGGTCGAGGGGGTTGCAGTCCTCGCCAAGGGTCCACTGGAAGGAGACCGTGTGCCACTCCTCCTCCGTGACCTCCGGAGAGAAGTAGCCGGTGCTGTCCGGCTCGGCTTTGAGGGTGATGGTGGAGTGAATCTCGATGTCGCGCAGGATGTTCCCGACGTCCTTGCCCGTGAACCAGATGTCGCCGCCGATGTTGTCCTTCAGGAGGGAGTAGAGGATGGCGTTGATGACCTGGCTGGCGATGCTTCCGACCGCGGTCAGATCGTTGACCGAGGGATCCTGCGGGTTGTTGAAGAACAGCTCGCACAGGTCCATGAGCGTGGAGTTGCCCAGGACGCAGGTCAGCTCCATGAGGCCCGCGGTCGGGTTGTTGAAGAAGTCGATCACGATGTTGACGACGTTCTCCACGTTGTCCGGCAGGGCGCTGAGCATGTCGAAGTGGTTGGTGACCTGGTACTTGCCCTTGTACTTTGGGGGCACGTCGTGCAGGACCACGGTGACCATCTTGCTCTTGCCGAACTCCACCAGCGCAGTGACGTCGTCGCATCCGTAGGCCAGCACCGGACCGCCCACCTTGTAGGCGGTCGCAATCACGGTGTACATCAGCGGGTTGGTGGGCGTGAGGTCCGGGAAGTTGGGCACCTTCCACGTTTCCATGATGTCGTTGAACTCGGGCGACGCCTTGTCCGCCATGGGCGGCGCATTGGGGTCGATGTCCTTGCACCCGGGCTTGCCGTTCTTCTGAAGGAAGAGGTAGCCCTTGGTGACGTCGAAGATGGCTGCTCCTTCGTGCTTGAACTTCACCGTGAGGGGCTCCACCTGCTTGGGGACGACCACGATGTCGAAGTAGAGCGGCGGGACCTTGAACTTGTTGGACACCGCAGTCGCCTTGAGCGCGAACTGCCCCATCTTGTCCTTGGTCGTGACCTTCACCGACGCGATGCCTTCACCGTTGGTGCCCGAGCTGGCAGTGTCGATGGTCACGATGGTGGCGCCGGTGTCCGGGTCCTGCGCGTTCATGAGCTCCCACTGGATCTCCTGCGACGGGACCGCGAGGTTGTCCTCGAAGTAGATGACCTTGAAGGTCCGCTCCTGGTTGTAGCTCATCTCGAAGTAGCAGTGGTCGATCTTGATGGTGTTGGCCGGCTGGTCCTTGAATCCCTGGCACGCGACGTTGTCGTCGCCGTAGGGCTCGAAGAACTCCAGGATCCCGTGGGTGGGGTAGATGATATCAGGACCGAGATCCTTGTCCGGCTCGAGGGTGTCGACCGTCGGGAGGCTGTCTTTGTCAGGGGGCGTGTAGTCGGGTAGCTGCAGGTCAACGACGTCGTAGTACTCGACCGTGGTCGTGGACGACGAGCAGCCCAGCAGCAGGGCCACTGCCGCGACGAGGAAACGAGCTTTCATGGTACCCCCGAAACGAAGCTGAGGGGGAGTGTACCATCCCCACTCCAGTATCACAAGCAACATGAGGTTGTGCGCTCGCGGCGCGGGTGATATCTTCATCACGCCCGCACCGGGGAAACCGGGGCATTCGCGGGAGGAGCCCGGCGGCATTCCGGCGCCGGCATCCGCCATGGGGTCCGCTGGCACGGGGCAAGCGTGGGCAGGCGCACCGACACCAGGAAGCACGAAGAGCGAGGGCGGCCCGAGGTCCTTTCGCCCGGAGGAAGCCTCGAGTCCATGGCCGCCGCGGTCGCGGCCGGAGCCGACGCGGTGTACTTCGGCGTGGAAGACCTGAACGCTCGCGCCAAGGCCGACAACGTTGCGCAGGAGCAGCTGCCCGCAGTGGTGGACTGGCTGCACGGGCAGCGTGTGAACGCGCACGTGGCGCTCAACGTCCCGATCACGGAAGCCAGCTTCCCGCGGGCCGCAGCGATCCTTGCGACGTCCTGGTTGTCCGGAGCCGACGCGGTGATTGTGCGCGACCCGCTGCTCATGACGCTGTGCCGGGAGGTGTTCCCGGGCATGGAGGTCCATGCCAGCACCCAGTTCGGGGTGGTGGGACCGGCCATGGCGAGGCGTGCGCAGGCCCTGGGCTGCTCCCGTGCCATCCTCGCTCGCGAGCTCTCCATCCGGTCGATTCGCTCCATTGCCGCGGCCACGCCCGGCCTGGACCTGGAAGCGTTCGTCTTCGGCGCACTGTGCTTCGGGCTGTCGGGCCGTTGTCTGCTCGGTGAGGCCGTGGGAGGCAGGTCGGGGAACTACGGGGCCTGCCTCCAGGCCTGCCGGCTGGAGTGGTTCGACGTGGCGGGCCGAAGCCTCGGCAGGCTGTTCAGCATGAAGGACCTCGATCTCGTTGTCCGGATTCCCGAGCTGGCCGGAGCGGGCGTCATGTCCTTGAAGATCGAGGGGCGGCTGAAGTCGCCCGCGTGGGTCGCATGCGTCACGCAGTGGGTGCGCCGGGCATCGGAAGCCTGGCGAACCGGCGGTCTGTCCCGGAGCGACCTGGCTGCGTTCCACAGGGACGTCAGCGTCCTCTTCTCGCGGCAGCTCACCGACGCGTTGCTCGACGGGAGGACCGGCCGGGAGGTGCTGACGGCTCCGGCGGTGTCCGGGCACATGGGCCTTGCCGTCCGCGGGGTTTCGGTCAAGGCCGTGCGCGGTGTGCCTGCTGTGGAGTTCGTGGCCCCGGTCGCACTGTCGGTCCGGGACGGGTTGCTCCTGTGGGTGCGGGAGCCCGGAGGGCCCGGGGGCCCAACCGAGCTTCCGGTAGCCATCCTCCGGATGCTCGACGCGGGAGGAAGACCCGTGCCGGTCGCCGCGGCGGGCGCCAAGGTGACGGTCCTGGTCCCGGCCGCGGGGAACCGGCAGATAGCGGGTCTGTCGGTGCACAGCGCTCAGTCGGTGGAGCGCGCGTATCTTCCGCGGGCCGCTCTCGGAGGGGCGCTTCGTCCCCGCGCAGCGCTACCCCGTCCAACCTACGGCCGCGTCGAGGTGGCGCGGACCGAGGTGAGGATTTCCGCTCGGCTCGGGAGGCTGGAGCACGAGGCGTCCTATCCCATCGAGTCCAGCGCGGCCCGCGGGGCAGCGCTCGGCAGAGAGCAGCTGGCGCCGCTCTTCGGCGACGCGGCGCAGTTCGATGTCACACCCGGCCTGTTTGTCAATCCGACCGTCTTGAAGGCTGCGCGGAGACGATTCTGTTCGGAGCTTGAAAGCGCATTTCGGCTGCGGCTGGCCGCGCTCGGGCACGCGTGCGCCCGTGCCTTGGAAGCGCACCTGGAATCGCACCCCGCGGCGTGGCCCCGAAGCGATGCGGAGCTGCTCGCGGCGCTGCCCGCTTGCGTGTCCATGGTCACCGGGTTTCAGTCCATGCGCGTGGCGACGTCGGGCCGCGACGAGTTCGACGTGCAAGCGAATACCAAGGGCACATCGCTCTACTGGAAGGGACCCAAGGCCCGGTCCTGATGTCGCGAGCTAGTGCTTCCATCGGTAGGGCCTTCGTGCTATGGTCGCTGACTGGTTTCCACCGGTGGTGCCGGGGGACAAGGACGGATAAGGAAGAAACCATGAAGAAAGAAGTTGCCGTGCTTGGGTTCGTGCTGTGCGTGTTGGGCGGGTTCGCAGTCGGCATCATGGTGGGGTGGCCTGCCGGTCCGGTGGGCGGTCACGCGTCCGGAAGCGGAGCGCTGGAGCACCCGACAAAGGGGACCGGCACCGCGCTGTTCCGTATCTTCGAAGTCTCCGACTTCCAGTGACCGTACTGCAGCAGGGGCGCACTGGAGGTGCTGCCCGAAGTTCTGAAGCTGTATGGCGGCAAGGTGGGACTCGAGTTCCGTCACAACCCGCTGCCCTTCCACAATCTGGCCATGCCCGCGGCAGAAGCTTCCGTGGCCGCGGGGTTGCAGGGCCGGTTCTGGGAGATGCACGACCTCATCTTCCGCAACAGGGCCAACCTGACGGCAGAGTCGTTCGTCGCGTTTGCCCGGCAGCTCGGCCTGGACCTGAACCGATTCCAGTGGGACCTCGCGGACCCGAGGGTCGAAACGTTCGTGCGGCAGGACATCGCGGCCGTGTCCGCAATAGGCCTCAAGGGCACGCCCATGTTCGTCATCAACGGAACCGTCATCCGGGGAGCGCAACCGACCTCCGAGTTCCAGAAGGTCATCGATGCGGAGATAGCCAAGGCCGAGCAGGCGCTAGCTTCAGGGACGCCCCGCGACCAGCTCGAGGAGGCGCTGGCCCGAGCCAACGGCGCGGACGAGAGGTTCATCAAGCACTTCATCAAGGGCGAGGCCCCGGAAGTCGCTCCATCTGCGGCCGGGGAAAAAAAAAACGCTGAAGCTGCCGAAGGAGTAGACCGCACCGTCTGGAAGGTGCCGGTTTCCGGCAACGACGCGGTCCTCGGGCCTGCAAATGCCCCCCTCACGATTGTCGAGTTCTCGGACTTCCAGTGTCCCTACTGCGCTCGCGTCACCGCAACCCTCAAGCGCGTGCTGGAAGAGCATGGCCAGGACGTGAGGCTCGTGTTCAAGAACTACCCCCTACCCTTCCACAAAGAGGCGCTTCTCGCTGCCGAGGCCGCCATGGCCGCCGGCGCACAGGGAAGGTTCTGGGAGATGCATGACCTCCTCTTTGCCGGACAGGACAAGCTGAGCATTGCGGACCTGGAGAAGCACGCAGAGGCGCTCAAGCTCGACATGTCCCGATTCCGCTCGGACATCGCTTCCCACCGTTTCAAGGAGATCATCGAGAAACAGATGGAGGAAGCCGGTGCGGTGGGCGTCCGGGGGACTCCGAACCTGTTCTTCAACGGCCGCCTCGTGAAGGGCGCACAGCCCTACGAGAACATCAAGAACCTGGTTGAGGAAGAGATTCGTAATGGCAAAGAGCTAAAGGCATCCGGCGTTGGAGACCCCTACTCCAAGATCATTGCGGACGGGAAGGTGTTCTCTCCGTTCGGCAACGAGACGAAGGAGATCTCGCTGAAGGCTGCACCGGTGCGGGGCGCAGGGGAGGAAGCCGTCCTGGTGGTCTTCTCCGACTTCGAGTGCCCGTACTGCAAGAAGCTGGCAAAGGGGTTGGACGAGGCGCTGGCCGTGCTGGGCACCCGCGGGAAGCTGGTCTACAAGGCGTACCCTCTCGACCGGCACAAGAACGCGCGCCGCGCCGCGCTTGCGGCTCTGGCCGCGGGCGAGCAGGGCAAGTTCTGGGAGATGCACGACCAGCTCTTCGAGTCCATGGAGAAGCACGAGGACGCGGACCTGGAGCGGTATGCCGGCGACCTGGGGCTGGATGTCGTGCGTTTCAAGCAGGACATGTCCTCGCCTGCGCTGGCCGCGCGCATCGATGCGGACATTGCCGAAGGCAAGGCGGTGGGGGTCGACGGCACGCCGACCCTGTTCGTCAACGGCCGGCGGTACGAAGGGGCAGCGGAAAGCGGCCGGGATCTGGCCAACGCGGTTGACAAGCTGCTGTCCGCCCGGTAGGGTCAGGTCGGACAAGAGGGGGATGTATGTCCGGAAGCGATTTCTTCACCTCCAAGCTGGCTGCGGTCGTGAACTGGGCGCGCAAGTACTCGCTGTTCCAGTACCCGTTCTGCACGGCTTGCTGCGCGATGGAATACATGTCGGTCAGCTCGTCGCACTACGACATCGCGCGCTTCGGCGCGGAGATCCCCCGGTTCACCCCGCGGCAGTCGGATGTGCTGCTCGTGGTGGGCACGGTGAACTTCAAGAACTCCCTGGTCCTGCGCCGGGTCTGGGAGCAGATGACGGATCCCAAGTGGGTCGTAGCGTTTGGCGCTTGCGCGAGCTCGGGCGGATTCTACGACAACTATGCCACGGTGCCGGGCATCGACCACATCGTCCCGGTGGACGTGTACATTCCGGGCTGCCCCCCGCGGCCGGAACAGGTGCTGGACGGCCTGATGAAGCTGCAGGAGAAGGTGCAGAAGGGTCCGCTCCTGGCGCGGTAGGAATACGCGCACCTGCTTGCGGCTACGTCCCGATGTCTCCCTACCCTCCGTGAGCGGGCGAATTCCAGAACACGCCTCCCGGGCCTGCGTGCGCCCGGGCCATGACGGCCCGCGTGGACGCTGCAACGATGCGGTCGATGAGGCTGTAGGTGCCGCGAATGCCGACAAACGGCGTGTCCAGCAGGAAGTGGTTGCCACCTGCCTGGAAGCCGATGGGCACGGACGCCACGGGTGCGTTGCCCACGGTGGAGATGACCTGGATGTTTGACAGGAGCACCAGCGGACGGCTGCTGCGGGACGCCGCGCTTCCGACCCTGTCCCCGACCTGCGTGATGCTCGCGTCCGGAAGGTACGCGGCCAGGAACGCGGGCGGAACCGGTGCCCGCGCACGGCCGGTGAACGCGAGCACGCGCACGTAGCCGCCGAACTCCTCGACCATGCCTGCAAGCCCGAGGCCGAGGTAGGGCTCGGTGCAGATGGCGAAGTCCCTGCCGACGAAGTGCATGGCCACCGGCTTGGACACCTTGTCGTAGGCTTCCGCTGCCTCGGCCCTGAGCAGGGCCTGGCCCCGCTTTGCCCGCGCGGTGGCTTCCGCTGCCGCGTCGATCCAGGCCAGCGTAGACTCGATGCCCACTGGCAGGTGCAGCGGCACGAGCCGCGCACCGGTCCGCTCCGCGAGGATCCTGGCCGCATCGCCCGCGTGGGGCAGCTCGAAGATGACCGAGGCTTCCGCGACGCGGGCGAGGTCCGCGGTGGCCGTGCCGGACAGCCACGTGGCGCAAACCTCCAGGCCCAGCCCCTCCAGCAGCCGATGCAGCTCGCGCACCGACCCGGAGTTGTCCCCCTCGTTGCGGTCCCAGAGGTACCCCACCAGGGCGACCTTGTTACGCTTCTTCGCTGCGGCAGGCAGCTGGATGTGACGCGCCAGCAGCCCCATGACGTACGCGTAACCCGAAAGCCAGTCGCCCCCTGCCGTGTCCGCGGGGTTGATGGGAACGACCTGCATCTTCAGCTGCGCCTGGACCCTGCGCGCCACGACCGCGTAGTCGAGGCCCACGATGGCCGTGACCGGGGGCGGATACACGAAGAGGAACGAGCCATCGCCGGAACCGATTGCCGTCATCTGTCCGGCCAATTCTGCGTTGCGGTCCAGCGCCACGGTGTGCGGGCATACGCCGGTGTTGGCGATACGATACCGCCCGTCCTCCGTGATGAGCGTGGAGCCCCAGTCGTGGTTGTCGTGGATGAGCTCGGCACGCAGCGTACCGCAGTCCGCGGAGTCCACGAGCAACCAAGTGTCGGGAACCGCGTTGATGGCGAGGTAGATGCCGATGACGGAGTGGTACCCTCCCACGTCGAACCGGTACGGCGCCTGCAGCTTGGGGCGGTTGTTCCGCTCGTGGCTCACGGCATCACCCCCTTGCCGGAACGCGGAGCGCCGGCAGTCCAGCGGGCAAAACGCTTGTAGAAGGGCGACCGGCATGCGGCAAGCAGGCGCTCCAGGGTCCGGACGGCTCCCCATGCGCCGGGCTCGAGGTCCGCGAGGCTGAACGACGGAAGGCCGGCCTTGAGCAGCCGCCGGTCGTGCCAGAGGTCCGAGTAGACCGCGCTGAGGCCCGACTGGAGCCACCAATCGAGCCTTCCGGGCTCATCCGAGCGCATGAGCGTCTCGGTGGTGAACCCCAGCGCCTCGAGGAACGCAACCACGGGCACGCCGCACGTGCGCTCCGGCGATGCGAGCAGTTCGGCCTGGTTCGACTGGAGCGGCAAGCCCAGGCGGATGCCTGCGGCCCTGGCGGCAAGCTCGGCAGTCGCGGCCTCCGCCTCGCGAAGCAGCGGCTCCACCTTTTCGAGGGCTTCCCCGGGGTCCACGCCGGCCAGCCGCGCAGCCTGTCGAACGAACTGCCGCGTGCCTTCCAGGCCGTACGGCGGTACCGCGGTTTCGGCAGGCAGCGGGAGCTTCAGGAACCCGTCATCGTAGAGGCGCCTGTATTCTCCGACCGGCCAGAGGATCTGTGCGGAAGCCGACAGCATCTCCGGGACGCGGCCCAGCGAGACTCCGGGCACCTGCCTCTGCTGGACCGTGATTCCGGCCACGGCAAGCAGGTTCTCCAGCTCGTTGGTCACCGACGTGGGGGGGAACCCCACGAAGACGACGCTGCCCTTCCGGCGCTCCGGCGGAGTCGGGAGGTGCCCCGCGACCACGGCCTGCATGGCCGTTACGATCTGCTCGCTGATGTCCGTGCCGCTGATCGCGGAAGCGGTCAGAGAACCGGGATAGGTCTTCTTGAACTGCCGCAGGATTCCCTGCCAGTCCTCTCCGCTGACCACCGGGACGCAGCTCACGTCCACGCACACGGGCCGTCCGTCGCCGTGCTTCGTAGCCCAGTCCAGAGCGTCCTTGAGCTTGCGATTCGTGCCCGCGATGATCTCGTAGTCGTCCAGCCCGGTGAACAGCCAGAGGGACTGGTCCGACTCCGAGTGGTCGATGTCGTCAGCCCTCCAAGGGTAGCGCACGAAGTGGACGCTGTAGGAGGTGTTCGGCTGCTCGCTGGCCTGGCACGACTGGGTTCCATGGTGGATGTTGATGCTGCGGTCTCTGAACCGGATCTCTCCCCTTACGAGTCGGGAGCGCTCTTCCGGGAAGAAGAACTTGCCCTGGGTGCCGGCCT
>Ga0233425_10003268_pt1 | contig 29820 bp, 32 predicted proteins | sample Watercolumn_Towu_2_FD_181712 | JGI IMG/M metagenome (GOLD analysis project Ga0233425, IMG submission 181712) | Freshwater microbial communities from Lake Towuti, South Sulawesi, Indonesia - Watercolumn_Towuti2014_140_MG | ecosystem: Environmental > Aquatic > Freshwater > Lake | place...
TCCTCGGCGAACAAAACTAGCCAACTTCCTACTCCTCCATCACCGCATCTTTAACAGCCGGCAGACCATCTGTCATTTCACTCGCACGAACCAGGCTTTGCGAAACAGTGTAAAAATAATCGCCGATGTACAAAATTCTGTCGATCACATTTGTGTAGTCCCAATTTTCCAAATAGTCCTTCGCGAAATCCGTGAAATGGGTAATTTTTCCAAGAAATTCAAACCCATTCTCAACACTGACATTATAAATATAAGCACCTTGGAAAGTGTAATCACCGTAAGTCCAAGACGGAGAATCCGGATCATCCTTCACTTCCTGCGGAATCTCCGCGACTGTCACAGGAAAAGCAAAAATCCCTTTCCCTTTATCAAAAAGCAAAGCTTTGTGATTGTACGAAAGTTCGCTATATGTCCCACGATCCCCTATTAAAACTTTATGCAATTCAACAGGATGAGAAACGTCAGTCACATCAAACATCGCAATTTTAATACCCTGATACCACGCGAAATTAAAACCGCTGCCAGCAAGCTCTTCATCACTCGGGGTCTCGGTATCCAAGCCAAAACCGATCAAATGATTTTCATCATAAGGATGCAGATAATCACTGAATCCGGGAATTTTTAATTCGCCTAAAATCACAGGCGCGCGCGGATCAGAAACATCAATTACAAACAAAGGATCAACTTTTTTAAATGTCACCATGTAGGCACGATCGCCAACAAAGCGCGTAGAATAAATCTCCTCTCCCTGAGCAATATTTTCAATTTTCCCAGCAATAGTTAAATCCCCATCCAAAATATACAAAGCGTTTGTGGCAGGATTCTCTTCCTCCCAAGTAAATCCTTTCGTCGTAGCAACACGGAAAAACCCATCATGCTCATCCATCGAAAACTGATTCAAAGTTCTGCCGGGAACAGTCCCACTGCCTATATAAGCCATATCATCGCGGCCAAGCCTAAATTTATGAATAGCTGTCTCCTCATCAGTCGCCCCATCAAAAACCCACCAATTCGAGTCATACAAACTCTCCGCTATATACAAATTATTCCGCGAAGCGTAAACATTCCCGCCCCATCCAAGCACAACCTCGGTAGAAATTTCTCCAGTAGAATCATCAAGCGGAATACCAGACAGCACCATATAACTATCACTTTCAGACCCAGGCTCGTACCAAACATCCCCACACCCACAAGCAACTTCCATATCACCATCCAAAGACCCGCTATACGTAGGAATCAAGTCCTCCCCTTCCATGTCTTTTAAATCCTCAATGTAATAATAAGTGTATTTATTCGAAACCACATAAAGCATGTCATCAACTTTTCTTGAAGTTGAATAGCTGCCTTCAACAGTAACTTTTCTCTCAACTTTCACGCTATTTTTATCAGAAATATCAAGAATATAAACTTCAGTCAAAGAAGTATAATCATATCCATAAGACCCCCCAACCACAACCAACTGATCGCCATCAACATACATTTCATAAGGAGAAAATTCTTCATTATCAAAAACAACTCTTTCAATTTCCTTCATGTCCGCAGGCGGATAAGCATCTATTATACGAACCGTCGAACCCTTAACAACATAAATATATTGTCCGTCATTTTTTACAATATCAGCTTCATCAACACCCTCAACTTGAATGTTTGTAGTTGAGTATTCTTGATCTCCTTCAGCCCCGCCAGGAGACGCAGATTCGGTCGGCGCAGGAGCGGCTTCACCTTCCGCAGCCTTTTCCTCCAACACCATCACATCGTCATAAAAGTAATAATTATCCTCCGCAGATTTTTCCATGTATCCCTTTAAATCCGAACACGAAGAAAATTCTTTTAATCCCCCATCCGCGATTTTCCCTTCGCTCAAATTTTCATAAGAATTCGCGAGCTGATAAGTGTTATTAGTAACAATTCTCCAGATCATATCGGCCATGTCGGCTCTTGTTAACTTTGCATCAAAAGCAGAAACCGTCGGCGGAATCGCGGCAAGAGAGTCAAGCGCAGAAATATAAGAACTATACCAACTTGAATCCTCACTTTCTCCTTTCTCAAGTGCCAAAACATTCGCGACAATTTTGCTCGCCTCCGCGAAATTTACTTCTTGCCACGGCTTAAAAGTTCCATCTTTGTATCCGCCGACAAAACCACTCGCACTCGCCGCACAAATATAAGGCGCAAACCACTCGTCTTTCACATCTTTAAAACAATTCGTGCCGCTCGCGGAAGTCCCCGCCGCCTCAACCACGATTTTCAAAAACTCCGCGCGGTTGATCGTATCGCTCGGCTTAAAAGTTCCATCCTCATACCCATTGATAACACCTTCGCCCGCAAGATAATAAATCGGATCGTACTTTGGATGACCGTAAGAGACATCGGAAAAATTAGGCACAATCAAGGCCGCATAAACCACATTGCAAAAAACCCCAAGTCCGGCCGCCGCAGCAAAAACAGAAACAAAAACTTTTATTTTTTTCATAGGAAAGGTTGGTTAAAAACACTCTTAGAAGTTTACTCGAAAATCTAAAAAAAGGAAATAAAATGAAGTATACAAAAGCCTAATGCATCCCCCCTAATTCTCTAACTCTCGCAACAACATCTTTATAGAACTCTCGACCGCGAAAACAAGTATTGTTAATTATTGAATGCCTTAATACACACCCCAAAAAAACTTCTTTATAAACATCACCAAGCTGAACTACATTTTTTGCAGCTCCCCTGACAAGAGTTTCATAATTAATATCGAAATCTCCAAGCACAGCCGCCTCACTCATCAAAACAGCCATTCCTTTTTCCAAAAAATCCACAGCATTTTCAAAAACAGAATCATCAGCAATCTTCTCCCCATATTCAGCAGCCCTGATTCCTTCATCAGTCATACCGGTAATTCTCTGTAAAGCTTCGTCTCCCAATAATTGATCAGGAGTCCCCCTCCTTAGAGCATGATCAACAACATCGTCAGTAATTTCCATAAAAATTTTTATTAAATCTTTGTCTGAATTATAAACCTTTTAAAAAGATTGTCAAAAAAATCCCGGGATAAATTTGACATAAAGCCAACCTCAGCCCTGCTAAACAAAAAACAATTCGCTTCCCCTCTCAGAACAATTTCGCTACAATATGCGCATGTTGGATCTAAAATTCATCGTAGAAAATCAGAAACTCGTTGAAGAAAATGCGAAGAATAAAAATATCCCGATAGACATCGCCGCAATCGTTGAACTTGATAAACGCAGACGCGAACTTTTGGTAAAAACTGAAAATCTCCGCGCAGAGCAAAAAAGGCTTACAAAAGACCAAATCGCCCGCGCGAAAGAATTAAAAAAAGAAATTAAAGACCTTGAACCGGAGCTGGAAAAAACTTTAAAAGAATTGAATGAATTGGCAGCGCAAGTACCAAATATAATTTCAAAATCGACTCCGGTCGGCAAAGACGAAAGCGAAAATAAAATCATCCGCACAAACGGAAAACCAAGAAAATTTGATTTCACTCCGCTCGACCACATAGAACTCGGAACAAAGCTTGGAATTTTAGATTTTGATAAAGCGGCCGAAATGTCCGGCGCGAGATTTTATTATTTAAAAGGAGGGGCGGCACTATTAGAATTCGCTCTAATTCAATTTGTAATTCAAAAACTAGTCAGCAAAGGATTTACACCCATTATTCCACCGGTTTTGGTGAAAGAGAACGCGATGTTTTCTACAGGATTTTTTCCAGCGGATCGCAACGAAATATATAGCGTAAATCCAAACGAAGATAATTTGTTTTTGGTCGGAACGTCGGAAGTTCCATTAACAATGCTCCACGCCAACGAGATTTTAAACAGCGAAAAACTGCCTCTTCATTACTGCGGATTTTCAACATGCTTTCGCAGAGAGGCAGGCTCTTATGGAAAAGATACAAAAGGAATAATCCGCGTACACCAATTCGACAAGATTGAAATGTTCTCGTTCTGCAAACCGGAAGATTCAGAAAAAGAACATGAATTAATTCTTTCAATTGAAGAAGAGATTTTCCAAGAATTAAAAATTCCGTATCAAGTTATAAACATTTGCTCCGGAGATCTCGGCGCACCCGCGGCAAAAAAATATGACATTGAAGCATGGATCCCAACCCAGAATAAGTACCGCGAAGTAACCAGCTGTTCAAACTGCACGGACTATCAAGCTAGGCGCGCGGGCATAAAATACACAAATACCGAGGGCAAAAAATCTCTAATCCACACCCTCAACGGCACCGCGATCGCAATGGCCCGCGCTATCGTCGCAATCATGGAAAACTGCCAAAACAAAGACGGCACCATCGAAATCCCCGAAGTCCTCCGCCCATACATGGGAAACTACATTAGAATAGAATAATATTTCACATTGTGAATTGTCGCACCACTAGCATCTTTTTTATTAATAGATCCGCTCCTTGAACTAACACCAAACAAAGTTCCCCTACTCATTTGAGTTAATTGTCTGCGACCTTTTCCCCCACGTAAAAGAGCCTCAGAAACCTGATCAGCAGTAACGCTAACACCATCTTTGTTCAACAGTTCAGCCAAATCATACACAGTGAACTCTTTCCCAAGCCCAAAACCAAACATAATCCATAAAATCTTCTCAAGCAAAGTACCGGAACCGGCCATCTCAGCAACCCATTTCTCCATAGCCTCCAACCTGTTTTCAATGGAGACACTCACCCCAGGCTGAGACCCTCTGCCACGTCTAATTCTCCTCACCGTATATTCATTTTTCGCAGCTTCTTTCAAAACCTCAACATCACTCTGAACCTTCCCACCCTTAACACGCTTGTGAGCCTTTGCGTCCGCTAATTTTAAACTCCAATCATTATTAATTCTGCGGGCAAGAGCAAACAAAGGAGCAAAAACATGATCCTTCATATATTCAGGAGAAGGATCTTTAACCCCAAAAGCAAGAGCCGCAACTTCCCTCGTGTCCATTCTTTTGCTTTTTCCCCTCTTCGCAAGAACACAGTAGATCTTTCTCGCAGCAGCATCCCTTTTTGCAGCAAAAAATTTCTCGCCATACACCATCAAAGCCATTTCTTCACCTAATACTTCAATCGGATAATTGGGATGCGCGGACACCAACCTATTAAATAAAGTACACCCATCACCAGACGGTCTTGTCTCAATAGAAAACTTAGCACCTTCCAACTCTACCCTAAGCTGCTGCATTAAAGTAGAAAGCACCTTAAAATCAACTTCTTCTCCAGTCGTTTTTTTTATTACACCCTGGACATCTCGACCTGTAAAATCGTTTCCAGCCAACTTATCCCCCATTGCAAGCATAACTTTTCTCCTCAAAGAATCGGGTGAAATATTTCGAGAAAGCCATACCTTAAAAGCGGAACATTCATTCGGAACAACAAGCCTTAAAGCCCTCAAGACACTCTCATGCACAACCCTCAACACATCTCTTATCTCAGACGCTGAAGAACCGGCAACATCAAAACCTGACTCCGAAAGCAAGGCCAATCCATTCCAAAAAGAAACTCCAGACAAAGGTCCAGAATACGTGTTAATTTTTTTCAAATCCAAAGACTCAAGCGACTCTATAAGCTGTGCCAAAACAGCTCTTATTTCTCCGACAACACTTTTAACACCCCTATCAGAAAACCTCGTAAGCTCATAAATCCTCGCCCTGCTTTTAGACAAAGCCGCAGCCAAAGGTTCAACAGAAAGCCAATCCCCCTCCGCAGCAATCCTTTTTTCCACATCGGAAAAATACTGTTCTCTCGGAGAAACAGTACCAGATCTTACAATTATCCTCCTTCCAGCAGGAGGACGCTCAACTACGCCATTTTTAGGATTCAAAACACTAGCAACAGCAGGATCAGGATCAAGACCATGACATCGATCTTCAACAAGTTCACGGCTGCAATGCCCCCTCTGTCCATGTTTTAAACTCATATCTTAAAAAATAATTCAGGGGAAAACCTTAACGCACAGAAACAGATCATGTCAACTTCGTATTCATCCAACACAATATTCCCTCTTTTCCGCAACCCATTTTTCTCCCCTTCGATTTTAAAATTTGACATTATAACAAAAATCAATAGAATACCACTCGCTACCAGATTAAATGGATGAGTTGTGGACAGGTAGCTAACACTTCAACTTCCCATTTAATTTTTTCCATATGTCTAAAAAAACTCATAAGGTAAAAGTTTCAAAAAAGGTAAAGCAAACTAAAGCACCCAAAAAGGCTTCTTCAAAAAAAACCACGAAGAAAATCCAAAAAACCGCTTCTTCATCACTAAAACGCCACCACGGCGAACATATCATACGTCCATCGCAGGTAGCGATCCCGCGTGAAGCAATCGCTCCAAAATCCGACAGAAAATATTTTTCTGAAGTCAGCGATAAGGGCTTCGGCATGCCAAATTTGATAGAAACACAGCTCGATTCATACAGATGGTTTTTGGAAGAAGGAATCCGCGAACTTTTGGATGAAATTTCGCCTATTCAAGATTTTTCAAACAAAAAATTGGAACTGGTTTTCCTTGACCACGAAATCGGCGAAGTGAAATACGACGCGGAAACTTCAAAAATGAAAAACATCACCTACGAAGCTCCATTAAAAGTCCACGTTCAATTGGTAAACAAAGAAACGGGTGAAATCAAAGAGCAGGACATATTTTTGGGCTCAATCCCATTAATGACAAATCGCGCAACATTCATAGTAAACGGGATTGAAAGAGTCGTGGTAAGCCAGCTCGTAAGATCACCAGGCGTATTCTTCTCAGAAAACGGACAGGCGCCAAAAATGCACAACGCAAAAATTATTCCGAAACGCGGAGCATGGCTTGAAATAGAAACAGACAAAAAAGGAATCATCACTGTAAAAATTGACAGAAAAAGGAAAATCCCAATCACCTCTTTAATAAGAGTAATGGGCTACCCAAAAGATTCCGACATCATCAATTTATTCAAAGACGACATCAAAGACATTGAGCACGACTTTATATTAATGACATTAGAAAAAGACCCAGCAAAAACTCTCGAAGAATCATACCAAAATATTTACAAAAAAATCCGCCCGGGCGACCTCGCAACTCCAGAAAACGCAAAAGCTCTCATAACATCCATGTTCTTCGACTACAAAAAATATGACATGGGCCAAGTAGCAAGATATAAATTAAATAAGAGATTCCGCCTCGACATCCCAAACACAAAAAAATTCCACACATTCCAGCCAAACGACCTTATATTAATCCTCAAACATCTAATTAAATTAAATAACGGCGAAGGAAAACACGATGACATCGACCACCTATCAAACCGCCGCATCAGAGGCGTTGGAGAACTAGTTCAAAACAAATTCCGCGTCGGACTTTTACGCACAGAAAGAATCGCAAAAGACAGGATGACAGTTATGGATCTTGAAACGGTAACTCCAACCCAGCTTATCAACTCAAGACCAATCACCGCGGCGTTAAGAGAATTCTTCGCAGGATCGCAGTTGTCGCAATTCATGGACCAAACAAATCCACTCGCAGAACTTGAGCACAAACGCCGCTTATCCGCGATGGGTCCCGGAGGTCTTTCACGCGAACGCGCGTCATTCGATGTCCGCGACGTGCATGAATCTCACTACGGAAGAATCTGTCCGATCGCAACACCGGAAGGACCAAATATTGGTCTTGTAACTCACCTAGCAAGCTACGCAAAAATTAATAAATACGGATTCATTGAAACACCTTTCAGACAAGTCAAACAAACCGTAAAAAACAACGGGAAAGACGCAGTTAATCACATCTCAAGAGAAGAATTAAAATTAGGAAGTAAAGTAATCGTAAAAGCCGGCCAAGAATTTGACGAGAAAGCCGCTCGCGAAGCTGCGCACATCAAAGAATTGGAAGAAATCCAAGTCCGCGCATACTGCACGGACAAAGTTGATTACTTTGACGCGGAAGAAGAACAACAAGACTTGGTAATAGCTCAAGCAAACTCAGAACTTGATAAGAAAGGTCAATTCCTAAGTAAACGTATTTCCGCGCGCAAAAACGGAGAAGCTATTTTGGCTCACGTAAACGACGTAACTCACATCGACGTCTCCCCAAAACAAATTATTTCAATAAGCACAGCGTTGATCCCATTCCTCGAACACGACGACAACACCAGAGCATCCATGGGTTCAAACATGCAGCGCCAAGCAGTTTCATTAATGAAACCGGAATCGCCGATAGTCGGAACAGGCATGGAAGAAATCGCCGCAAAAAATTCAGGAGAAGTTATTTTGGCGGAACGCGACGGAACGATCCTTTACGTCGACGCAAACATAATCACAGTAATGTATGACAACGGTAAAAAAGTTTCATACGAAATTCAGACATATCAAAGATCAAACCAAGCGACTTCAATCCACCAAAGAACGATTGTAAATAAGGGAGATAAAATCAAAAAAGGCGATACATTAGCAGACGGCACAGCTGTAGAAAAAGGAGAACTAGCTCTCGGCCAAAATGTCTTAGTCGCATACATGACGTGGGAAGGATACAACTACGAAGACGCCGTAATTATCTCCGACGAAGTTGTAAAAGCAGGACTATATGACTCGGTCCACATCGAAACATACACAGTAGACGTCCGCGACACAAAATTGGGTCCGGAAATAATCACAAGAGACATCCCAAATGTCGGAGAAGGAAGATTAAAAGACCTCAATGAAGACGGCATCGTGAGGGTCGGAGCGACTGTAAACGAGGGAGACATTTTGGTAGGTAAAATCACGCCAAAAGGTGAAACCGAATTAACCGCAGAAGAAAGACTATTAAGAGCGATTTTCGGGGACAAAGCCCGCGACGTAAAAGACACTTCATTGAGACTACCGGGAGGTGAAGGTGGAAAAGTGGTAAACATTCAAATCTTCACGCGTGAAGCGGGCGATGAATTGCCGACAGGCGTTAACAAACAAGTAAGAGTTGATGTCGCTCAAACAAGAAAAATTTCAGTCGGAGACAAGGTCGCGGGACGCCACGGAAACAAAGGTGTCACGTCAATCATTGTTCCGCAGGAAGACATGCCATTCATGCCGGACGGCACGCCAATCCAAATCGTATTGAACCCACTCGGTGTTTCATCTCGTATGAACATCGGACAGATTCTCGAAACTCACTTGGGCTGGGCGGCAAGAAGACTTGGAATCAAAGTCGCGACACCCGCGTTAAACGGAGTAACAAATGAAAAAATCGCAGAACTCCTAGAAAAAGCAGGCCTTCCAAAAGAAGGTAAAATCCAATTGTTCGACGGAAAAACCGGCGAAGCATTCCACCAAAAAACTACAGTCGGATACGCATATATAATGAAGCTTAACCACCTCGTGGAAGACAAAATCCACGCACGTTCAGTCGGCCCATATTCTCTCGTCACGCAACAACCTCTCGGAGGAAAAGCCCAACACGGAGGACAGAGGTTCGGAGAAATGGAAGTTTGGGCATTGGAAGCATACGGCGCGGCACACGTCCTTCAGGAAATGCTGACAATAAAATCCGATGATGTATTCGGCCGCTCAAAAGCATACGAATCAATCATCAAATCAGAATTAATTAGAAAACCTCGAACTCCAGAAAGCTTTAATGTATTGGTAAAAGAACTTCAAAGTTTAGGACTTAATGTCGAGCTTACAAAAGAAGCAAAAAGAGAAATCACTGACGAAGAAGAATACATTGAGCCGGAGGACAGCGCGGCCGAAGACCAGCGCCCCACAGCAAAAGACTAACACCAAATTTACTTACATTAACAATCACAAAAATGAGATCAGTAAACAAAGTCATTCTTATCGGGAACCTAACAAGAGATCCTGAGATAAGACAAACACCAAACGGCCAAAGCATCGCAACATTTGGATTAGCTACAAACCGCCAATGGACAACATCAGGCGGCGAAAAGAAAACGTCAGCGGAATTTCATGAATGTATAGCATGGGCAAAACTAGCTGAAATCTGTGAAAAATATCTTCGCAAAGGGAAATTAATTTATGTCGAAGGATACTTAAAAACACGCAGCTGGGACACAGAAGAAGGAGTAAGAAAATTCAAAACAGAAATAGTGGTAGAAGATATGATCATGTTGGACAAAGGTCCAGGCAGCGCGGCTCCGCGAAGCGGAGACAGCGCCTCTGAGCCCCACTCCGCCGAAGGCGGAGCTATGAGCCCTGAACCTGAGCTCGAAGCTCCTCCAGTAGAAGACTCTCCCCTCCCATCCCCAGATGAAAACCCAATAGAAAAAGATTTAGGCTTGTAAAAGCCATTATTAATTATAAATTTTAACAATTTTAAATCATGGCTAACATCCACCATGAAGACAAAAAAGCATCATACGACTTCAACGCTATAGCTGTGTCGATAGCATCTCCAGACCAAATTTTATCCTGGTCATTCGGAGAAGTGAAAAAACCGGAAACAATCAACTACCGCACGCAAAAGCCGGAACGCGACGGACTTTTCTGCGAAAAGATTTTCGGCCCAACCAAAAACTGGGAATGTTATTGCGGAAAATACAAAAGAATTAGATACAAAGGCGTCATATGCGAAAAATGCGGAGTCGAAGTCACACGCTCATCTGTAAGAAGAGTCCGAATGGGTCATATTAAATTGGCAACACCGGTAACGCACATTTGGTTCTTGCGCTCAACTCCAAGCCGTCTTGGTCTTTTACTCGACCTACCGGTAAAAACATTGGAGCAGGTCGTTTACTTCGCAGCTTATATAATTAAGGAGGTAGACGAAAAAGCAAAAGAAGAAGCAAAGACTCAATTAAAAGAAGAATTAAAAACTCACAAGAAAAAATTACAGGACGAATTCAAAGAGAAAATGAAAGAAAATCCAAGCGAAGATTTGGAAAAATTATACACAGCAAAGATTGAAGAACTCGAAGAGCAGCACCAAGTAGCAAAAGAAGAATTGCAAAATTTAAAAGTCTGCAGGGTTTATTCAGAAATCGAATACAGAAATCTTTCCCTCAAATTTGGACACGTATTTAAAGAGGGAACAGGAGCTGAAACACTAAGAGAGATAATTGAAAAAATGGACTTTAAAAAATTAAATGATGAATTGGAAAAAGAAGTTGATAAATCAAGCGGGCAAAAGAAAAAGAAAGTAATGAAAAGATTAAAACTAATCGGGAGTTTATTGAAAGCAAGCGTAAAACCGGAGTGGATGATTCTCACGGTTTTGCCGGTAATTCCGCCAGATCTTCGCCCGATGGTGCAGTTGGATGGCGGCCGTTTTGCGGCTTCCGACCTAAATGATTTGTATCGACGTGTAATAAACAGAAACAATCGTTTGCGCAGACTTTTGTCTATTGGCGCGCCCGAAGTAATCTGCAGAAATGAAAAAAGAATGCTTCAGGAAGCCGTAGACACATTATTAAATAATTCAACACGCACCGGGCGCGCCGCCTTCAGCGCCGGAGAAAAACGAAAACTTCGCTCACTCTCCGACATGTTAAAAGGAAAACAAGGCCGCTTCCGCCAAAATCTTTTGGGAAAACGTGTCGACTACTCAGGCCGTTCCGTTATCGTCATTGGTCCAAAATTAAAAATGCACCAATGCGGAATCCCAAAAATCATGGCTCTCGAATTATTCAAACCATTTGTAATAGGAAGACTCATCAGCGACGGCTACGCACACAACATTAAAAATGCAGAAAAATTAGTGCAAGGATCAAAAAAAGAAGTTTGGGATATTCTTGAGGAAGTAACTCATGACCATTACGTACTTCTCAACCGCGCTCCAACTCTTCACAGACTTGGAATCCAAGCTTTCCAACCAATACTGGTTGAAGGAAAAGCTATCCAAGTCCATCCGCTGGTTTGCGCAGCATTCAACGCAGACTTTGACGGAGACCAAATGGCCGTCCACGTACCTCTTTCAAACGCAGCGCAGGAAGAAGCAAAAAAAATCATAGTATCATCAGCAAACTTGCTAAAACCATCAGCCGGAGAACCTATCATTACACCAATCCAAGACATGGTCTTGGGCTGCTACTATCTCACAAAAATGATACACGGCCGAAAAGGAGAAGGAATGGCTTTCGCAAGCACAGAAGAAGCAGTCTTAGCATACCAATTAGGCCACTGCCATCTACAAGCAAAAGTGAAAGCACGCGTCCGTGGACAAATAGTAGAAACAACTATTGGAAGATTAATTTTCAACTCAGTAATCCCAGAAAAACTTCCATATTACAACGAAACAATCGGCAAAAAGAAACTCGCAGAAATCGTAAGTGAATGTTTCGAAATCTACGGCAACGAAAAAACAGCCCAGCTCGGCGACGACCTCAAACGCTACGGCTTTAAATTCGCTACAGCTTCAGGCCTTTCAATCGCGACCGCAGACATGATCATTCCTCACAAAAAAACTGAAATCATCGAAGCAGCCTCCGAAATGGTAAAGAAAATCAACAACCAATATTGGAAAGGATTGATCACTGAAGACGAACGCTACAACAACAACATCAAAGTCTGGTCAAAGGCAAAATCAGACATTACAAACTTCATGATCGAAAGTATCGACGAAGACAACGACCTATTCTACATGGTTGACTCCGGCGCCCGCGGTAACTGGGGACAAATCACACAGCTTTGCGGAATCAAAGGACTCGTTGCGAATCCAGCCGGCAAAACAATCGAACTTCCAATTAAATCAAACTTAAAAGAAGGATTCTCGATTCTTGAATACTTCATCGCTACGCACGGAGGAAGAAAAGGTAAATCAGACACAGCGTTAAAAACAGCTGAAGCCGGCTACCTAACACGCCGCTTGGTTGACGCAGTCCAAAACATAGTAATCAAACAATACGATTGCGAATCAAAACACGCTCACTTAGTCACAAAATCAGAAAGCGAAAAAATCGGAGAAAAATTTGAAAACAGAATCTACGGCCGCACATTGGCGGAAGATTTAGTAGATCCAAAAACAGGAGAAATTGTCGGAAAGAGAAATACAGAAATTGAAAAAAGCACTTTAAAACAAATTGCAAAACTCGGAATCACAGAAGTAAAAGTCCGCTCAGTCATGACATGCCAAACCGAAGACGGCGTCTGTGCAAAATGTTACGGAAAAGATCTTGGCTTAAACAAGCCAGTAGAATTAGGAACAGCAGTTGGAATCATCGCGGCGCAGTCAATCGGTGAACCTGGTACACAGCTAACCATGAGAACCTTCCACATGGGTGGAGTAGCCGAAGGCCGCGACATCACGCAAGGTCTTACGCGTGTTGAAGAATTATTCGAAGCGCGCCCGCCAAAATCACCAGCAGTCGTCGCTCAAATCTCAGGAAAAGTTTCCGTCAAACAAAGAGAAAACAAAGTCGAACTTTCAATCTTGAGCAACGAACCGGTCGAAGAAATTTACGACTTATTGACCGGCATGTCTCCAGTTGTAAAAAAAGGAGACAGAGTCAAAGAAAAACACATCCTCGCAAAAGCGGAAGAATCAAAAGCCGCAATCAAAGCCATTGAAACCGGAGTTGTAAAAGAAGTTTCTGCATCGAGAGTGGTTGTCGTTTCCGAAGGTCCGGTTGAGAAAACATACAAAGTCCCACTAGGCCGCAGCGTCATCGTAAAAGACGGAGACATTGTCAAAAAAGGAACACCTCTCACGAACGGCCACTTGAACCTCAAAGACCTCATGAAACTCACAGACATCTACACGGTTCTCAAATATATAATGACTGAAGTGCAAAGCATCTATGCTTCACAGGGTCAGACTATCAACGACAAACACATCGAATTAATTTCAAGACAAATGCTTTCAAAAGCAAGAGTCGTCGACAGCGGAGCAAGCGAATTCCTTCCAGGCGAAGTTGTAGATATATTAAAAGTTGAAAAAGAAAATGAAAGACTAAAGAAAAAAGGTAAAAAAGGTGCAACAGTAGAAAGACTGCTCCTAGGCCTTACAAGAATCGCCCTCTACACCGACAGTTGGCTTTCAGCCGCATCCTTCCAAGAAACAATCCGCGTACTTGTTGAAGCATCAACAACAAAGAGAATTGATTTACTAAGGGGATTAAAGGAAAACGTAATCATCGGTAAATTAATTCCAGCAGGAGAAATTTTCAAAAAGCAAAATCCCGAAGAAGTTAAAAGATACGAAAAAGAGCAAAAAGCCTTGGGAGTTAAAAGAGAAAAAGAAGAGGAAAAAGAAGAAGGAAAAGAAAAAGAACTCGAACTTCCCGTAATCTAAGATAAAATTTCACTTGCATTTATAAAAATCATCGTATAAATTAACGCCACTTATGCCAACAATAAACCAATTAATCAAACATTCAAGAAGAACTCCAAAGAGGAAGTCAAAAAGACCTGCTTTGCAGTACGGGTTTAACACGTTGACCAACAGACCAACAAAGCAAAATGCTCCATTAAAAAGAGGCATTTGCATTAAGGTCACAACAACAACTCCAAAAAAACCTAACTCAGCTCTTCGAAAAATCGCGAAAGTCCGCCTTACAAACAAAATGGAGGTAATTGCATATATCCCCGGCGAAGGCCACAACCTCCAGGAACACTCCGTAGTCGCAATCCGCGGCGGAAGAGTCAGAGATCTCCCAGGTGTCCGCTACCACATTGTCAGAGGACTCTTGGATACAGAAGGAGTAAAAGACAGAAAACAAGGACGTTCATTATACGGTGCAAAAAAACCAAATAAATAATTTTTGAGAAAATGCCAACAAAAGTAAAATTCATCCCAGAAAGTTCAAGTCCAGTTAACGAAAAATTTGTTAACTACATAATGAAGGACGGAAAAAAGAACACAGCACGAAGAATTTTAAACGAAACTTTAAAAATCATTTCAAAAAAGACAAATTCAGATCCGGAAAAAGTTTTAAAAACTGCAATTGAAAATATAAAACCACTTCTCGAGGTAAAACCAAAAAGAATCGGCGGCGCCGTTTATCAAATTCCATTGGAGGTAAAACCAGGCCGCCAAATCGCGTTGGCTTTTAGATGGTTACTCACAGCCGCACGCAGCAAAAAAGGCCAGCCAATGGCAGAAAAACTTTCTCAAGAATTAATCGACGCTTCCAACAACACCGGCATCGCCGTCAAGAAAAAGCAAGAAACCGAAAGAATGGCCCAAGCCAACAAGGCGTTTGCGCATTTTGCGAAGTATTAATCCTTGACTTCCCTCCCCTTCTCCCTATAATACACCAGCAATTTTTTAACGTATTTTTTTATGGCTGAAGATTTAAATTTTCTGCGTAATATAGGGATTATTGCCCATATTGACGCGGGCAAAACAACAACGACAGAACGTTTCCTCTATTACACAGGAAAGACTCACAAGATTGGGGAAGTGCACGACGGCGAAGCTCAAATGGACTGGATGGAACAAGAGCGCGAACGCGGAATTACAATTACTTCAGCCGCAACAACATGTTTTTGGACACCACGCGGCGACACTCAAAAATACAGAATAAATATCATTGATACTCCGGGACACGTAGACTTCACAGCGGAAGTAGAACGAAGCCTCCGCGTTCTCGACGGAGGAGTTGTAGTTTTCGACGGATCGCAAGGAGTTGAGCCACAATCCGAAACAGTATGGCGCCAAGCCGACAAATACTCAGTTCCTCGTATCGCATTCATCAACAAAATGGATAAAATCGGAGGCGACTTTTACATGAGCATCAATTCAATTTGGAAACGCCTTTCTCCAAACGCAGTCGCGATCCAGCTTCCAATCGGAGCGGAAAGCACATTCTCAGGAATCATCGATCTAATAGAGAAAAAAGCGTACAAATTCGAAGGAGAAAACGGGGAAAAAATAGTAGAAATGCCAATCCCAGACGACATGAAAGACGAAGTTGAAAAAACACGCGCGACAATGGTAGAAAAAGTTTCAGAACACGACGACGCACTAATGACCAAATTCATAAACGGCGAAGAATTAACAATCGAAGAAATTAAAAAAGGATTGAGAAAAGCGACAGTCGCGAACAAACTCTATCCGGTCATGTGCGGATCTTCATTAAAAAACAAAGGTCTTCAACTAGTAATCGATGCAGCATGCTGGTACCTGCCTTCCCCACTCGACCTCCCTCCGGTAAAAGGTAAAAAACCGCGCACCGAAGAAGAAATTTCAAGAAAATTAATTGATGAAGAGCCGTTCTCAGCATTGGCATTCAAAATCGCAGCTGATCCATTCGTAGGAACACTCACCTACTTCCGCGTATATTCAGGAAAAGTAGACGCAGGCAGCTACGTATACAACTCAAGCACAGATACAAAAGAAAGAATGGGGCGCTTGATTCAAATGCATGCGAACACAAGACAAGAAATCAAAGAAGTTCACGCAGGAGACATCGCCGCAGTAGTAGGACTTAAAAAAACTTCAACAGGAAATACTCTCTGTGATCCAAGTAATCCAATTATTCTAGAAAGTATCACCTTCCCAGAACCGGTTATCTCTATCGCGGTCGAGCCAAAAACAAAAGACGACCAAGAAAAAATGGGCTTCGCTCTTCAGAAACTCGCTGAAGAAGACCCAACATTCCGCGTCCACACAGATGAAGAAACCAGCCAAACAATCCTCGAAGGTATGGGTGAGCTCCACCTCGACATTATCGTCGACCGCATGAAAAGAGAATTTAAAGTCGAAGCAAATATCGGTAACCCACAAGTAGCGTACAGAGAAACAGTCCAAACAGAAGTAAAAGCAGAAGAAAAATACGCAAAACAATCAGGAGGCCGCGGTCAATTCGGACACGTATTATTAAAAGTAACTCCACAAGAACCGGGAAAAGGCTACGAATTCGTAAATGCAATCATAGGAGGAAAAATTCCAAAAGAATTTATCCCTGCAGTAGACAAAGGAATCCAGGAAGCAATGACAAGAGGTATCCAAGCGGGATATCCGGTAGTAGACGTAAAAGTAGAACTTTTCGATGGCTCATACCACGATGTCGACTCCTCAGAAATGGCCTTCAAAGTCGCTGGTTCTCTTTGTTTCCAAAAAGCCGCGAGATCTGCAAATCCAGTAATCCTTGAGCCCATCATGAAAGTTGAGGTTGTAACACCGGAAGAATATTTTGGAGATGTTATGGGTAATTTGAACTCAAGAAGAGGACAAATTAGTGAAACAGGAGAAAGAGGAATTGCAAAATTCATCAAGGCAAATGTTCCATTGGCGAACATGTTCGGCTACGCAACAGACCTGCGCTCAATGTCGCAAGGCCGCGCAAGCTATACAATGGAATTCGGTCATTATGAAAAAGTCCCATCAAACGTGGCGAAAGAAATTATCGAAAAAAGAGCGAAGTAACATTTTATTCTACGCCAAATTCTCTTGCTTTCACTCTTTATTTTCGCTACTATACGCCCCGCGTTCACAAAATGCTTAACATATAAAACTTAATCGTTAAAAACAACAACTATGGCAGAAGGAAAATTTGACAGATCAAAACCACACGTCAACGTCGGAACCATTGGCCACGTAGACCATGGAAAGACAACATTGACATCAGCAATTACACAAGTTGCTGCTCTAAAATTTGGAGGAAACAACAAAGCGATCAAATTTGATCAAATTGACAACGCTCCAGAAGAGAAAGAGCGCGGTATTACAATCGCAACTTCTCACCAAGAGTACGAAACATCAAAAAGACACTACGCTCACGTAGACTGTCCGGGTCACGCTGACTACGTCAAAAACATGATCACTGGTGCCGCTCAAATGGACGGCGCTATTCTTGTAGTTTCAGCTGCAGATGGACCTATGCCACAAACTCGCGAACACATTCTCTTGGCAAGACAGGTTAACGTTCCATACATCGTTGTTTTCTTAAATAAAATTGACGTTGCAGACAAAGAGATCGCAGAACTTTCAGAAATTGAGGTTCGCGAACTTTTGAAAAAATACGAGTTCCCAGGCGACACAACTCCAATCATCAAAGGATCAGCTCTCAAAGCTATGGAACACCCAGAAGATCCAGAAGCTCAAAAACCAATTCTCGAACTTTTGGAAGCTTTGGATTCATACATCCCAGAGCCAAAAAGAGAACTAGACAAACCTTTCTTGATGCCTGTCGAAGACATCTTCTCAATCAAAGGTCGTGGAACAGTTGCAACAGGAAGAGTTGAACAAGGAGTTGTAAAAATCAACGAAGAAGTTGAAATCATCGGAATCAAACCAACAAAGAAAACTACAGTTACAGGTATTGAAATGTTCCGCAAACTTCTAGACGAAGGCCGCGCTGGCGACAACGTCGGACTTCTTTTGAGAGGTATTGAAAAAGAAGACATCGAAAGAGGACAAGTTATCGCAAAACCAGGATCAATCACACCACACACAAAATTTGAATCTGAAGTTTACATCCTTACAAAAGATGAAGGTGGACGCCACACTCCGTTCTTCAAAGGTTACAAACCACAATTCTACATCCGAACAACAGACGTTACCGGTGCATGTGAATTACCTGCAGACGTAGAAATGGTTATGCCTGGCGACAAAGTAAACATGGTTGTCACACTTGGAGCTCCTATCGCTATGGACGTAGGAACAAGATTTGCTATCCGTGAAGGCGGCCGCACAGTCGGCGCTGGAGTCGTAGCAAAGATCATGGAATAACACACAAAACCCAGCAGGGTTTTGTGCTAAGCAGCCCATGAGTTTAATTATCTTTTAGCCGCTCCTTTAAGAGACTGTTTCGGTCTTTAAAGGGGCCTAAAAAAGCTAATTAGACACAGACGCGAAGCGTCTGTGCTATGAGCCCTGCAGCCTCGCGCTAGCGAGCCCCGCCAAGCGGGGCCAAATCTCAAAAGTCCTTACTGGTGCTATTACCACTAAGGCTCTCCGACTAGTCGGAGAACTCCCCGGTCATCGTTCAATGAGATCTAACTAACATTAGACCGAGGGAAAATAACTCGGTATATTGCCTAACCCCACATATCATGGAAGCACAAGAACATAGGTCAGACTACAACATCGCATCAACCGCCCCAGAACGACAAGACTTTCCGTTACCAACAGCCCTCCCATCGTTTATAGTAAGAGAATTTCAAGATAAAATATCAAGATTCTATGGCGAAAAAGCTGGCATCGTTCATTTCAAAGACGGCAGCACCGGGCAAAGAGTGAGAAGTGCAGCCAGTGGAGATGAAATAAAAATTACTTACAAAAACGAAAGAGTAATACAGAAAACATACTACCGCTACCCGCAAGGAACAGCATTACACCATTCATTGGTAAACCTGGCAGGCCAAGGCGTTTTATAATAATACAACCATATAAATTAACTAATTCACCCCCATGTCCACCCACCAAAAAATCCGCATCAAGATCAAAGCTTTTGATCACAAAGTAATCGATGAAACATCAAAATTGATCATCGACACAGCAGAAAGAACAGGCGCCGTAATTGCAGGCCCTATTCCCCTACCAACAAAAATCGAGAAATTCACAGTAAACAAGTCAACTTTCGTTCACAAAGACGCCCGCGACCAATACGAAATGCGAACACACAAACGCTTAATCGACATCACTGAAGTCGCTCCAAAAACCATCGAATCTCTGCAAAATCTTTCACTCCCAGCCGGCGTCGAAATCGAAATCAAAATGATGGCCGAAGACTAGAAGAAAAATTCCCTTGACTCCCCCTTCCCTCTTCTATATATTACAGCGGCAAAAGAAAAAATTGTAAGTTAAAGCTTCTAAGCGGGCAGCTCAAAAAGAGCTTACACAAGCCTTCTTAAGAACATTAACCTCCACAACACATGCTAGGTATTCTCGGCAAAAAATTAGGAATGACACGCATCTTTCAAGATGATGGCTGTGTGATCCCGATCACAGTTGTAGAGTGCACACCAAACACAATCACTCAAATCAAAACAACTGAGAAAGACGGATATCCGGCGATAGTCCTTGGGTTTTCTGAATTAAAGAAACCAACCAAGAACAAAAAATTCTATCATTCAAAAGAATTCAAAGTCGAAGACGCATCAGCGTATAAAAAAGGAGACAAGCTCACATTAGAAGCACTCAAAGAGGTAAAAGAGGTAAAAATCACAGGCATATCAAAAGGTAAAGGGTTCCAAGGCGTAATGAAAAAATTCCACTTCGCCGGCGGACCAGATAGCCACGGCCACGTTTCCCACAGAAGACCAGGTTCCATCGGATGCCGCGCAAAACCGGGGCGTGTAGAAAAAGGTAAAAAAATGCCGGGCCACCTAGGATCAGTACAAATAACAAAACGAAATATTCCTGTAGTATACATGGACATCGAAAAGCACTTAATCGGCCTAAAAGGTCCAGTTCCAGGCCCATCAGGAAATCTCATTATAATCGAAAAATCAATTTAATAAATGAAAGTAGATTTATACTCACAATCAGGAGAAAAGAAAGGACAAGTTGAATTAAACAAAGAAATTTTTGAAGTTCCTTTTAATAAAGATTTGGTTCACCAAGCTTTAGTCACGCAATTGGCAAACGCAAGACAAGTTTTGGCTCACACAAAGACAAAAGGTGAAGTTTCAGGAAGAGGAATGAAGCCATACAAACAAAAGCACACCGGCCGCGCAAGACAAGGTTCATTAAGAAATCCTCACATGAGAGGCGGTGGCGTAGCATTCGGCCCAAATAACGAGAGAAATTTCAAAAAGGACATGCCAAAAAAACAAAGAAGAAAAGCTTTGTTCTGCGCTCTCTCAGCAAAAGCAAAAGAAAATTCAATCTTAGCTTTGGAAAAATACGAGGGAGAACCAAAAACAAAAGCTTTATCCACGCTATTATCAAAACTTCCAATAAAAAGAGACGTATTAATAGTAATTCCAGGAAAAGAAAAGACATTAGAACTCGCAGCAAGAAATCTAAGAAACGCAAAAACAATTTTAGCCGGATATTTAAACATCCAAGATCTGCAAAAATTCGACACTTTGCTCTTCACAAAAGCAGCATTGGAAAAATTGGAAGAAGTTTTCTTAAAAAAAGCATAATAAATGACAAACTTAAAAGTAATAATTAGACCAGTAATCACAGAAAAAAGTTCTTCAAAAACAACCGAAGGCAAACACGTATTCGAAGTCCAAAAATCAGCACGAAAACCAGCGATCAAACAAGCGATCGAAGAAATATACGGAATCAAAGTAACAGATATAAAAACACACATCATCCCACAAAAAGTACGAATTTTCGGAAGAAATAGAGTACTAACAAAAAGACCGGTAACAAAGAGAGCAATCGTCTCAATAGAAAAAGGTAAAACATTAGATCCATTCAAAATTAAGCAAAAATAATGGCAGTAAAAAAGTACAAACCAACGACCCCAGGAAGACGCCACATGAGCACGGCTTCGTTTGAAGAACTAACACGTTCAAGACCAGAAAAAAGCCTTATCAAAAGAATAAAAAAGCACTGTGGCAGAAACGCTTCCGGACATATCACACAAGCACATCAAGGAGGCGGATACAAACGCGTATATAGAAATGTTGATTTCTACCAAACAGACAAACTAAATATCGAAGGTACAGTTAGAGCAATTGAGTATGATCCAATAAGAACTGCGTATATAATGCTCGTCGTGTACAAAGACGGCGAAAAGAGATATCACTTGGCACCAGAGGGAGTCAAAGTCGGAAGCAAAATCTCAGCAAAGGTAAAAGCGAAAGTAAAAACAGGCGCAAGGATGATGATGAAACACATTCCTGTCGGATACCAAATCCACAACGTAGAAATGGAACCAGGCCAAGGAGGAAAACTAATCAGAACAGCAGGCGCATACGCAACAGTAGTTTCATTGGAAGGAGAAAGAGCTCAAATCCAAATGCCATCAGGTGAAGTACGTTTAGTCCCAAAAAACTGCTACGCAAGCATCGGGCAAGTCGGAAATATTGATCACTCAAATGTTGTAATAGGAAAAGCAGGCAGACGAAGATGGATGGGATGGAGACCAAGCGTAAGAGGAAAAGCGATGAACGCATGCGACCACCCACATGGAGGCGGAAAGGGACACTGTCCAGTTGGCTTGAAACAGCCAAAAACTCCATGGGGAATGCCGGCTCTGGGATTCAAAACACGCAAACGACACCAGACAGATAAATATATCATTAAAGACAGAAGACACCATGGGTAGAAGTTCAAAAAAAGGACCATTCATTGACGCGAAACTGCTCAAGAAAGTAGAACGCGCCGCAGCAAACAATGACAAAAAACCAATCAAAACATGGGCAAGAGACTGTGACGTCGCACCGGAATTCGTAGGAGTTACACTCGCTGTACACAATGGCAAACAATTCATCCCTGTCTTCGTAACAGAAGCAATGGTAGGCCACAAACTCGGAGAATTCGCTCCAACACGAAGATTCCGCGGCCACGGAGGAAAACTGGCTAAAGCAACTGGAACAGGCAGCGCAGATTCAGGAGCACCAGCAGCGGCAGCACCAGTAGCGGCAAAACCTGCAGCAGCACCAGCAAAATAACCAATTCACTTAAATGAAATCATCAGCCACGCCCCGCCAGGGCGGGGCGCTACGAGCCCCCTCACCACACACACACTAAACTAAACAAATACTAGACAATGAAATCATCAGCTAAATACATCCGGATCGCACCACAAAAGGCAAATCTAGTTGCCGGATTGGTTAGGAATAAAACAGTAGAAGAAGCTTTAAACATTCTAAAATTCACACCAAAAAAAGCTGCCCACCCACTATACAAAGCAATTAAATCAGCAGCCGCAAACGCAAAAGCAAACTTGAAACAAGACGAAAAAGATTTATCAATAAAAGAAATCATTGTAACAAAAGGATCTACACTAAAAAGAAGTGTTCCAATATCAAGAGGAAGAGTGCATCCTATCAGGAAAAAAACATCTCACATAAAAGTAACATTATGGGTCAAAAAATAAACCCAAAAGTAATAAGACTTGGGATAACTAGGGATTGGGATTCAAAATGGTTCGCAGACAAAAAGAATTTCACGCGTCTGCTCCACGAAGATCTTGCAATCGAAAAAATGATCAGAGCTTCGTTGAAAGAAGGAGGTGTTGCAAAAATTGAAATTCTCCGCACGCAAGGAAAAGTTATTATCAATATCCACACATCAAAACCAGGTATAATCATCGGGAAAGGCGGACAAATCATAGACGACCTAAGAGCGATGCTTGAGAAAAAATTCCACTGCGTGTTCGCGATCAATATCAAAGAAATCAAAAAACCTGCATTAGACGCAGCCACACTCGCAGAAGGCTTGGCAGGGCAAGTTGAAAAGAGAATTTCATACAGAAGAGCCGCAAAAATGGCCATTGAAAAAGCTATGGAATCAGGAGCAAAAGGAATAAAAATCAGAATTTCAGGACGCTTAAACGGAGTTGAAATCGCACGTGAAGAAGCATTCGCAAGAGGAAAAATTCCTCTACACACATTCAGAGCAGATATCGACTACGCGCTCAAAGCCGCATTAACAAAACAAGGACTTATAGGAATAAAAGTTTGGATATACAGAGGCGACGTATTCAGAGAAGATCTGCACGCAAGACTGCATAACGAAATTGAAGAAATTAAACAAAACTAAAAGATGCTGCAACCAAAAAAGCAAAAATTTAGGAGATTACACAGAGAAAGAGGCAAATTTGCCGGAACCACTCACAAAGGAGCGGCGCTGGCGTTTGGCACAGCGGGTCTAAAAGCAATGTCAACCGGCGAAATCACATCAAGACAGATAGAAGCGGCGCGCCGCGTCATGTCAAAATACACAAAAAGAGGAGGAAAAATTTGGGTAACTATATTCCCCCACACCCCGATCACCAAAAAAGCCGCCGAAGTTCCGATGGGTGGAGGAAAAGGTTCCCCGGAATTCTTCGCAACATTAGTGAAACCAGGACGAGTAATGTTTGAAATGGATGGTTTAGACGGCCCAACAATGACACTCGCTCTAAAATCAGCAGGATACAAATTGCCAGTTAAATGCAAAGTAGTAAGTAAACTCAAAAAATAATGTTCACAACAGAAGAACTCAAAAAAATAGATGTTAAAAAAATTGAAGAAGAAATTTCCAGCACGGAAAAAGCTTTATACAGAATAAGATTTGAAGTTAAAACCGGGCAGGAAAAAGGTCACAATAAAATAAGACTAAACAAAAAATACATCTCAAAAATGAAAACAATACTGCAGGAACGCCAAACGAAAGAAACGATTAAAGAGTCCACACCTTAACTATCCTAAAAAATGCGCACCAAAACAGGAAAAGTAGTCTCAAATCTACAAAATCAAACAATAATAATCGAAGTAACAACTTTGAAAACTCACCCAAAGTACAAAAAGAGCTACAAGGTCTCAAAAAAATTCTACGCGCACAACCCAGAAAATAAAAAATTTGAAATAGGAGATGAAATCACCGTCTACGAAACAAAACCAATCAGCAAATCAAAACGATGGCAGACAGCGCCAGCTGTCCATAAAGCCCACGAGCCCTAACCGCAAAATAAAATGATTCAACAAGGAACTTGGCTTAAAGTAGCCGACAACACCGGAGCAAAAATGGCAAAATGCATAAAAGTGCTTGGCGCCAGCAAAAAGAGATACGCGTACATGGGCGACGTCATAGTCGTATCAATCAAAGACGCTCTCCCCCGCGGAATCGTAAAGAAAAAGTCAGTCCAAAAAGGCGTCATCGTAAGACAAAAAAAGGAATTCAAAAGAAAAGATAATTCATACATAAGATTCGACGAAAACGCATTAGTAATCGTGGACGCGGACAACATGCCAAAAGGCACTCGTGTATTCGGTCCAATCGCGAAAGAATTGAGAGAAAAAGGTTTTCAAAAAATTATTTCATTAGCCCCGGAAGTACTATGAAGCTCAAAATAGGAGATGAAGTACAAATCATCGCAGGAAAAGATAAAGGTAAAAAAGGTAAAATTACAAAAATTTTGAGAAACTCAAATAAAATCGTTGTTGAAAAAATCAATCTCGTCACAAAACACGTTAAAAAAACAGCGCAGAAACCTGGAGAAAGAATAAAATTCGAAGCACCAATCGACGCGTCAAACACAATGATCATCTGCCCAAAATGCAAAAAAACAACAAGAATAATGATAAAAATGTTAAAAGGCGACAAAAGAGAAAAACAAAGAATCTGCAAAAAATGTAAGGATTCGCTAGACACAATAAAATCTAAAAGTAAGAAATAATGCCAAAAGATCTAAAAACAATATTTAAGGAGGAAATAGCGCCAAAACTCAAAGAAGAGTTAAAGCTTAAAAATGTAAACGCTGTTCCAAAAATCACAAAAGTAACATTGAATGTCGGACTTGGAACATATTTGCAAAAAAACGGAAAAGACTACTCTCACGTAGTTGAAAATATCACGAAAATTTCCGGCCAAAAACCGGTACTGACCAAAGCGCGCAAATCAATTTCAAACTTTAAAATAAGAGAAGGGCAAATCATCGGGATAAAAGTAACACTAAGAGGCAAAAGAATGTACGATTTCTTGAATAAATTAATCAACATTACTCTCCCCCGCGTAAGAGACTTTAGAGGAATTTCCGCAAAAGCATTCGACAAAAGAGGCACATACTCGTTAGGACTAAAAGAACACATCGTCTTCCCAGAAATCAACCCAGACGACGTCCTTCACCTCCACGGCGTTGAAATCATCATTTCAACAACCGCAAAAAACGACAAAGACGCACTCTCTCTATTAAAAGCATACAATTTCCCATTTAAAAAATAACAAAAATGGCAAGAACAGCGTTAGTCATAAAAACAATCAGGAAACAAGAGAAAGCTTTGAAACAAAAAGCGGCAGGGAAAAAAGTTGACTTCCCAACAAGAGTATACAATCGCTGCAGCTTGTGCGGCAGAAGAAAAGGATATTTCAGAAAATTCGATATGTGCAGAATCTGCCTGCGTGAACTTGCAAGGGAAGGAAAAATACCAGGATTAAAGAAATCTTCTTGGTAATTATATAACAACGTAATCGGGATTCATTCAGCCCTTGCAAGGATGAACCCCTGAGCCCGCAGCCCACTAATAACAAAAGTTAACAGCCATCAAATGTACACAGACCCAATCGCAGACTTATTAACAAGAATCCGAAACGCTTCCAGCGCGAATGTTACAACATGCTATGTCCCCCACTCTAAATTGAAAGAAAATATATTGAAAATCATGTTGGAAAAAGGATTCATCGAAAAGTTCGAAAAGACAGACGACAAATTACCTGAAATAGCAATCACATTAAGAGAAGGGAAAAGAATCAACTTAAAAAGAATCTCAAAACCAGGCCAAAGAATCTACGTCAAAAAAGACGAAATGAAACCATTCAAAAAAGGACTCGGCACAAAAATCGTCTCAACATCAAAAGGCCTAATGACTAGCGAAGAAGCTATAAAAAGTTCTTTGGGCGGAGAAATTATCTGCGAAATCTATTAACCTTAAAATAATGTCAAGAATCGGGAAAAAACCAGTCGAAATACCACAAGGAGTAACTGTCGAAATACAGGGAGATAAAGTTAAAATTAAAGGCTCAAAAGGAGAATTAGCAAAAGTTCTCCCAAAAGAAGTAAAAGCGGAACAAAAAGACAACATTATAATTCTCACAAGAACCGGAGACTCAGATAGAGAAAAAGCAATCCACGGCTTATACAGGACATTACTCGCAAACATGATAGAAGGTGTCACAAAAGGCTACGAGAAAAAAATGGAAATAGTTGGAGTAGGTTTCAAAGTCAAAGCGAGCGGCAATAAATTAACGCTCAACGTCGGATTCTCACACCCAGTTGACTTCAAAGCCGCAGACGGAATCACATTCGAAGAAGACAAAGAGGAAAAAACTATATTCACAGTCAAAGGAATAGACAAAGAATTAGTCGGAGAAACAGCCGCAAAAGTACGTTCAATCAAACCGCCTGAGCCATACAAAGGCAAAGGAATCAGATATCACGGTGAACACATCGAAAAGAAGGCCGGCAAAGCCGCGGCAACAGGTGCAGCGGGAGGCGGAGCAGCAGGATAACCACGGCCCTCAAGATATACATCATTTCACACTAACCAACACAATGAAATCATCAGCAAAAGAAACAGCACGAAAAACCAGACATGCTAGGATAAGAAAAGTCGTTCAAGGAACTGCAGAAAGACCAAGATTAGTCGTGTTCAAAAGTTTAAAAACAACATACGCACAATTAGTTGACGATCAAAGCAGAAAAACTTTGCTCTCAGCATCGAGTCCAAAAGCAAAAAAGGGAACAAAGACTGAAAAAGCAAAAGAAGTAGGAAAAGAAATCGCGGCAAAAGCAAAAGAAAAAAGCATAACAAAAGTCGTATTCGACAGAAACGGCTACAAATACCACGGGAGAGTAAAAGCAGTAGCCGAAGGCGCCAGAGAAGGCGGACTACAATTTTAACCTTTAAAAATGTCAAAAAGAGCACACTCAAAAAACTCACCAGTAAAAGAAGTAAAAGAATTCGAAGAGGAAGTTCTCGAACTCGCCCGCGTAACACGCGTAGTAAAAGGAGGACGCAGAATGCGTTTTAGAGCAACTGTTGTAATCGGGAACAGAAACGGCAAAGTCGGCGTTGGCATTGGGAAATCAGACGAAGTTGTAGGCTCAATCCAAAAAGCAATTTCAGACGCAAAGAAAAATTTGGTAGTTTTAAAAATGGACGGGACAACGATCCCTCACGACGTAAGCATGAAATACAAAAGCGCTTCAATCCTTCTCATGCCAGCCGCTCCAGGTACAGGAATTATCGCCGGAGGAACAATAAGAAAAGTTGTCGAATTAGCCGGAATCAAAGATATACTTTCAAAATCATTTGGAACAACAAACAAAATCGCCTGCTCAAGAGCAACATTAGAAGCTTTAAAACTATTGAAAGAGAATCCTTTCATGCAGCGCGAAGCGAAGCGGAGCGCAACGAGAAGCGCGAGCAAAGCGAGCGCAACGAGAAGCGTGAGCGAAGCGAAACGCAACGAGCCCTCCTCCGCGAGCAAAGCGAGCGCAACGAGCCCCGAGCCCACAGCTCCAACTGCAAAAAAATCTGAACCCCAGACGGCAAAGCCGTCCACTGAGCCCGTAGCCCATAAAAAATAACAACAATGCCACTACTCACAAAACTATCAAGCAAAATTAAACCTAAAAAAAGAAAACTTCTTGGACGAGGAAATGCTTCCGGCCACGGAACATTCTGCGGACGCGGAGTAAAAGGCCAAAAATCACGAACAGGAGGAAAAATCCGAAGAGGTTTTGAAGGAGGCCAGACTCCCCTAGCAAGAAAAATGCCAAAAATAGGAGGATTCAAAAATCCATGCATGGTAAAAGCCCGCATAGTAAATGTTAGCGATTTGGAAAAATTAGCAAGCGGAAAATCAGAATTAACTTTGTCAGACAAAAAACGCCCGTATAAACTACTAGGCGACGGCGAAATTACAAAAGCTTTAACTATCAAAATTGATAAAGCTTCAAAATCCGCCATCGAAAAAGTAGAAAAAGCAGGAGGAAAAGTAGAACTCACTCCAAAACTCCAACCTAAACCAAAGAAAGAATAATGTTTAAATACCTCAAACAAATCTGGAATTCAAAAAGCATAAGAACAAAAATCCTATTCACACTTGGGATAGTTATTTTATACAGAATCATTACTCACATTTCAGTCCCAGGAGCCGATATAGCAGCGATTAGAGCAGTCGTAGAAAAGAACGACCTGCTCGGCGTATTCAGTATTTTAACAGGAGGAAGTGCAAAAAATTTCTCAATTGTATTAATGGGGCTTTCTCCATACATCAACGCGTCAATCATTATGCAATTGATGACTGTAATCATTCCAAAACTTGATGACCTAAACAAGGAAGGTGAAATGGGCAGAAGAAAAATCAACGCGTACACACGCTGGCTCACCATCCCACTAGCATTCCTCCAATCATATGGAATGATCATATTCATTAATTCAAAATCTCAAACACCAATAATTCCAGATATCGGCGATCCTCTCACTCTCATCACCGTCATGCTCTCAATCACAGCCGGAACAGTTCTTCTCGTATGGCTTGGCGAACAAATGACAGAAAAAGGAATAAGCAATGGTATCTCAATTTTGATCTTCTCGAGCATTATCGCGCAAGTCCCACAAATGATTGGAAGCGATTTATTTCTCGCTCAAACAGATCAATCAAAAATTATTCCATTCGTAGTAATAGTTCTCCTCACAATCATACTTACAACCATTATCATTCTGGTAAACGAAGCTCAGCGCAGAATCCCAATCACCTACGCGGGCCGCGGCATCCGCGCACACAGCGAACAATCACACTTGCCAATCAGAATCAACCAAGCAGGAATGATCCCAATAATCTTCGCTGTTTCAATCGTCAGCTTCCCACAAATCATAGCTCAGTTCCTGCAAAGCGCGACTTCAACATGGCTCCAAAAAGCAGCAGAAAAAATGAATACTCTTTTCCAAATCAACAGCCCAGGATACATAATCGTATACTTCTTATTGGTCATCGGATTCACATATTTTTATGTTTCGATCACATTCCGCCCAGAACAAATAGCTGAAAATATCCAAAAACGCGGCGGCTATGTCCCAGGCATCCGCCCGGGTCGCGAAACCGCAGAATACATCAGCAAAGTTTCAAACAGAATGAATCTCTTCGGCGGAACATTCTTGGCCACAATCGCCGTCCTCCCAATTGCAATACAAGCTCTCTTTAGCAGCTTAGCAATCGGCTCCGTCCAACTCCTCATCTCCGGCGCCGGAATGATAATCATCGTCGGCGTAGTTTTGGAACTCATCCGCCAAATCAACGCCCAATTAGTGATGCACGATTACAATAGGTTTTATTAACACTTAAAACAGGTTATCAACCTG
>Ga0233425_10003269_pt1 | contig 29818 bp, 24 predicted proteins | sample Watercolumn_Towu_2_FD_181712 | JGI IMG/M metagenome (GOLD analysis project Ga0233425, IMG submission 181712) | Freshwater microbial communities from Lake Towuti, South Sulawesi, Indonesia - Watercolumn_Towuti2014_140_MG | ecosystem: Environmental > Aquatic > Freshwater > Lake | place...
ATGCAGTACGCCGCGATCCCCTCCCAGTTTCGCTCGACCATGGCGGCGAACTTCTCGAAGGGGCTCAAGCGTTGCCACTTGAGCGACTGCTTCCAGTTGTCGAAGAACCGCCGGGCCCAGCCTGCCCTTCACTGCGCGCGTCCAACGAGAGCTGTTCTTTACCTCCCCTCTGGTGAGGGTGGCGTGGCTGGCTCCCCACTGCGCGCATCGAGCGAGCACCGCCCTTGATGTGAGGTTGTAATAGTGCTTGTGTGCGCGGTCGGCGAGCACAGGGAGCCAGCCATGCTACCCTCACCTCCTTACCGCTGCGAATACCACCGATAGCCTTTCTTCTCGGTGAAGCTGGCTTTCGGCGCGCCGCCGGGCTTTTCCAAGAGCAGCACCCTGAAGTCGAGGAGACTAAACCAGGCGGGATCGGCCACGTCGTGGTAGTGGCACCCGTGGAGTCTGGGGAGCATGTCGCCTAGGGCCTGCTGTAATTCCTTCTCCGTGTAGGCCCGCACGGCAAACGGTCTGTTCATGGCCTGGCAGAACCGTTGAATCGTATAGGCTGCGCCGGTACAGAGCACCTTGGTGTCCGGTTTGAGCGCCAGGAATTGCGGCAGTGACAGGTAGCGTTCTTGGAAGCCGAGCCAACGGATCGCCTGCCGGAGATGGCCGTACTGTACTTCGTACTCTGTATGGCCCGGGAGCTTCACCGGCGACGGCCATCCTTCGTCGATCCCGAATTCCGTGAGGAAGGCATGCCCGCCCGGCTTGAGCACTCGCCAGAGTTCCGCCACGAATCGGATCGGCCCCAGATTAAAGATTACCTCGTCCGGCGGATGCGGTCCGATTGAGAGCCTCGTGCGCCTGATCCAGTCCAGCGCTTCCTGATGTTGTTCGGAATCGCTGCTACCCTCCATCAGCTCTTTCTTGGTCAGCTTCACCGGCGTCATATCGGCCAGGTTTTCGTTGTCGATGGCGAGATCCACCGAATTGTCCGCCAGAGGGAGGGCCTCGCCGTCGGCGCGAGTGCCTGCGCACTTCCACCCGCCGTCCCTTGCGCGGCTGACTTGCAGCCTGAGAAACGGCTGCGTGATGTCGAGTAACACATATTTGGTCGTTTGTTTTTCAAACGGGAGCAGCTCCTTGCCGAGGTCGCGCGCCAGATAGCCAAGCCCACCGCCGACCTCCAGGATGACTTTCGGTTTGGGGGTGAACCAGCCAAGCCGCCGGAATTGCCGCATGAGGACTCGGCCGTACGAGAGGCCGCTGAGTGCTTCATTGGGTTCTCTGAACAGATGCGAGACGGTGGTCTCAATCACATCGAAGTGATCATCGTCCTCGTGGGGCTCGGTCAATGTGTGGCGATGGAAGTCGTGAAGGTATGCTTCGCCTTCGAATCCGCCCTGTCCTGACCAGCCTTCTCGAATCTGTTGCAGCAGCATGTCCCACTTGGCCCTGTGCCGGTGGCCGCCCGGCGGTTCTGCGCCGTAGTAACAGAGGGAATAATTCGGCGTGGCCCAACGTTCCAGGTGCCACCGGCCCGGTTGGCCGTCGGGGCCACAGATCTTGTTGCCGTATTGTTCGAGGAGCGCGCCGACCGTGGTGTGTCCGTCCATTGCCTTCAGCATGTCCACGCCGGTGTGATTGAGGCGCACCAGCGGGAAATTATCGTCGAGCGGGGCAAGCCAATATTCGTCCTCTGCGTGCTGATAGGCAACCAGATCGGGGATGTGCCAGGCGAGGAGGGTCAGGGTCTCTCCAGCGAGCTGCAGCGGTTCTTGGACGGCGGCGAGGGGTTTCATCGGGCCAGAATCTCTGTGGACGCGTGCAGGCTACATGAGCGTACCGCGCTCCTGCAAGGCCTCAAGACACCTGAAGCCTGGTCCGCCTCAGGTATCTCGTGCAATCTCTGCGCGACAGGCGCGGCGGGTACGACCGGCGCGCCTCGCAAGTGAGGATATGCCAGGCCAGTCTCGCTCCTCTCGCTAGTCTCGCGCAAATAACGAGATGGGCATCACGAGCGAGGAGGGTTACAATTGCGACGGTGCTGAGGTGTCGTCGGTCACGGTCAACGCACCGCGCATGATCGGATGAATCCGGCAGTGGTAGGCATAGTGTCCCGGAGGCAGCCCGGGAAGGGTAAAGGTGCTGCCCGGAGGCAGCATGCCTGAATCGAAGGCGCAGGGGATGGAATCGTCGAGGCAGCCGCTATGTGTAACGGTATGGTGAGTCGGAGTCGGGTTAGCCCATCGGATTGGACTGCCGCTTACTGCAGTGGCCGTGACGGGAACGTAGTAGGGTGAGCCGTCCTCAAGGAGGATCTGTGTCATGGGAACTGTCCCAGTCGTGGGCCACGCGAAACCAGCCAGCGCCATTCCAGCAACGGTCATCGTCATGAACCATTTCACGGCGTTTCTATTCCTCACGAGCATCGTTTGGTGTTGAGATCCAACGAGGACGCAAAGGATTCAACCCGCACTCATTTGGTGTCAGTTATTCTATCACGGGCGGCGGCCCCGCCGACCACAAGCTCCATACCAGTGAGAGCGAACGACGAGCAATCGCCAGCGGTCGGTAGTGGCAAGAAACTCCGAGGGATGTGAGCCTCTTGGACGATGGAAACGGCCCAGAAATGTGGCGGTTGCAAGAAGCTCTTCGTTCATGCTAGATGGAGGTCGATACGCCGCAGGTGAGGCGTGGCAGACGACATAGGAGGAATCGGAATGGCGAAGAAAAAGAAGAAGGCCGTGATAAAAAAATCGTCTGGAAAGAAGAGGGCCGCCAAATCATCGACGAAGAGGGCAGTGAAGAGGACGGTCAAGAAGCGGGCGGCAGTCAAGCGGGCCAAGCCGGCCCCGAAGAAGAAAGCGGTCAGGGCAGCGGCCAAGAAATCCGCTCCCAAGAGACCCCTATCCAAGGTCATCCAGCCGGCCACTCCAGTCGCGAAGGGGGGGCCTCTGGAGGAGGCAGAAACTCGTAAACCGGTTGCAGCCAAGACAGGTATGCCGGTCGAGCCGAAGGAAGCCGACATCGAGGAAGAGATCGGCCATGAGGACCTGGAGATGGAGAGTGACCTCGATGAGGATGTGCAGGAAGAGTTGGACCTTGATGCCGACGACGGCGATGGGCTGATTGAAAAGTCCGAAGACCTTCTCGACGACCACGACGACTATCGCAACAATTGATGTCTCGATGTTTCACCGGTCGTCCCCTGCCAGAGAGAGTCGAGGGACCGACTCATGATCCTTAACAGGCGTTTGGGCGTGGACTCCGGTTGCCTGTTCGTACACCAGCCGCCGGCCCGTCGTACGGCCATCTCGTAACAGCGTGGACTCCGTGCTTCCCCCTCGTATCAGGGGTCGGTAAATCTTGCCTTGCCTTCGGGCATCTCGTATAACGGCCGGCATGTTGTGCAACGCTCGGACTCGATGGTATCCCGGCGTGTTGGCTCTCCTCCTCAGTTGGGGTGGGATGGTCTTGCCGCAGGACACAGGTGCCGCCTGCCCGGTGGAAGCGACCGGGATTGGCAAGGAAGGCCCGTTCGTCGTCCATCTCCCACCGGACTGCACGCCGGCTGAGCGGGAGGCTCGCGCGGTTGGCGGTGCGGCCATCATGGAAGCGGTGGCGAAAGGGCGGGTGGTTGATCTCGTCGGCGTAATCGTCCGTGGCGGGCTGATCTTCGATGATCTGGCTGTGCAAACGGCCCGATTGGCGGGAGGGACTGCATCGGAAGAACAGCTGGGAGTAAGCCAGCCAGGCGTTGAGGAGCGACGACTTGTCCGAGAGGCGGTCACGATTCGTGATTCAGTCGTGTCGGGCGCGATGCGCCATCGATCGGCCAAGGGCAGGCTTCAGTTCGAAGGGCCGGTCGATCTCCGCGGGACGATATTCAAAGAGGGCGTGGATCTCTCGCGCGCGGTATTTCTCGGCAGCGTCGCCCTGTCGGGAGCCACGTTTGAGAAAGAGGCGTACTTCATCCAGGGCCAGTTCTCACAGGCGCTCGCGTGCGACGGGGCCAAGTTCGGGCCCCATACCAGATTTTATCGTTCGACCTTTCGAGGTCCCGTCGATTGCTCAGGCGCACTCTTCGACGGCCTCGCAGAAGTCCTTGAGGTAAACTTTGAACAATCGGTAACCTTCGAGCGGGCGCGATTCGGGCTCGGTACCGGGTTTTCCGGAAGCCGGTTCAAACGACGCGGCAGGTTTGACGAGGCGATATTCAGCCGCGACGCCTTCTTCGGTTTTACGGTATTTGAGGGGGAGGTTTCTTTCGCGGGCTCACAATTCTTGGGGAAGGCGGATTTTTCAGATGCGGAGTTCAGGAAGCCCGATGATCTCGCAAAGGCACGATTCGATCAACCGCCCTTGTTGACCCGAACGAAGCGGGTCGCTGAAAGCCCACCGACCGAATTCGTGAATTCACCGGCGGCACAGTATGCCCTCACCGTCCTGTGTCTCATCGCGGCGGCTATGCTGGTCGGCTACGTGCTCAGGCTGAAATAGCGCGCCGGTTCATGGGCCTGCCTCCCTGCCTTGCCACCACATATAGATTCGGGCTTGCCCGCCACCCCATAAGCTGGTATAACCAGCCCTGTGGATCATCAAATCGAGGGTTTCCAACAGACCGAACTGCCCTACCAGGTCCGTATCGAGAATTTCGAGGGACCGCTGGATCTGCTGCTCCATCTGATCAAGAAAAACGAGATTAATATCTATGATATTCCCATCGCCATGATCGCCCAACAGTACCTTGAGTACGTCGAGGCGATGAAGGAATTGAATCTCAATGTCGCAGGGGACTTTCTGGTCATGGCGGCGACGCTCCTGCAGATCAAGTCCAAGATGCTGCTGCCGGTCGATGAGTCGTCGGTGGATGAGGAGGAAGGGCCTGATCCGCGCGAGGAGCTCGTGCATCGATTGTTGGAATATAAGAAGTTCAAAGAAGCCGCTCGAACACTTGACGGCCAGGAGAAGATGTGGCGCGAGATCTTCAGTCGGGACCAGGGGCCGGCGGCATCGCCCGATACCGGCGACACGCCGTTGGAGAATGTCTCCCTGTTCGATCTCGTCGCTGCGCTCAAAGGCATCCTCGATCGCAATCCGGGGAGGCAACTCCTCGAAATTACCCCGGACAATCTTACCGTGCGGGAGCGGATGAACGTGATTCTGGAGCTGCTGGAAGGTCAGGATTCCGTGTCGTTCATGGATTTGTTCGAGCACTCGTGCCACCGGCTGGTCGTGATCGTCACATTTATAGCGATGTTGGAACTCATTCGGTTGCGGGTCGCGCGGGTGTTCCAGGCCGAGACGTTTGGACCGATTCTCGTCTCCCGGACGTTCTCCTTGGTGCCGGATCCCGCGGAGCTGGATGACTGAGGTTGGGAATGGAGGGGAACATGACTCCGATAACAGCGGACCTGATGCAAGAGATACCGGAAGTCGAGGCGATGAGCGACGGGCGGGAACGGGAAGAGGACGGGTCGTCCGACGAACAGCGAGCGACTCCCGCCGAAAGCGTGGCGCAAGCGGTTGCGGAGCGCGAACTCAAGGCGATTCTGGAGTCGCTGCTTTTTGTCTCGCCGGAGCCGCTCTCGACGGCGCGGCTCGTGGCGGTGCTGGGTGATGTGCCCAAGGCCGAGATCCAACGGGCGCTGGGAAGTCTCGGGCGGGAGCTTGAACGGGACGGTCGTGGTGTGCGATTGGCCGAGATTGCGGGTGGCTACCGGCTGGTCACCAAGCAGGAATATGCCCCCTGGATCAAGCGGCTGGACAAGGTGAAATCTGCGGCCAAACTGTCGCGGTCGGCACTCGAATCGCTGGCGATCATCGCCTATAAACAGCCGCTGGTTCGATCGGAAATCGAGGACATCCGCGGCGTGGAGATCTCGGGGGTGCTGCGGACCTTGCTGGAACGGAAGCTGGTGCGTATCGTGGGCCGCAAGGAGGTTCCGGGCCGCCCGATCATGTATGGGACCACAAAGTTCTTTCTGGAACATTTCGGCCTCAATGATTTAACCCAGTTGCCGCCTCTGCGGGAGTTCAAGGAACTCGGCGACGCGGAACAATCGTTACTGCCGATGGATGGCATAGAAGCGGCGGCGATCGTCGAGGAATCAGCCGCAGACGATATGGCTGGGCCGATTGACATGGTTCGTGAAGATACGCTCTCGGCAAACGGGGAAGAGTCCCTCATCGAACTCAAGGGAATGGGAGCAGGAACGGTCGACGACGAGTTGAAGATTGATGAAGCATTCATCGGGGAGGCGATTGAGCAAGGGTAGGTGTATGGCGTGCGCGTCTCTGGCTCAGGCGCACCAAGGGCCTTCTGAGGCGGCGCGTTCCGCGAATCCCAAGGGCTGCTGCTTGCCTGTGCAAGCCCTCTCCTTGACTCTCTTTCCATCGCTTTGCTAAACTTCCCGACCCAGTTCTAAGTCCTTGAAAGACCCCCGTATTTCGTGAGGCCGGTCTGTTTCCTGTTTGTTCCGACGCGAGGCATCCGCTGTCATGAAAGCATGGCTTCTTGACGAAATGTTCAAGCCCGAGCGGCTGGTTCTCTCTGTCGATGGTGTCCAGGGAGAGTGGGGCGCCGGGGATTCGGTGGCGGAGGAAGAAGAGCTTCCCCCGGCGCCGCAGAATGTCCAGGCGAAACCGGGCAATGGTCGCGTGACTATTACGTGGGACCCCGTGCCCGACGCCATGTACTACAACGTCTATTTTCAGACGACCAAAGGCGTGCAGATCAAGCCCTCCGAGTTAACCCGTCCCATTGCCAGCGCGGAGGATTTCAAGACCATCATCGGCCTGGAAAGAGAAAAGGCCACGTGTCTGGAGGGCGCTACCAGCCCGTATGTCCATGACGATCTCGCGAACGGGACCTGCTACCATTACCTCGTCACCGTTGTGACGCCCAAAGGCGAGAGTGTCGAGTCGCACGAAGTGATGGCCATTCCATCCCCCTATCTCCTGGCCATGATCATCGGTCAGGAAGGGACGGATGACGGAGAATTCAGTTCGCCGACCGGCATCGCTCTCGACAAAGCGGGCAACATCTATGTTGCCGACACCGATAACCACTCCATCCAGAAATTCGATCAGAACGGAAAATTTGTGGCGCGCTGGGGCAGCGAGCCCAGTTCCCTGGAGGGGCAGTTCTACTATCCGCGCGGGTTGGCCGTCGGACCCGACGAGGTGGTTTATGTGGCCGACAGCGGCAACAACCGCGTGCAGAAATTCGATCTCGAAGGCAATGTGCAGAAGGCCTGGGGCAAGTTCGGATTCGCCTGGCGCGGTGCCGACATAGGACGATTCGACGTGCCCTGGGGGATCACCACGGATCAGGACGGTCATGTCTACGTGTCGGATACGAGCAACGCCCGCATACAGAAGTTTCAAGCCGACGGCCAGCCGCTGTTGAAGTGGGGCCGGGACGGCAGCTTCGACGGTGCGTTCTTCTTTCCGCGTGGTGTGGCCGTAGACTTCGTCGGCAATATCTATGTGGCTGATGAGGGCAATCACCGCATCCAGAAATTCGACGCGCGCGGCAGCTTCCTGACCAAGTGGGGACGCGAAGGCAGCGGCCCGGGACAGTTCAAGTCCCCTTGGGGCCTCGCCTGCGACGCGTTGGGCAATGTCTACGTGGTCGATAGCGGCAACCACCGGATTCAGAAGTTCGACGGAAACGGCACTTTTCTCTGTTCGTTCGGGAATCGCGGTAAGACCGAGGGGCAGGTGAACTTTCCGTACGGCATCGTGGTGGACAAGGAAGGCTGCGTGTTTGTCGTGGACAGCGGCAACAACCGCGTGCTCAAGTACATACCGACCGAAGAGGAAATGAATCGCGGCAAGCACGACGCGGAGAAGATCCGGGAGACGGGAACGGTTCAGCCTCCGCGCAGTGTGGCCGTGAAAGCGGGCGATACGGAGGTGTATCTGAGCTGGATGGAGGTCCCCGGTGCGGTGGCGTATCACCTCTATTTCAGCACTGCTCCGCACCTGACGCTACAGGGGGCTACGAAAATCGAAGGGGTGACCAATCCGTACACGCACACGGGGTTGACCAACGACACTCCCTATTTCTATGCCGTCGCGGCCTCGTTCGAGGACGGGACGGAGAGCGGCTTGTCGGAGGAAGTCACCGCGATGCCCGTCCTGATAGACATCACCGCCCCGCAGAATCCCTACGCCATCATCAATCACGGCGCGTTCATGACGAATTCGCCGGAGGTTATGGCGACTATCTCCGCGACGGATCTGGATACGGGGGTGGGCGCGTATTTTGTCTCGGAAAGTCCCTTGACGCCGATGGGAGGCACGCCCGGATGGGTCGAGGTCACGCCGGCAATCAAGTTCGGCGCGACGATTCCGTTCATTCTGTCGCCGGGTGACGGACAGAAGACGATATATGTCTGGTTCAAGGATGTCGACGGCAATGTGTCGACGCCGGCCAGTGCGACCATTCTCGTTAATACGTCGGGCTACCTCTGTGTTGCGAAATGGGGCAAGCTGGGCCGCGGCGCCTCCCTCCTCCACGGCGGCGAGTTCATGGCTCCCATATACGGGCTATGCGTCGACCAGCAGGGCGCGCTGTTCGTGGTCGATAACGGCAACAACCGCGTCCAGAAGTTCGACAACACGGGCAACTTCATTATTCTGTGGGGCAATTTTGGCTCGGCCAATGCGAACTTCCATAACCCCACCGGCATTGCCTGCGACGGGAAAGGCGATGTGTGGGTGGTTGACACGAACAATCACCGCGTGCAGAAGTTCGACGGGAAGCTCGGCGGCTACGCGTTGAAGTTCGGGTCGCGCGGCAACGGCGAAGGGCAGTTCAACGCGCCCTGGGGCATAGCCATCGACCGCGTCCGTGGGTTTGTCTACGTCGTCGACAGCGCGAATTTCCGCGTGCAGAAGTTCGATACGACGGGCGAGTTCGTGATGGCGTGGGGAAGCTTCGGCAACGGGGACGGGCAGTTCTATTTTCCTCGCGGTATCGCGGTTGATCAGAATGACGGATCGGTGTACGTGGTCGATATGGGGAATCACCGCATCCAGAAGTTCGATACCAGCACCAATGTCTTGCCGCAGCTGTTGACCAAATGGGGCGGCAGTCCGGAAGCCGGCCATGCCAGCAGTCCGCTGGCCCAAGAAGCCGGACAGTTGCGTTCCCCATGGGGCATCGCCGTGGACGGAGCGGGTGACGTGTATGTCACGGATACCGGTAACCACCGCGTCGAGAAATTCGACCGGGAGGGCAATTTCATCACGCAATGGGGCGGGTTCGGCAACGGCGATGGCCAATTCAATTTCCCGTATGGGATTGCCGTTGATGCGCGGGGCAGCGTGTTTGTCGTCGACAGCGGCAACACGCGGGTGCAGCAATTCATGCCGGCCGAGGAGGGCAGTGAGCGGCTGCAGGACAACGCCGAGGCGGTTGCAGAGATGACGCGGGGGTCTAAATCTATCAAGTCATAACGTCTTCAAGTCTAGAAGGCCTCCGGGGCTTTCGGGCCCAATTGACCTTATGACATTTGGACTTTCGGACGTTTCGGAGGGGTCATCATGTTGGACAAGGAACTCAGACTCGGACTGACATACGACGATGTGATCCTGGTGCCGGCCAAGTCACAGGTGCTGCCGAGCGAGGTTGAGACCGGCACCTTCGTCGCGCGCAACATTCGGGTCAATATTCCTCTGGTCAGCGCGGCGATGGATACCGTGACGGAGTCACGCCTCGCGATTGCGATGGCACGCGAGGGAGGGCTGGGGATCATCCACCGGGTGTTGCCACCGGCCGAGCAAGCCGTCGAAGTCGATCGCGTGAAGAAATCCGAAAGTGGGATGATTCTCGATCCGATCACGATTGCGCCGGACCAGACAATCCGCGATGCCCACCAGTTGATGGCGAAGTATCGCATCTCGGGCATTCCGGTCACCAAAGGACGGAAGCTCGTTGGGATTCTCACCAACCGGGATCTGCGTTTCGAAAACCGCATGGACCTCAAGGTGTCGCAGGTGATGAAGCGTGACAAGCTGATCACGGCCCCGGAGGGAACCAGCCTGGAGAAGGCGAGAGAGATTCTCCATGAACACCGCATCGAAAAGCTGCCGGTGGTGAACAAGCAGTACGAACTCAAGGGCCTCATCACCATCAAGGACATCGAAAAGCGGATCAAGTATCCGAATGCCTGCAAAGACGGCCATGGCCGTCTGCGGGTCGGGGCTGCCGTGGGGGTCGGTCCCGAAACCGAAGAGCGGGTGAGCCTGCTGAAGAAGGCCGGCGTTGATCTCATCGTGGTTGATACGGCGCACGGCCATTCGCAAGCCGTGTTGGATACGGTCAAGATGATCAAGCATCAGCATCCGGACCTGGATCTGGTCGCAGGAAACATCGCCACGGTCGAGGCGGCGAAAGATCTCATGAAGATGGGGGTCGATGGCGTCAAGGTCGGTGTGGGCCCGGGATCGATCTGCACCACGCGCATCGTCTCCGGCGCCGGGATGCCGCAGTTAACCGCGATCGCGGATTGCGCCAAAGCGTTGAACGGCAGCGGAGTGCCGATCATCGCCGACGGGGGGATCAAGTTCTCCGGCGATATTACGAAGGCCCTCGCGGCTGGTGCCTCGTCGGTCATGCTCGGCGGTCTGTTGGCCGGAACAGAAGAATCGCCGGGCGAGACGGTGCTCTACCAGGCGCGCACGTATAAGGTCTATCGGGGCATGGGCTCGATCGGAGCCATGGAGCGAGGCGGAGGAGATCGTTACGGGCAGGGTGGCCGTCTGGCCCAGAAGCTGGTTCCTGAAGGCATAGAAGGCCGGGTGCCCTATAAAGGATCGCTGGCTGCCGTGGTGTACCAATTGGTCGGCGGTATCAAATCAGGCATGGGATACTGTGGGTGCAGGACCATTCCTGATCTCCAACGGAAGGCGACGTTTATCCGTCAAACGGTTGCGGGCCTCCGCGAAAGCCATGTGCACGATGTCATCATTACCAAAGAGGCCCCGAACTACCGGATGGATTGGGAATAGGACGTTAAACGTTCAACGTTAATCGTTAACCGGGAACTGATCAGAATCTGCCACCTGCCTATTAGTCGCCTTTTCTTCTGCGTTTAACGTTGCATGGTTAGCGAGTAACGCCCCGATGGAACTCTGGCACAACAGGATTCTCGTTCTCGACTTCGGGTCGCAATACACCCAGCTGATCGCCCGCCGTATCCGCGAAGCTCAGGTCTATTCGCAAATCCTCCCCTGTACGGTTCCGTTGGCAACCATTCTGGCCTATCGACCGCAGGGCATCGTCCTGTCAGGCGGGCCGTCCAGCGTCTACGAGAAGAAAGCCCCCACCGTCGCCAATGCACTCTTCGACCAGGGGATTCCCGTGCTCGGTATCTGCTATGGCATGCAGTTGGTCACGCATCTCTCGGGCGGGGAAGTGACCAAGTCCACACACCGGGAGTACGGTCGCGCTGATCTGACCATCGATGACCGAAGCGACCTGTTCAAGGGGATCGGTGAAGGCGGGTCGACGGTGGTGTGGATGTCGCACGGTGACCGGATCGAACGCATGCCGCCTGGGTTCCGATCGATCGCGCACACGACCAACTCTCCGATTGCCGCCATGAAGCGCGATGATCACAAGCGCCGGATCTTCTGCCTGCAGTTTCATCCGGAGGTGGCGCACACGCCGGAAGGAGCCAGGATACTCCGTAATTTCGTCTTTGAGATCTGCGGCTGTAAGCCGACCTGGACCATGCAATCCTATGTGGAGACGGCGGTCAAGCAGATTCGAGAACAGGTGGGGAACGATCGGGTGATCTGTGCGCTCAGCGGGGGGGTGGATTCGTCGGTCACAGCCGTGCTGACGCACAAGGCGATCGGGGACCAACTGGCCTGCATGTTCGTCGACAATGGCTTGCTCCGGTCCGGGGAGGGCGATCAGGTACAGAGGACCTTTGCCTCCCACTTCAAGATGGATTTGCATTTCCTGGACCGGACAGATCAATTCGTGGCGGCGTTGAAGAGCGTGACTGATCCGGAACGGAAGCGGAAAATCATCGGTCGGCTCTTCATCAAGAATTTCGAGGCGGAGTCCAGAAAACTGAAAGGGATCCAATATCTGGTGCAAGGGACGTTGTATCCCGACGTGATCGAAAGCGTGAGTTTCAAGGGTCCATCGGCGACGATCAAGACCCATCACAACGTGGGCGGATTGCCGGCTCGCATGAAATTGAAACTGATCGAGCCGCTTCGTGAGTTGTTCAAGGACGAAGTACGCGTGCTGGGCAAGGAACTGGGAATGCCGGATGAAATCATCTGGCGTCAGCCGTTCCCGGGCCCCGGTCTGGCGATTCGCGTGCTGGGATCGGTGACCAGTGAGCGATTGGCGATTCTGCGGGCGGCGGAGGCGGTCGTCGACCAGGAAATTCGCGGCGCGGGCCTGTATCGGGACATCTGGCAGGCATTCGCCGTGCTCCTGCCGATTCGAACGGTCGGCGTCATGGGCGATCAGCGAACGTATGAGAACGTCATTGCCATTCGCGCCGTCACCAGCCTCGACGGGATGACGGCCGATTGGGCGAAGATTCCGAACGACGTGTTGGGCAGGATGTCGAACCGGATCATCAATGAGGTGAAAGGCGTCAACCGGGTCGTCTACGACATCAGTTCCAAGCCGCCGTCGACGATAGAATGGGAATAGAGGCTGGGCAGCCGGCGGCTCCTTTGCTCGCGCACCGCGCACACAGGTTTACTGGGGTTGTGAAATAAAGGGCGGTGCTCGGTGCACGCGCGCAGTGGGAGCAGCCTAGCCGCGCCGACAGCGAGATATGGAAATTCGACTTCAAAAACTCATCGCTGGATCAGGACTCGCATCGCGCCGAAAGGCGGAGATGTTGATCGCTGCCGGGCGCGTGATGGTCAATGGGACAGTCGTGACCGAATTGGGGACGAAGGTCGATCCGGACCGCGATCATGTCAAAGTGGACGGCAAGCATCTGAGGGGCGCGCAGCCCTTTGTCTATCTTATGCTGAACAAGCCGAAGCACGTGATGTCCACCCTGGACGATCCCGGTGGGCGGACGACGGTCAAACGGTTCCTGCACGGAGTGTCCGTTCGGGTGTTTCCGGTCGGCCGGCTCGACTTCGACAGCGAAGGGTTGATGCTGCTCACGAACAACGGCGAGTTGGCGCAAGCACTCCTGCATCCCCGCTATCATGTGCCCAAGGCCTATCTCATTAAGGTCAAGGGCGTGCTCACTGACGGCGAAATCGCCCAATTGCAACAGGGGGTGGAACTCGAAGACGGAATGACCAGTCCGGCCGTCGTGAAGAAAGTCAAGAAAGCGGAACAGAACTCCTGGCTGGAAATCACGATCCGCGAGGGCCGCAAGCATCAGGTGAAGCGGATGCTGGAAACGGTCGGTCATCCGGTTATTAAGTTGATGCGGATCAGAATGGGACCGCTCTCGTTGGGAGATTTGGCTCCCGGTGAATTCCGGTTTTTGACGGATCGGGAAGCCAATGAGTTGCGTGAACTGGTCGAACAACGAGTCGCCTCATTGGAACGAGGGCAAGAGCCGATGTCCCGTCCGAAGCGGCCTGTCAGGCGTGAGGGATGGGCCAAGCCAATGAGGGCCAAAAAGTATTCGCCGAAGAAAGCGAGAGTAGCATGAAGGTGCGGACCAATCGGTGCGGCGACTTGAATAAAACCCACGTCGGCCAGACCGTAGTCTTGAACGGGTGGGTGCAGCGGCGGCGAGACCACGGGATGGTCATATTCATCGATCTCCGGGACCGGACGGGGATCACCCAGGCCGTCTTCAATGCCGAACGGAATGCGACTGTGCACAAGGCTGCCCACACATTGCGGAGCGAATGCGTGGTGTCCATTACCGGACAGGTTATGGCACGTCCGGAGGAGTCCAAGAATCCAAACCTTTCGACCGGCGAGATTGAAGTCTTCATCGATGCAGTAGAGATTCTCAACGAGTCCAAGACCCCGCCATTTCCGATCGACGACGAGGCGGAAGTGACGGAGGCGATTCGCTTAAAGTATCGGTACCTCGACCTCCGGCGGCCGATGATGCAGCGGTGGGTGACCATGCGTCACAACATCGCGCAGGGGGCGCGGGGCTTTTTGAATAAGGAGGGTTTTCTGGAGATCGACACCCCGATCCTGACCAAGAGCACGCCCGAAGGCGCACGGGATTATCTGGTCCCGAGCCGGGTGAATCCGGGGACCTTCTTCGCGTTGCCGCAATCTCCCCAGTTGTTCAAGCAGGTCCTGATGGTCAGCGGCATGGACCGCTACTACCAGATTGCCCGTTGTTTCCGGGACGAAGACTTGCGGAACGATCGGCAGCCCGAATTCACGCAGATCGATCTGGAGATATCGTTCGTGGACCGGAACGATGTGATGAGTCTAACGGAACGGATGATCGTGACCGTGTTCCGGGAAGCGGGAAGAGTGCAGTTGCCGACGCCGTTTCCGCGCATGACATATGCCGAGGCGATGGGCCGGTATGGATCAGACAAACCCGACCTGCGGTTTGAGATGCCGCTGCACGACGTGACTTCGTTCGGCACGGCCAGCGAGTTCAAAGTGTTCAAAGACGCAGCGACAAGAGGCGGCATCGTCAAAGCGCTGATCGTGAAGGGCGGGGCCACGATGGCACGCAGCCGGATCGATACGCTTGGGGAAACGGCCAAGAACTTCGGCGCCAAGGGGCTGGCCTGGCTCAAGATCACGGCCGAGGGGCAGCTTGAATCGGTGATCGCCAAGTTTCTCGACGCCAAGGCGTTTGCGGCGGCGCTGCCTGAGGCGAAGCCAGGAGATTTGGTCCTCTTCGGCGCCGACAAGCCGGCGGTCGTGCACGATGTGCTCGGCCGGATCCGTCTTTTGCTTGGCGAGGAGCTGAACCTGATCGACCAGCACGCCTGGAAGCCGCTGTGGGTGACCGAGTTCCCGCTTCTGGATTATTCACCGGAGGAGAAACGCTATATCTTCATGCATAATCCGTTTGCCGCGCCAATGGATGAAGACCTGGCACTGTTGGATTCCGATCCGTTGAAGGTACGGGCCAAGGCCTACGACATGGTACTGAACGGGAGCGAGATCGGCGGCGGCAGCATCCGGAACCACCGGAGCGAAATCCAATTGAAGATCCTCGACCTGCTTGGGATCGATAAGGATCAGGCGCAGGCAAAGTTCGGGTTTCTGCTGGAGGCGCTTGACTACGGCGCGCCGCCGCACGGCGGGATTGCGTTCGGCCTCGATCGACTGGTGATGCTGCTTGGAGGGGCGGAGTCAATCCGGGACGTGATCGCGTTTCCGAAGACACAACGGGCGCAGTGTCCTCTGACCGATGCGCCTTCGACCGTCAGTGCCGATCAATTGAAGGAATTGCGGATCAAGCTCGACCTCGTTGAATAGGGAGGAGGCAGCCGTTTCATGGCCGGCAATACCTTCGGTCGACTATTCACCATGACGTCCTTCGGCGAGAGCCATGGGCCGGCGATCGGGTGCGTCGTCGATGGTTGCCCGCCGGGGATGGCGCTCTCAGCAGAGGACATTCAGAAGGACCTCGATCGCCGCAAGCCTGGTACGTCCCGCCATGTCACGCAGCGGCAGGAGTCCGATACGGTCGAAATTCTCTCTGGCCTGTTCGAGGGCAAGACTACTGGCACACCGATCGCGCTGCTCATCCGGAACGAAGATGCACGGAACAAGGACTACGGCAATCTCATCGACACCTTCCGGCCGGGCCACGCGGACTACACCTATTGGCAGAAGTACGGCATTCGGGATCATCGAGGCGGAGGCAGGGCCTCGGCTCGTGAAACCGCCGTGCGGGTCGCTGCCGCGGCGATCGCGAAGAAGTGGCTGCATGATTACCACGGAGTCCTCATTCGCGGATACCTCAGTCAGCTCGGGTCGATCGAAGTGCCGTTTCAGAGTTGGGATGTGGTCGGCGCCAATCCGTTCTTTGCAGCGAATGCCGAGCTGGTGGCGAAGCTCGAATCATTTATGGATGAGCTGCGGAGGGCAGGAGATTCCGTCGGCGCGAAGATCACAACGGTGGCCGAGCAGGTACCGGTCGGTTGGGGTGCGCCGGTCTATGCCAAGCTGGATGCCGATCTGGCCGGCGCCATGATGGGTATCAATGCGGTGAAGGCGGTTGAGATCGGGTCGGGCTTCGCCTCGGTTGCGCAGCGCGGATCGGAGCACGGCGACGAATTGACTCCGGACGGGTTCGTGACGAATCATGCCGGCGGCATTCTGGGGGGGATCTCCACGGGGCAAAATATTGTGGTCACGATCGGGATCAAGCCGACGTCGAGTATTCGCCTCCCCCGCCGGTCAATTGATAAGCAGGGCAATGCCGTCGTCGTTGAGACCACCGGCCGTCATGACCCCTGTGTCGGCATCAGGGCGACGCCGATTGCCGAAGCCATGATGGCACTGGTGCTGATGGACCACGCCCTCTTGCAGCGAGCGCAGAATGCCGACGTCAAGACCTCAACGCCGAAAATCTCAGCCTCGTCGAAGCAATCCGCCCAGTCATTCAAGACTGCCGGTGTCACGAGGACCAATTCCAACCCCAGCGAAGCGTAGTGGCCAGAGCGGCCATGGTCACCATCATCGACATTCATCGGGCAACGGTCTAGCGGGGCGATACCTGTGTCTTCTCCGACTTTTCCTTCTCGCTCCGAGACGGCGAGCACGCCGCGATATTAGGGCCAAACGGGGCCTGGAAATCGACCCTCCTCAAGTTCTTCTCGGCGAAGTTCACCCGATGCCCTGGGATGAAACGCGTGTGGTGCTCGCCAGGGCCAACGGCTGGTATCAAGCCTTGCCGGGCTGACGGCCTTCGCTCACTTCTCGTTCGCACGCGGCCAGCGTCGCGGTAAACGGGAGATCCCTATCGACTCGCCGAACTTTGACTGAGATGCGCTGCCCATGGCGTCGTCCGTTCGATGAGATAGTTCTTCACGTGGGCGGGGTTGAGAATCTCCGTATCTTCGATCGCCAGTCAGACGTCGTGCTGCTGAATTTCTGCTGCCTCGGCCTCCTGTGCCTCCTGTTCTGGCCGGGTCCATACCCCGACGGTCTTCAATGTTTCCGCTTTCGCGTTGACCTTCGATGCGCATTGCAGGCCCTTCTCGACCAGACTGGGAATCAGGCCGGCTCCTTCTCCATCAATTGGATGAACTTGTCGGCTTCGGCGATGGAGCGGTTCATGTCCTTGACGAGCTGATTTACCTGCGCGTCGCGCGCGGATTTCACGCGGCTGCTCAGGATATCGCGCTTGGCGTCGCCCAACTTTTCCATGGTGGAGATATACGCAGTGTCGCGAGCCGACATGGCTGAACTTGCGACGAAGAGCATGGCCATCAGCAGGAGTCTGCACATAGGTACCTCTGTGGGCAAAGGGGGCGATCTTCCGTAGGCGCCCACCCAGAAGGACAAAGCCATTGCGCGCATCAGATCCGATGGGAGTCTCGGGGGGGCAGAGGGGGGAAGAGCGTGAGCAATGCAAGTCCTCCTGGCGGGTGAGTAAGCCGAGCCGTGGTCAGTCGGATTTTGAAGGGGGTGGACTGGAGAAGGAGGTGCTCCTGTTGCTGAGCACCTCCCTGCGGCATCAGGTTACTGTGTGACGGTAGCGCTCTACTCGAGTTGTCCGGCGAGCTGCTCCAGATCTCTGGGATACAGCACAATCTCGATCCGGCGGTTCGACGACCGGCCATCCTCCGAATCATTCGAGGCCACCGGACGCGTATCGGCATAGCCGGCGGCCGAGAGATTCTGGCGATTCACCTCGCCGTGATCGATCAGGTAGCGAACGACCGTGGTCGCACGCGCGGTGGAGAGCTCCCAGTTCGTCTTGAAGCGGTCCTGGAGCTTCGTGCTGATGGGCACATTATCCGTGTGGCCCTCGATCCGGATCTGCCTGTCCGAAACCGTCTTCAAGACGCCCCCGACCTGTTTCAACACCTTGACACCGGCCGGTTTGATCTGGGCCTGTCCCGAGTCAAAGAGAATGCGATCCACCATATTGATGGTGAGGCGGTCGCGGACCCGTTGAATCGTGATGTTGCCCTTGGCAATTTCATCCTGAAGTGATTTGGAGAGGGCCTCCTGCGTACTGGTCAGGCGCCGGATCTCCTCCTCCTTGGCGGCTCGCTCCCGTTCCAGCCTCGCCCTTTCGGCTTCTTCCGCTTTCAATCGGTGACGTTCTTGCTCCAGGCTGGCCGTAAGCTACGACTGCTCCTGGGCCAGACGTGCCTTGGTCGCTTCCTCCTCCTTCAGCCGCTGGCGTTCCTGCTCGAGGCTGGCGGTCAACCGGGTTTGTTCGTGGCGCAGTTGCTCACGTTCGTCTGCGACGCGGGCTGCGTCGGATTCCAACGCCGCGGCCTGCTGCCGCAATCTGGAGATTTCCTCCCGGGCCGAAGCGTTTCCGCGCGCTACGTCTTGTTCGAAGTCGGTGATGTGATTGCGCACGTTCCCGAGCTCGTTGTTCAATTCGCTATTCTCTTCTTCGAGGAGATTGAGGCGCGCTTGCAGTTCGCTCGATCGCGCGGCGAGGGCCTCCCGCTCCTTGGCTAATGAGGCGGCCTTTTGTTCGGCTGCTTGCCGTTGCGTGGTTTCCCGGTCGAGATTCTGCTGCAGGCTGGAGAGTTGTTGCGCCTGAGCCTGGACCTGCTTCTTGAGTTCGTCTAGCTCCGCGGACTGCTGGGCGGAGGTTTTCTTGGCGGCATCGAGCTCGGTCAGCGTCTTCGTGTGGGTTTCTGTGCTGACGCATCCGATCGGTGCAATCGCGCACAGCATCACGAATGCGGGAATACTTGATGCGCGAAACGGGTGGGGGAAGTATTGCAGCATGATGTCCTCCTTGAACTGATGGTTGGCGGGTACGATGAGGGACTCTTGGGCAAGCTCGGTGCCCGATCGATCATTCCAATGGCCAAAACGAATATAACGATTCGCAAGGACTTGAGTAAAGACGATCACCAACAGGCAGCCTTGCGCTGTGGAGATTGGCCCAGGCTGAACGAACAACTGTAGGCGAATCCCTGCGGAGAATGGTTTCATTGTTTATAGGGACTCAAGGAGTAAGGAATGCTCCAGGTGCCTGCGCGGGTTTCAGGCGGAGCAGATATAGGCCCGCGATGATGCACCAGATCGCGATGCCGATTCCAAAAAGTCCAAGTCTGCCGACGATGCCGGATGCCAATTCAAGTGTCGTGTAGTGTCCGAAACTCAACGCAGCAGGCAGGATGGCTAGCCACGTTGCAGCGGATCGGTTCGCGTCAGAGAGCGCCCAGGGTAGGAACAGCATTCCGGGAAGCAGCATGACGAAGTGATGCCCCCACGAGATGGGCGAGAGCGGAAGCGATACTGCGCAGGCCAGGCCGAACACGGCCGTGCGGCCCGTACCACCTGAATCCCAATGCCACCGGACGGCCACGGCGATCAGCACGAGCACCAGCAAGGCACGTGAAAGCATCAGGATGGTTCTGGCAATCGGCTTGTCCGTCGTGGGGTGTATCGGTGGCGTTGCCGGCGTGGCGGCGGTGAAGGAGTTGGCAACCCGCTTCTCGAGGAGATCCAGGGCGTTACCGAGGCTCTGGTTCCTGATACTCTCGGGAGTGAAATTCTTGCTCTCGCCAAGGCGCTCGTTAGCCACAACCTCCGTGTACCATGTCTCGAGATGGCGGAGGTTGTTGTTCCAGCCGATCAATATTGTTGGCACCAACAGGAAGAACCAAACGAGTCCGAGGGTGAAGCCGCTCAGACAATGCCAGAAGCGCCGAACCGAGATCGCAGAGCGCTCCGCACGCACCATGGCGGCGAACTGTTGAAGCAGGAGGATCGAGATTGGCAGGGCAGGCGTGATTTTCATCGCGACCGGGAGAGCCAGTAGGCTCCCTCCTAAGAACCACGGCAGGGTGCCCTGCCCTTCTGAAATGATGCGAAATCCGAGAAGCAGCGGCAGCAGGACGGCGATTCCCACTTGTCCTCGCTGCAAGGTGTCGAGGACCGGGAACAGGACCGCGGCGGCGGCGGCACCCACAATCCACGCGGGAAACGTGCGACAGTCGGCCTGATACTCAACTCCGGACGGCCCTTGTAGCCGTTGCGCGATCTTCCGGCACTCGAAGATGCAGCCGGCAATCATCAGTAAGTTCAGCAGGAACCATGTGATGCCCTGCCAGCTCGGGGGGAGTCTGTGCAGCGGGGCGACGAGGAGCGCGAACAACGGTGGATAGAGGTAATACCAGCCTCGGGGGTTCGTGACGAGATAGGGATTGCGACCATCGAAGAACGCAGCGCCTGCCTCGGTGTAGACAGTGAAATCGGTTTGATGTCGGCCGATGTTCTGTGGATCGATGTCAGCGCGTCGACGCACGTCGGTGAATCCCCAGACGAGCATGAGGGACACCACCACAATCCAGATCCAGCAAAACGAGCGAGTCCCGATACACATGATTCCTACCCTAAAGCAAAGCCGCACCCTGGGGAGCGTTTCTGCGCGCTACCGTAACCGCCACCTCCACTGGCTGGTAGCGACTTCCTCGACGACGCGGTAGGTCATATTGGAGACACCTTGCACCTAATTCAACAAAAATAATGGGCGCCTCCTATTGGAGAACACCCATTCCCATCGCCTCTCGCTGATCTCGACCATAGATGTGGCTCTGTCTCCTTCTGTGGTGCAGAAGTCAATCGATTTCAACTACTGGCGCCGCCAGTACTTCAGACACCCGGTCAGGTCACAAGACAGAATCGCTAGTTGTCCAGTTTCACGACGTTGTGAACTCGCGCGATGACGGTGACCTGTTGATCCGATAAGCTGAGCCGGAGCACCGATCCCGAAGAAGGGATCCATCACATATCACGAGGGCGCGCGGACGACCGTGCATCCCGTAAACTGATCCAGCACAGTCGCGCGCCCTAGCGGGTCCAGGTCAAGGCGTTGGGCGTCAGTGGGCCACCATGGCCAAATCGCGGCGGCACGCCCGAGAATCGTTTTGCCGTCCCAGAAGGCAAGCAGCAGAAGGCCTGCTTGGTCCAAGCTGAGCGCAGTCCTCACGAAGAGGTGCTCCGACAAGCCTGATAGGCGTGGCGCAGAGTGGAACGGAAGCGCTGGGGGTGGTGGGTCCCCTCTCAGCGGAAGCGGAGTTGATAGGGGTTCCCTTGCCGGTAGGTCTGTAGCAGATTAGGGGGATGGGTTAGACATCAAAGACGTCTTTTAAAAGTCGCCTTTCCTGAGGTGATCACTATGCAGAAGGCTTCAGATAAAAAGGATGGGAGAGGGTGGGCAAGTCGAATGTCAAAACCTCAAGTGAGAGGATGAGAACATCGCTGTGGGAAGAATGCTGTCGGGTGTGCGAACTGGCTTCATACGCAGGAGGCGGACACCTGCGACGCCACACCAGATCGCGATGCCTATTCCTAGAAGCCCAAGATCCCCGGCGATGCTGCCCGCGAGTTCACGCGTGATATAGTGACCCAAACTCAACGCGGCGGGCAGGATGGCAAACCAACGTGCCGTGGATCCTTGCGCCTCGTACAACGCCCAGGGCAGGAAGAGCATCCCAGGAAGAAGGATGACAAAGTGGTGTCCCCAAGAGATTGGAGATAGAGGAAGTGACATCGCACAAGCAAGGCCGAACACTGCCACCTGACCGGCACCCGCTGATTCCCAATGCCACCTAATGGCGACAACGATCAGAAGTAGAACCAGCAATGCTTTGGGAAGCAGAAGGATGGTTCTAACAGTCGATGCATCCATCGGGAATCGCAGTGGTGTCGCTGTCGGAAGGCTGGCACCTCGATCATCCGGTCTCCCGTCGAACGTGTTCGCAAGCCTGTTGCCGAGAAGATACACGGCATTGTCGAGGCTCTGGTTGCCAACACTGTGAAAGTCAAAGTGTTGGGTCTCGCCGAGATGCTCGTTTGCCACAACCTCCGTGTACCATGTCTCGAGATGGCGAAGATTGTCGTTCCAGCCGATCAACATTGTTGGCACCAACAGGAAGAAGAAGATCATTCCGACCAAGAAACCACTCACACAATGCAAGAAGCGCCGAACCGAGATCGGAGAACGCTCCGCACGCACCGCCGCGGTGAACTGTTGAAGGAAAAGGATCGAGACCGGTAGGGCAGGCGTGACCTTGATCGTGACTGGAAGCGCCAGCAGCGCCCCTCCCAGGAACTGCGGCACCGTGCCTGGACTTTCCGAAATGACGCGAAATCCCAGAAGAAGCGGTAACAGGACGGCAATTCCCACCTGCCCGCGTTGCAACATATCGAGCCAAGGGAACAGGATAGTCGCTGCTGTGGCAAACAGAATCCATCCGGGGAGATCGCGATGGGCGGTCGGATGCTCGGTCTCAGACGTCCCGCGGACCCGTTGTACGATCTTCCGGCACTCGGAAATGCAGCCGGCAATCATGAGGAGATTCACCAGGAACCACGCGACTCCCTGCCAACTTGTGGGGAGTTTATGCAGCGGGACGACGAGGAGAGCCAAAAGCGGCGGGTAGAGATAGTGCAAGCCTCGGGGGTTCGTAACGGCGTAGGGGTCGCGGCCATCAAAGAACGCAGCCCCGGCCTCGGTATAGACGGTGAAATCAGTTTGGTGTCTGATGGGGTTGCGTGGGTCAAGGTCAGCGCGTCGGCGTACGTCAGTGAAGCCCCAGACGAGCAAGAGAACAACCACGATAATCCAGACCCAGCGACCCGCTCGAGTCCCGATGCACATTATTCTTTCCTCACAGGGACACTTTGTGGAGTATCTTTGTCCTCTACCGTAACCGCAACCTCCATAGGCTGATTATAAGTTCTCTCACGACACTGTAGCTCATGCAGGAGGCATCTCGTGTCCGTTTGATAAATCATGGGGACTGTGCCTGTGGGTCGGTGGAGAATTCGTATTCCCTCGCCACTTCGCCTGAATTAGCAATTGCAAACTCATCATCAACTCCTACTCAGAGCAGGTCAAGATGCGAATTCAAGAAGGGGTCTAGCCGCGGGTTTTGATCATACGGCCGATGATCCCGATGCCGACGCCGAGGAGCAGATAGCCGATGAGCACGTTCATGATCACCACGCCTTGGCTGATTGCATGGGATGGTTGGTAATCGACCAGGCCGAGCGCGGCGGTAATGTTCACGGAATAGTAGAGCCCGGACCAGACAGGAATCCAGGCGGCGCTGTTGGCGGTCTCCATCGGCTCCAGCCAGTGGAGGCGAAAGAACACTTCATACAGCAAGCTGAACGTGCCGATTGTGCCCAGCACCCAGACGCCCCATCTGGCGAAGCTGGTGCCATAGTTACTGGTCGCTTTCCAGGCCAATTGAGCCCAGGGATGTTTGCCTTGCATCTTGGCCCAGGTGACGCGGGCGTTGCGCTCGTGGAGGTATTCCGATTCCGACCATTCCAACTCGCCAACTTCGGCAAAGCAATGATTGGCGCGTGAATAGGAACGGACCGCGAAATGCTGGAGGTCATGCTTCATGGTATCCGCCGCCGGGGCTTGCGCCGCGCGTTCGGCCAATCGCCCGGCATTGGAATAGGCGCGTCCTGCCTGGGTGAATTGATATAAACGGCACAGCTGATAGCCAGCCTGATGATAGGCCTGCGCTGATGTGGCGAGGTCACGGTCCTCCAAAAAATGTGCGGCTGCGAGGTAATAGAAGGCCGATTGCATAATCTCCGCGCGTGTATCAGCCTGCCCGAACGCCTCGGCCTTCCGCAAGACCGCCTCGGCCGATTGGGTGGCTTCCACTTCGGTCGAGCCTTGCCTGTAGTATTCCTCGGCGATCGGATCGGAAAAGGTTTGCTCGCTCATCCGTGGGCTCTAGAAACACCGAGTAAGATCATGACACGGCGACCATGATACTCCTAACCCCAACCCACAAGAAAGTCCTTTTCGTACGACGGGAGAATCGACTCGGGCGTGGGTTAAGGGGCTGCAATTGCATTGAGCAACGCCACACCTGCCCAGGGGGCACCTATCCTCTCGACCAGGAATCGAGCTATGATGACAGCCGTGCATAACACTGTGACAAAGAAGTCTGTGGCGGCTCAAGCCTGTATCTATGACTGACGCCGATTTCATACGGCTGGCGATCCAAGCGGCCTGGCAGGGAGTCGAAAAGGGCGAGATGCCCTTCGGAGCTTGCATCGCGAGAAAAACACAGGTCATCACAGTCGCGCACAACAGTGCAAAGGCCAACATCGATACGACTGCCCATGCAGAAGTGCAGGCGATTCGAGAAGCCAGTCGCCGGTTAAGCACGATCGAGCTGACCGGCTGTGCGATCTATTCCACTTGCGAACCCTGTCCGATGTGCTTCACCGCGTGCGTCTGGGCGAAGTTGGGCAGAATTGTGTACGCCTGCCGGATTGAGGATGCCGAAAAGACCGGCATCAGACAGGTTCCAATTACGTCCGCTCAGATGAACCAGTTGGGGCAAAGCGGAGTTGAACTCGTCGGAGATGTCCTTCGCGACGAAAGTCTCAAGCTCTTCGAGGCCTGGAGACGGGGCGAGAAGCGGCCAAGAACATAAGCGTGTCTCGAACAGGTCCTTGTCTGGGAAAAGGAGGAGTGTCATGGCGAACCAGCAAGTCACCGTCGTCGTTCGACTCAAGGCCAAAGCAGGGAAAGAAGCACAGGTCCGGAAGGAACTCTTCAATCTACTTGCGCCGACCCGCGCGGAACAGGGCTGCCTCAATTTCGATATGCATGAGGCCCCGAATGATCGGACGCTCTTCATGTTCCATGAAAATTGGACGAGCGAAGACCGCCTCAAACAGCATTTCGAAACTGCGCATATCAAACGGTGGATCAAACTGGCCGAAACCTTGTTGGCGGAACCGCTCGAACTGACGCGTTGGCGGAAGGTGGATTAGATGGTTGACTCCGCCCTTGACGCAGAAACAGGAGCCTGCCGCCCCCTCGCCGTTGAGTCCCGATCGGCTCATGCTATTGTGTGGAACTCTAGAGATTTGTGACCGCGAGACTTGCCCCCTCACTGAGAGCGTCGTGAAAAGCCCAGTAAGCACTAAGATAGACCTGCCGCTCTATGGAACGGTTTGAAAAAAGACTTGCCCGAATATTTCTCGTGGTGGTGTCGCTGATGCTGAGTGGATGCGGAGCTCTCATTGCTCAATCACGGCTGGAACCTGGCTCAGATTTGTTGCCTGGTGAGACGCTAGTTTTGAGCAAACCGGCCAATCTTTTCGTCAAGCCGTCAGAGTACGGACTGGCCAGTTTGTTTTCTGGCCTTCAGGGTGTGATCGATATTGAGGCCATTGGTGGACAAGTGCATTTGACTAACTATCGTTTGGTTTTCAAGTCACACGAATTTAACCGGCTGCGAGGCAAGGTCAGCATTTTTCTGCCCATCATCATGAGCCTGCAAGATGCTTCAGGCCCGATGGTAAAGAAGGTATCCGTCGCTACCGAGCTGACAGAATACGAATTTGTGATATGGGGAATACCTGCTTTCATCGAGGCAGTGCACCGCGCGAAGGCAGCTCTGTCAACTGAGGACATTACCAGTTTAGGCCCGCTTACGGTTCAGTATCCCAGCAAGGTTGGGGAAGGCCTCGTGGGTGCACCTGGCGCCCAAGGGCTCAGCCTGTTTACCATGCAATCATTCAGCGTTCCAGCCAGGCAGCCAACCGGTGGCGACGATCTGATCAGGTTACTAATTGCGCAAGCACGAAACCCCTTCGAAGCGCTCGGCCTCGTTGCCCTTTTCGAGTTATCGCAATATCTCCAAGCTCATCCCAAATAGCTATATCCTGCCATAATATGTCAAAACTCATGCCTCGCCCCAACTGCCATGCCCTGGGAACAAACTGGGTAAGCCAACCTCGCCTATGACCCACTCGAGAGGTTTCGACTATCCGATCCGGAGGTGCACTGACTTTGCGAGGGTTGCGGCTTCGGGCTTGGCAGCCCACGAGGGAATGACTGCCGAACTCAAACTAAATCGTAAGTTGGCTGCTTTGTAGACACCGGGTACTGCCAGCGAAGCAATGATCCCCAAAACTGAAGGTTCGTCGAGAATGGACAGGATTTTCCTTCTCTCTCTAACGAGTATCTTTTGCAAAGTACGCTTCGCAGATTTTTCGATCCCTTCCTCGGATGAATAGATGGCGCGCGCTGCCTTTTGCGGTAGAAGGCGATCGAAACAGACAGCTATAATTCCCTTCAAACCAGCCTTGTCCAACTGAGACTTCCCTTCCTTCAACCGCCTGTCCAATTGGGTGCGGGAGAGAATGCGTTTGGCAGCAATGCCGTACTTGGAACTAGTACACTCAAAAATAATGTCAGGCTCGGCCAGTCCCACGGGCAAGCCAGAAAACTCAAACAACGCCGCAATGTACAACTGAAATTGTATGTTGCGAGCCGACGGATTTCGATCCTGATGAGGCAGCACTGCACCCGCAAGCGCGTCATGCAGGAGCTGCTTCATTTCTACCGTCTTCTTGCCGGAAAGTGCTCTGCAGATAAAATCAACTTCGTGGACATCGCGCATGCCCTCAGTGAACGAAACCCAGTCGAACCCTCTACGTTGGAGATCATCCTGTTTCACGTGAGCGAACTTCTTTAGCTGTCGTTCCAGGAGATCCACCCGTGAACCGGAGCGAACAGGGATGCCAAGGCGATCCGCGCAAGTTCTTATCCTGGTGATCCTTTCGAGCGTATTGTCCAGATTGCTCGAGAGTCCGGACACCAACGACGGGATTTCCGTTCCCTTTTCGGGCGGTCCATTCATGGCGCTTCACATGTCTTGCATTCCAAATGCCAGAGGCGAGTGGCCTGTTGGACATTCTACGCCCGGATCCAGGTGCAAGGGCTTTTACAAGACTCGGTGACCCAGCACTTCTGACTGTGAATGGGTGGCATCGATGATACGAAGGGCGTTCACTGGTGCCAGACAGCGGTTGTCTGCGGCCTTAGCCCATTGTTGCCTCGGATGGAACGGATGCGCGGCCAGGTGCGCGCCATAGTCAATACTCCCGCTGACGCGATTGAACCCATAAGGAAATCCATCTCTCTCTTATCGTACGTCAATACATCATCTTATGCCGCGCTGGCCTAATTGTCGGATGGCTTTACGAATCTCCTCTCGAAGGCTGACTTGAGCCTTGGTTTCGAAATTCTCCAACACATTGTTCGCTTGCAACTCATTGTACTCAGCCAGCTCAGCCAAAAGAGCTTTCATCATCTTCAGCGTTTCTTGCCCACCCTTATCGCCTAATGCCTTCACCACTTCTGGGCGCGCTGGGTTGCCCGGAGCATGGCGATGCTGGTAGAGATAGCGTAGCAGATCGGGTTCCAGTTCTTCAGCACCGTGCCGAAAGCAAACAACCTGATCCCAAATCTCTAGCGCATGCAATAGATTCGCGTTCTGAAGTACTTGCACAATTACTACCTCTCTGGTTGCTTCCAGAAGCTTGACCAACATGGATGGCGTCAGCCACGACGGCCGTTGCTCAAACATGCCAAGGACCACCGGAATGAGCGGCCTCGCCTTCTGGCCAAATTCAGGGAACCGATCCAAGGCCTGGAGCTTCTCTTGAATGTTCCCATGTTTGAGCTGGACTTCCAACATTGGCAGTTCAGCTCGAATAATTGGATCGAGATCGTCTCCTGCTCCTTCAACATCCATGTTTCATCCTCTTTACTTGAACATGCTGCAACTCCGTGAACTTGAAGGTGTCGAGGCTAGATATTGTCATAAGTAAACGGCGACGTGCGCGCTATAGCAGGCGGTACTGCTGGTTCGCTGATCCGGACCGCGGCCTCTTTCCCGCTACTCCAAGCGGCCGGGCTGGGCTGCTGGAGCGTGCATCAGAGCTGAGTTGTGATCCGGACGTTGCCGAACCGGAGCGGCCCGCCGAAGGCGGGTGGCGAGGACTGTTCGAAGTCCCGTTCGAGCAACGCTTGTGACGGGACGAGTTCCGCAGCCAAGCGGAGGTGAGGCTTACGGCGGACCAACGAGGCTCTGGCCTTGAGCGAATGCAGTCAGGCCGGCCGCTCCACATTTTCCACGTCCGCAATGATCGTGTGATACCCGCTCGCGCCTGCTGGTTGGGGCCGCACGATCTCCGCGATCTGGAGTCGGCCTTTTGTATCCGTCGCGCGGACGACGGTTTGGAACTTGCCGGGCTTCGGCGGCGTCCAGGTGTAGTGCCAGATCACCCAGGAGTAAGGCGACATCGGTTTGTCGATGTCGCAGTCGTTCCACGTGCGGCCTGCGTCGAAGCTGATTTCCACTTTGCTGATACTATTGGGTCCGCCGAAGGCGATACCGCGGACGTTCTGCTCAGCTCCTCGGAGGGTTTGATAATGGCCGGGTGAATCGATACGCGAAAAAATCTTGATCGTCCCGTCGTCGGTCCAGCCCTTGCGCTGCCAGTAACCTTTATAATCACCGGGATAGACTTCTATCTCGACGATCCATTTCACGTTCTTGATGCCGTAGAGTCCCGGCACTATGAGGCGAATCGGGAAGCCGTGCTCCTTCGGCAACTTTTCGCCGTTCATCAAAAACGCGAGCATCACATCATCCTGCATCGCACGCTTGAACGGGATGCTGTCGTCGTAGCCGTCGATCGCGCGGAAAATGACATCGCGCGCGGTCTCTTCATCCGCGCCGGCGTCCTTCAAGAGTTGCTTGAGCGAGATGCCGCGCCAGGTGGCGTTACCCAAGCTGTCGCCGCCGGGCAAGGTATCGATGCACATGAGGGTGGAGACTTGATCATAGGAGTCGCGATTCAGAATGTCGCGCCAGCCGAGCGACATCGGCGTTTTCACTGCGCCTTTGATCGCGAGTTTCCATTGTTCGATATTCAGGTCCCGCGATGCAGACACGGCGCCGTCGGCATAGTTCACGACGTAGAATTTGGAATTGGGTGTAAAGTACGTGGTCTCGCGTGGCGGCACGGCGAACATGCGCCCAAACACTCCGCCAACCGCGTCGCAGCCGCCGGTCATGCCCGCGATTGTCCCGAGACCCAGGGCCTTCAGAATCGCCCGTCGCTGCAGTGCCAGCAGTGGTTCGCGAATCGACATAAGGGTAAATTATACACGGAAGTGAGGCTTGACTCTCTGGAAATACCTTGGTATCTTACCGCCCGTTAGCTGGTTGTTGCGTTCCTGCCTGCTGACCGCGTCTGCCGGTTGGTTACGGCGCGGTTCTGAAGGGAAACTACCCGAATTTAATTCGAGCGGGTCCCTTGACACGTAATGTTGTGCGCTGTATAGTGCACGGCTCGCGTGAAGAGCGCGATCGTTCTTTGACAACTGAATAGAGGAAGTTGAGCAAGGTGTAAGGTGTATTGAAGTGGTGGCCCTTGGTCCAAATTCTAAGAACACCTATTTGAGAGTTTGATCCTGGCTCAGAACGAACGCTGGCGGCGCGCCTAATACATGCAAGTCGAGCGAGAAGGTGTAGCAATACACTTGTAAAGCGGCGAACGGGTGAGGAATACATGGGTAACCTACCCTCGAGTGGGGAATAACTAGCCGAAAGGTTAGCTAATACCGCATACGATTCCCGGACTTCGGTTCGGGAAAGAAAGCGATACCGTGGGTATCGCGCTCCTGGATGGGCTCATGTCCTATCAGCTTGTTGGTGAGGTAACGGCTCACCAAGGCTTCGACGGGTAGCTGGTCTGAGAGGACGATCAGCCACACTGGCACTGCGACACGGGCCAGACTCCTACGGGAGGCAGCAGTAAGGAATATTGCGCAATGGGCGACAGCCTGACGCAGCGACGCCGCGTGGGGGATGAAGGTCTTCG